>Ga0307515_10017222_pt1 | contig 13180 bp, 9 predicted proteins | sample 17_EM_MG_FD_194513 | JGI IMG/M metagenome (GOLD analysis project Ga0307515, IMG submission 194513) | Populus trichocarpa ectomycorrhiza microbial communities from riparian zone in the Pacific Northwest, United States - 17_EM | ecosystem: Host-associated > Plants > Roots > Unclassified | place...
ACGCCCTCCGAGCATTTGCGGGTCCGCGGTCGAGGTAGCCGGACGACTGTCGATGTGGTGGGGCGAGGCAACTCGGGTCGGGGCAGTCCGCTGGCCGACCGGGTGACTTCGTGGCGGGCGGTGGCGCTGGAACGGTGTCTCGAGGAGCGCCGCGAATACCCGGGCCGTGATCAGGCAGGCCGGGATCGCCAGGACCAGCGTGGCCCAGAACGCCGGCAGGCCGGGCGCGACCTGCGGCGCCACGATCCGGCGGCTGATCAGTGCGGCGATCGGCAGGTGGATCAGGTAGAGACTGTAGGAAAAGCCGCCGAGCGTACGCAGTGGGCCGCTGTCCAGCAGCCGGATCAGCGCGGCCGGGCGACCGGTGGCCACGGCGGTCAGGAACAGGGCGATCGCCGGGCCGGCCGCGAGGTCCACCCAGTAGTAGTGCCGCACCGTCCAGACCGAGCCGTGGATCGCCATCAGCAGCAGTACCGGCGCGGCGGCCAGCGCGGCAAGCCAGGGCCACGGCAGACGGCGGGTCCGGGCTCCGGCGGCAACGATTCCGGCCGCCAGCACGCCGATCGTGAACAGTGGAGCCAATTCCAGCGCATAGCCGGTTGCTTTGGCCGTTGCGGACACGCTCGGGCAGAGCAGGCCGAGCACGATGACCGGCACTGTGACGCCGGCGAGCGTTGCCGCAGCGCCCGCCCGCCGGCGGATCAGCAGCAGGAGCGGGAACACCACATACAAGCCGGCCTCCACCGCGATCGACCAGAACGCGCCGTTGGGCGCCGGCGCCGCGACGATGTCCTGCAACAACAGCCCATAGACGACAGCAGACCGGGCGGTCGGCGGCGCGCTGAGCGGCAGGGACGGCACGGCGCTCGCGATCAGGAGGCTGATCGCCAGGGCCGCCCAGTACGGCGGCAGGATCCGCCGGGCGCGGCGGCGGGCGAAGCGCAGCGTGCCGCCCGGCCGCCACCCGTCGCGGGCCGGTGCGATCGCGAGCGAGAAACCCGACAGGACGAGGAACACGACGACCGCGAGTCGGCCGTGCAGCAGCCAGCCGAGCCAGGCCGGGCCGGTGTTGGCCGGGTAGCCCGGGAAGCTCAGCAGCCAGCAGTGGTGCACCAGCACATACAGGGCGGCCAGGCCGCGTATTCCGTCGAGGCCTACGATCCGGCGATCGGCCGACAAGACGTGCTCCTGTCAACGGCGTGATCCCCGGCGGCACCCGCCACTTCGGGGCATGGGGCATCGCCCGTCCTTTGTGGACGGTTTGGGAGGGCAAACTAGGCAGCGGCGCCGATCAGGTCAGGGCAGGTCCAACCGGCGCCAGGTCCAGCCGTCGGCCGAGATGAACAGCCGCGACACCGAGAACACCAGGTAGCAGCCCGCTGCCTGCTGCGAGGTGACCTGGGTCAGCTGCCGCAGGTCGGCCGGATATCCGGGCAGAGTCACCGGCTGGTAGCCGCCGCCGTCCCGGCTGGCCCGGAACTGCTGGCCGGTCTTGACAACATGTGCGCCGTCGGTCGTGACGAAGCCCGCATCCGGGACCTCGGCCACCGAGGCGCCGGATCGCCACGTCACGCCGCCGTCGATGGTGCGGTACGAGTCCATCCTCAGGTCCGCGCGGTGGGTTAGCGCATACGCCGTCCCGTCCGGGCCGGCCGCCACTGTCGGCAGGTACATCGCCGCGATCGACCCGTCGACCGTCTCGGCCGGCACACCGGCGGTGAACACGTGCGTGCGCCACGTCCGGCCACCGTCGGAACTCGACGCCACGGCCGGCTTTTGCGTCGCCGGGTCCAGCCCGGGCACCCACAAGCCGGCGCCGAGCGGCACGTCCGTCTGGCCTGTCCAGTCCGCGGAGACCGTGATCCCGGAGGGCTGATCGGCCAGCGGCGCGAACCCGCCGTCGACCGGGTCCACCGCGTACACCCGGCACGGCGACCCCTGCCCGATCAGAGCGCAGTCGACCGGCCGGGTGCCCGCCGGGACCGCCGCCACCGGCTTCGGGTCTACCACCCCGTGGCGCCACGTCCGGCCACCGTCCACAGTGGTCCACAGCCGACCGAGCGACGCCGACCCGCTGGACGACGGCTGCGGCGAACTCAAGTCCCGCAACCCCGGCAGAGTGAGCACCCGGTAGTCCCGCCAAGCGAGCACGCCCCGGCCCAACGAGACGATCGCGGCGGATCTCGGAACACCGGCGTCCTCCGCCATGGGCGGGACCGTCCGGCGCTGCCAGGTGACGCCAGCGTCGTCCGAGGCGTACAGCTCCGAGTCGCAATCGCGGCATCGTTCGTAGACCGCGTACAGAGCGGCGGATCCGGTGGCCACCACGTTGTTCACCCGGGGCCAGCCCGGGTCCGTCTGGACGCTGACCGACGGCGTCGGGACGGCCGTCTGCGGGCCGGCCACGGCGGCGTACCCGAGACCGGTCGCGGCCAGCGCGGCGACCGCGGCCGTGACACTCGAGGCCACGGCCCGGCGCCGGCGTACCCGGCCCGCCCGCTGCCGCACCACGGCGAAGTCCGGCTGGCGGACCGCGTTGTCGGCGTACTCGCGCAGCCCGGCGAAGTTTTCGTCACGCATGGCGTACCTCCTCGGAAAGCGGAGCGGACTCCTCGTCGGCGAGGAACCGGGCGAGCGCGGCCCGGCCCCGGGCCAGCCGCGCCTTGACCGTGCCCACCGGCACCCCGAGCGTCTCGGCGACCTCGCTGACCGGCAGATCGGCCAGGTAGTGCAGCACCACCGCCTCGCGGGTCGCCGGCGCCAGCCGCCGCAACGCGACGAGCAACGCCACCCGGTCGGCCGACAACCCCGGCGCCGCCGCCGGGGCTATCTCGACCCGGCCCGCGCGGACCAGCCGGTCGAAGAGCCACCGGCGCCGGTAGCGGGTCCGGGCGACGTTCAGGGCCACCACCCGCAACCACCGCTCGGAGTCGTCGGCGTCGATGAAGGACCGCGGCGCGGCCAGCACCCGGGCGAACGCCTCCTGCACCGCGTCCTCCGCCTCGGCCAGGTCACCGACCAGCCCGAACACCTGCGCCACCAGCCGCCGGTAGTGGACCTTGTAGGCCTGGTGCACCGCGTCCTCGGCACCCACACGCTCTCCCCCGGATCGACGACGATTACGGAAAGGACCAACAGGCCGGCCGTCCGGTTGCATCGCGATCTCGCGCACCGGCCGACCGCCGCGCGGCTGGGGCACCCCACCAGGCAAGACGGGTCGATTTTCCTCAGGTCGGCGGGCCGCCGCTCGATGATAGGCGGGAGGGCCGGGAAGGGGATCGACCGTGCCGGATGCGGGTGGGATCGGCGACGCGCGCGCCGCCGCGATCGAGCACGCCTATGCGCTGATCGAGGCCGCCCAGGGCGAGGACACGGCAGGGCAGATCGACGCGGCCGGCGCCGAGGCGGCCGCCCGCGGCTGGGACGACGTGCAAGTCCTGCTCCACTACGCCAACGCGTTCGCCGCGCACCGCGCCGGCCTGGACGATTCCGCCCACATTCAGGCCATGGTCGAGGCCTCGAGCCGGATCGAGGATCCGGCGCTGTACGCCATGTCGCTGGCCCACACGGCTGGCCGCCGGGTGGAGTCCCGGCGGGCCCTGGAGCTGACCGAGTCGCCGACGAGCCTGCTGGTGCGGGCGGTCGGGTTGCTCGACGGCTCGAGCGGGCCGGTGGTGCACCGCGCGGCCGCGCTCATCGCGATCGCGGTCGTTTCGCACGTCCTGGGCCTGTGGGAGTTGGCGATGGAGCAGTACGACCTGGCCGAGCAGGCGCTCACCGCGGACGACGACCCCCGGTGGGCGCAGACCGTACGCCGGCAGCGTCGCGCCGTCGCGTTCAATCGGGTCGATCTTGCTCTCGACTGGTCGAGCGCGCAGGCGACCATCGGCGACTGGGCCGCCGCCGCTTCCCGCGCCGCCGCGATCCTGCCGGGCAGCCTCGAGGCAGTCGACGCGGACTGGCCGCCGAGTTGGGTGTGCGAGTACCGGCGCCTCCTGCAGCTCCTTGCCGCCCTCGCCGGGCTGGACCGCGGCACCGAGTACGACCTCAGCCCGAACGAAGACCAGCCGGCCGTCGCCGTCGGTGCGGCCATCCACGCGGCGCGGCGCGGGGACACCGACCGGGCGGCGCGGCTCGCCGACGGCCAGGTCGACCGGCTCGGCGTTGTGCCGTCGAACGCCCGCCTGCTCTGTATGAGCATCGCCGCCCGGCAACCGGGCACGCCCGCCATCGCCACCGCCTACGCCGCCGAGCTCGCGACGTTGCGCTGGAACGCCCGCATCGACCAGATGACCGGCGTCCGGGACGCGATCGCCGTCGAGCGCCGGCGCCGCGAGCACGAGCAGCTACGCCACCAGGTGCTCGTCGACGACCTGACCGGACTCGCCAACCGGCGCGGCTACCAGGCCTACCTGGCCGGCCTGCGGCAGCCCGAGGACGACGAGCCCGGCGGCTACGCGGCCATGATGATCGACGTCGACCACTTCAAGGGCGTCAACGACACCTTCGGGCACGACGTCGGTGACCTGGTCCTCACCCGGATCGCGCAGGTCCTCGCCCTGAACGTGCGCCCGGCGGACCTCGCCGCACGGCTCGGCGGGGACGAGTTCGTGGTGATCCTGGCCGGCGTCGGCCCGGGCCTCCCCGAGGCACGCGCCCAGGCGATCCTCGACGCCGTCAGCGGGCACCCGTGGGCGGAGATCGCGGCCGGGCTCACCGTGTCGATCAGCATCGGCGTCCACCACGGCGGCCGGCTGGACCTGCCCGACCTGCTCGCCGACGCCGACCGCAAGCTCTACCACGCCAAGAAGGGCGGCCGCGGACGAGTGGCCGGCCACACCGCGCCCGCCGCGGCGGGCGCCTTCGGCTGACGACGCGACCGGTCAGGCCAGGCGAGGCCAGGCGAGGCCAGGCGAGGCCAGGTCAGGTCTGGCGGACCCCGCGACCGCGCAGGCGTACGGCGGCGAGCACGAGCAGCGCGCCGACGAGGATCGCGCCCAGACCCAGGCCGATCTCGGTCAGCCAGTGCGCGGCCGGCTGGCCGGTGGCGGCGAGCCCGCCGCCGCCCGATCCGCTCGGCTCGGCGACCACCGCGATCACCTGCTCGCTGACGACGACCCCGGAGATCGTTCCGGTGGCGGTCAGCGTGGCCTTGCCGCTCTGGCCGAGCGTGATGGGCGTGCTGAAGGTGCCGGACGAACTCGCGGTCACCGTCTTGTACGCGGCCAGATCGTTGGTGTGCAGCGCCGAGGCGGACGAATGGAACGAGACGTCGATCGCGATCGGCTCCCCCGCCAGGAACCCCTTGCCGGAGAAGATCACGGCCTCGCCCGCGGGGACCGTGCCGGCGGAGACGGCCGAGGCCGGTGGCTCGATCGGATAGCCGGCTTCGGCGCGCGCCGCGACCGGGGCGATGAAGATCCCGCCGACCGCGGCCAGCATGATCAGGAGTCGGCGAGCGGACAACGTTGCCCCCTTGTTGGTCGGGTCAGGTGAACCATCGCCCCCAATCTAGGCATTCTTCCGGTTGTTCGTGGTAAATCGTGTTTTTCTAGTGCAGCTTCGGTGCAGAGAGGTCGCAGAGAGGTCGATGGGTATGCGCATAACCGGGCGGCGGGCGGGGTGCCTGGCGCTGGTGTTGGTGTGCGGCGCGGGCTTCGCGGTGGGTGGCTGGGAGGCGCGGCAGGCAGCGCAGGCGCGCGGGCACCTGCTGCGCGCCGCGGCCCTGTTCGATCGCCTGCGCTCCCAGCTCGAACAGGGCGACTACGCGGCCGGCCAGACCACCGCGCTGGCGTTGCGCCGGGAGACCGCGGCCGCCGACGCCGGCACCGGCGATCTGGCCTGGCGGCTGGGCGGCCACGCGCCGGTGCTGGGCGACGACGTGCAAGCCGTCCGCACCGTGACCGTGGCGCTGGACGAGTTGGCCACCGACGTGCTGCCGCCGCTCGTCCGAGTCGCCGCAAGCATCGAGGCCCTCACGCCGCGCCGCGGACGGGTCGACCTGGCCGCCTTGTCGGGTGCGGCCGACGAGCTCCGGACGGCCGACGACACCGTCCGGGCGATCCGCGGCCGGATCGCTGCCATCGCGACCGGTCGCCTGGTCGGCCCGCTCGCCGCCCCGATCGCCGAGTTGAGTGCCCGGCTCGATCGGGCCGTCACGCTCACCGGCTCGGCGCTGCTAGCCGCGCAGTTGATCCCCCCGATGCTGGGCGCGTCCGGGCCGCGCACCTACCTGGCCCTGTTCCAGAACCCGGCCGAGGTCCGCGCGACCGGTGGCATGCCGGGCGCGTACCTGGTGCTGCGGGCCGACCGCGGCGCGATCCGCGTGGTCGACGACGGGGTCGCCTCCGGTGGCCTGGCGATCAGCGACGCTCCGGTCGTTGCTCTTGACCCGGCGATGACGGCGTTGTACGGCACCGCGATCGGCCGCTACCCCGCCAACATCAACCAGACGCCGGACTTCCCGACCGTCGCCCGGCTGGCCCGCGAGATGTATCGCCGGCACTCCGGGCGAACGGTCGACGGCGTCCTGGCCACCGATCCGGTCGCGCTGTCCTATCTGCTCGGCGCGACCGGCCCGGTCGCGGTGCCGGGCGGGCCGGCGCTGCGGGCCGACAACGCGGTACGCCTGCTGCTGTCCGATGTGTACGCCGGCCGGCGCACGCGCCCGCAGCAGGACGCCTATTTCCGCACCGTGGCGCGGGCGACGTTCGCCGCGTTGACCCGGCGGCCGACGGCGGTCCGAGCGATGCTGGCCCAGCTGGCCCGCGCCGCCGGGGAACGGCGCCTGCTCGCCTGGAGCGCCCGGCCCGAGGAGGAACGCCTGCTGGCCGGCACCGTGCTGGCGGGCACGCTGGCGCAGGACCGCCCGGACGAGCCCACCGTCGGGCTGTTCCTCAACGACGGCGGTGCCGGCAAGATGAGCTACTACCTGCGGCCCGCGGCCCGGCTCGGCGACAGCGGGTGCCGGCTCGGCGGCCGCGCGATGCTGACCCTGCGGCTGACGCTGTCCTCGGTTGCGCCCGCGACCGGCCTGAGCCGGTACGTGCTCAATTCCGCCGCCGCGCTGGATCCGTACACGATCCGGACCTTGGTGTCGATCTTCAGCCCGACCGGCGGCTCGGTCGTGCGGGCCCGGCTGGACGGCGCCGCCACCCCGCTCAGCGCCGGCTCGGAGGGCGATCGCGCGGTCGGGATCGTCCCGGTCGACCTGCGGCCGGGCACGAGCCGGCGACTGGAGGTGACGTTGCTCGCCGGCGCGGCCACGGTACGGGCGCTGCGGCTGTGGACGACCCCGACGGTCACCCCGTGGCGGATCGAGCATCCGCTAGCCGGCCGGTGCTGACCGGATAGGGCCCGGCGCCGGCGAACCAGTCGATCGTCTGGCGCAGCCCGTCGGCCAGCGATATCGGCGCCAGGGCGGGGAACAGGCCGAGCAACCGGTCGTTGGCTCCCCGGGAGTCGCGGACGTCGCCCGCTCGGGCCGGGCCGTAGCGGACCTCCAGGTCCCGGCCGAGCAACTCGCCGATCAGCTCGATCACCCGGCGGATGCTGACGCTCTCGCCGAACGCGAGGTTCACCGGGAGGTCCGCGGTGACCCGGCCCAGCACGGCCCGGGCCAGCACTTCGACAACCGACCCGACGAAGGTGAAGTCGCGGGTCTGCCGGCCGTCGCCGTGCACCGCCAGGGGCTGCCCGTTCAGCGCGGCGTGCACAAAGGCCGGGATCGCCGCCGCGTACGCATGGCCGGTCGACTGCAGCGGCCCGTACACGTTGAAGAACCGCAGGACCAGCGTCGGAAGCCCGAACGAGGCCGCGTAGGCCAGGGCGTAGGACTCGGCGGCGAGCTTGCTCGCGGCGTACGGGCTGAGCGGCCGGGTCGGCAGCTCCTCGTGCTTGGGCAGCTCGGCGGTCGCGCCGTACACCGACGAGGACGACGCCGCCAGCAGATGGGTGCCGTTGCGCCGGCACGCCTCCAGGACGTTGAGGGTGCCGGTGACGTTGGCGTCGTGGCTGGCGAGCGGATCGGCCAGCGACCGCGGGACCGACGGGCGCGCGGCGAGATGCACCACGGCATCGGCCCGGTCGAGCACCACCCGCAGCAGCGCCCGATCGCGGATGTCGCCGACCACCAGCTCGGCGGCGACTCCGTCGAGGTTGCTCGCGCTGCCGGTGCTGAGGTTGTCGTACGCGACGACCCGGCCGACCCCGGCCCGGCCGGCCAGCGCCCGGCACAGGTTCGCCCCGATGAAGCCGGCTCCCCCGGTGACCACCACGTTCATCGTCCTGCCTCCTCGGGCTCGGGCGTGCGCCGGGCCGGTAGCGGCCACCAGCCGCGTTCCCTGGCGATCGCGGTGTAGAGCCGGTCGGTGTCGGCCACCAGCCGGTCGCCGTGGAACCGCTCGGCGCAGTGGCTGCGGGCGGCCCGGCCCATCGCCTGCCGGCGCGCGGGGTCGCGCAGCAGCTCCACCGTGCACCGGGTCAACTCGGCGATCTCGGTGCTTGCCAGCAATCCGGTCCGGCCGTCCCGGACCACCTCGGCGACGCTGCCGACCCGGGTGGCCACCGCGGGGACTCCGGCCAGGCCGGCCTCGATCAGCGACATCGGCATGCCCTCGTTGTCGGAGGTCAGCAGGGCCAGGTCGGCGGCCGCGTAGACGGTCTCGACGTCGGTGCGCCAGCCGTACAGCCGCAGCGTGTCCGGCAGTTCGCGGGCCGCCGCCCGCAGCTCGGCCAGCCGGTCGCCGCCGCCGAAGACCGCGAACACGACGCCCGGAACCTGATCGCGGACCTCGCGGGCGACCGCCACCAGCCGGTCCGGCCGCTTGATCGCCGTGATCCGGCCGACGGACACAACCACCGGCCGGTCCCGGGGCAGCCCCAGCCGGTCCCGGGCGGCGGCCCGCTCCGGTGGGTCGTTCAGCGTGGTGCCGGGCGCGATGACGACGAACTGTCCGGGCCGCCCGATCCCGGCCGCGAGCAGGTCGTCGCGGACCTGCGCGCCGACGGCGACCAGCCGGTGGGTGCGGGCCGCCAGCCGCCGCTCGACCCCGATCACCAGGCGGGTGGCCGGCCGCGAGAAGTACCCGTGCAGCAGGTGGCCGTGGAAGGTGTGCACCCGCGCCGGGACGCGGGCGATCGTCGCGGCCAGCCGGCCGAGCGTGCCGGCCTTCGCGGTGTGCGTGTGCACGATGTGCGGCCGGAACTGCCGGATGGCGGTGACCAGCTCGGCCAGCGCCCGCAGATCGTCGGCCGGCCGGACCCGCCGGCCCAGCGCCGCGATCCGGTACGCCGGCAGGCCGGAAGCACAGCGCTGGTGGTGATCGGCCTCGTGCTCCTCGACGTGGCCGGTGTAGAGCCGCTGCTCGTAGCGCTCCGGGTCGAGCCCGCGCAGCAGGCCGAGCACCTGCACCGCCGGACCGCCGACGTTCATCCGGGCGATCACCCGCATTACCCGAAGGCGGTCGTCCGGCACGCGGTCCTCCACAACGTCGGCCAGCATTCCGTACGATTAAATCCGGTATTTCGGGTCTAATGTGGCGAATCCCGTACTATCAGGGCGTGGTCTTCGCCAGGTTGTCGCCCGACGTCGCGGTCGGATCCGTCGAGCGGGTCTGCCTGGTCATCGGCCAGCTCGGCCTCGGCGGCGCGGAGAAGCAACTCGCCCTGCTCGCGGCCGGCCTGCGGCACCGGGGTGTCGAGGCGACGGTGGTGGTGCTGCGGCAGGGCGGCCCCCGCGAGGACATCCTGCGCGAGGCCGGCGTGCCGCTGATCAACCTCGGCCTCCCGTCGCCCGCGAGGAGCTGGCAGCAGCCCGCCGTCTTCGCGCTGGGGCTGGAGCGCCTCCGGCGCACGCTGCTGCGGCTGCGCCCCGAGGTCGTGCACGCCTTCTTGCTGCACAGCTGCGTGCTGACCGCCCCGGCCGCGCGGCTGGCCGGGGTGCCCGTCTGCGTGGCGGGCCGGCGCAGCCTCAGCGACTACAAGGCCGGCCTGCGCCTCGCCGTCGCGGGCGAACGCGTCGCGACCCGGATGACCGATCTGCTGATCGCCAACGCGCACGCCGTGGCCGACGACGCCGTCCGCACCGAGGGCGTCGCCCGCGACAAGATCCGGGTGGTCTACAACGGCCTGACCGACGCGGCGTTCGAGCCGGCGCCACCGGCGGAGCTCGCCTGTTCCACCCCGCTCCTGCTGTGCGTGGCCAACCTGCGGGCGTACAAGGGCCACCGCTACCTGCTCGACGCCGCGGCCCGGCTGGGCGAGCGCGGCCTGGCTTGCACGCTCGCGCTGGTCGGTGCGGGTCCGGAGGAGGAGGTCCTGCGCCGCCAGGCCGAACGGCTCGGCCTCGACGTCCGGTTCCTGGGCGCGCGCACCGACATCGCCGCGCTGCTGGCCCGGGCGGACGTGTTCGTGTTGCCGTCGCTGACGGAAGGCATGAGCAACGCCGTGATGGAGGCGATGGCCGCCGGCCGGCCGGTCGTGGCCACGGAGGTCGGCGGCACCGCGGAGCTGATCGAGGGCCGCGGGGTGCTGGTGCCCCCGGCGGACGCGGACGCCCTCGCCGCCGGGCTCGAACGCGTCCTGCGTGACCCGGCCGGCGCCCGGCGGGTGGCCGAGACCGCCCGCGCGTGGAGCCGCCGGTTCCTGCACCTCGACGCCATGGTGGACCGGCATCTGGACATCTACTCGCAGCTGCTGGCGGCCCGATGTGCGGGATAGCCGGGATGGTGTCGACCGCCGAGGTCGACCCCGATCTCGTCCGCCGGATGTGCGCCGCCATCGAGCACCGCGGCCCCGACGGGTCGGGTTACCACACCGGCCCACGGGTCGCCCTCGGCATGCGCCGGCTCGCCGTCATCGACGTCGCCGGCGGGCAGCAGCCGGTCCGCAACGAGGACGGCACCGTGCTCGCGGTGTTCAACGGCGAGCTCTACAACCACCCCGAGCTGCGGGCCGACCTGATCCGCCGGGGTCACCGCCTGACCAGCAAGAGCGACACCGAATGCCTGGTGCATCTGTACGAGGAGTACGGCGACGAGTTGGTGCACCGGCTGCGCGGCATGTTCGCGTTCGCGATCTGGGACGCCCGCCGCGCCCGCCTGCTGCTCGCCCGCGACCGGGTCGGCAAGAAGCCGCTGTTCTGGCGCTCGACCGGGCCGGGGCTCGCGTTCGCGTCCGAGCTCAAGGCGCTGGTGAAGGATCCGGCGCTGCCCCGCACCGTCGACCACGTGGCACTGCACCACTACCTGACCTTCCAGTACGTGCCGGCGCCGTGGTCCATCTACGCGGGCGTGCAGAAGCTGCCGCCCGGCCACCTGCTGGTCTGGCGGGACGGCGTCGCCTCGGTGCGGCGCTACTGGCGGCTCGACTTCACCCCGCAGCCGGTGCAGAGCCAGGAGCAGACCTGTGCGCGCGTACGGGAGCTCCTGCTCGAGGCGACCCGGATCCGGATGGTGAGCGAGCGCCCGCTCGGCGCGTTCCTCTCCGGCGGGATCGACTCGTCGGCGGTCGTGGCGGCGATGGCCCGGCAGAGCCGCGACCCGGTACGGACGTTCAGCATCGGCTTCGAGGAGCGCGGCTACGACGAGCGCCGCTACGCCCGCCTGGTCGCCGAGCGCTACCGGACCGACCATCACGAGCTGGTGGTGACCCCGTCGGTGCTGCCGGTGCTGCCCACCCTGGCCTGGCATTTCGACGAGCCGTTCGCCGATTCCTCGGCGATTCCCAGCTTCTACCTGGCTCAGCTGAGCCGCCAGCACGTCACCGTCGTGCTGAACGGCGACGGGGGCGACGAATGCTTCGGCGGCTACCGGCGCTACGCCGTGATGGCCCGGCTGTCCGGGATCCCGTTGCGGGCGCTCGCCGCGTGCACGCCGCCCGGGCTGGGCTCCCGGCTGGCCCGCCGGCGGCACGGCTCGCTGCCGTACAAGCTGGGCCGGGCGCTCGAGCTGCTCCCGCACCCGGCGGCGCGGCGGTACGGCCGGCTGATGTCGTACTTCGACTCGGAGCAGAAGCTCGCGCTGTACTCGGACGCACTGCGGGACGAGTTGCGCGATGTCGACAGCTACCGCCTGTTCGACGAGGTGTTCGCCGAGTCGGCGGCGGACGGCGACGCCGGCCGCGCCATCGACGCCGACGTACACACCTATCTGCCGGGCGACCTGCTGCCCAAGGTGGACCTCACCACGATGGCGAACTCGCTGGAGGCGCGCTCGCCGTTCCTCGATCATCACCTGCTGGAGTGGGCGGCCGGCCTGCCCACCCGGATGAAGGTCCGGCCCGCGAGCACCAAGCGCATCCTGAAGCAGGCCGTGCTGGACTGGCTGCCGCCCGAAGTGGTGCACCGGCCGAAGATGGGCTTCGGCGTTCCGCTGGCGTCCTGGCTGCGGGGCGAGCTACGCGACTATGCGCACGACCTGCTCACCGACCACACCGCGCGCAGCCGCGGCTTCTTCCGGCCCGCCGTCGTGTCGGGACTGCTCCGCGAGCACGACTCCGGCACCGACCGCAGCAAACAGCTGTGGGCCCTGATCCAGTTCGAGCAGTGGCACCGGATGTACGTCGACGCCGCGGCGACGAGCACCGCGGACGCGTGGAGCTGAGCCGGGCCCGCTCGCCGGCGAACGCGACGGGCGACAAGGTCCGCAATGCCGTCGGCGCGTTCGGCGTCCGGCTGGTCCTGGCGGCCGTGGCCGGCGTGCTGATCTCGCGGGCGCTGAATCCGGACGGGCGCGGCGTCTACTACGTCATCGTGACCATCGCCTCGACCGCGACGGTTCTCGGTCATCTGTCCCTCGGCCAGGCGAGCGTCGCGTTCTGGCCGGACGACCGGGCCGCGATACCGGCGAACACCGTGGTGCTCGGTCCGCTGCTGGGCGCCGGGTCGGCCGCGCTGACCGGCCTGGCGATCGTCGTGCTCGCGCCGGACGTGGTGCCGGCGGCCGACCGGCCGCTGCTGGTGCTCGCGCTGGTCGCGGTGCCGATCGCCGTGGCCGGCGTCCAGTTGAGCACCGTCGTGCTCCTGCTCGGCCGGGTCGACACCGTCAACCGCTCGATCACCTGCTCCGCGGTTCTCCAATGTGGAGCCTTGGCGACGCTGGCGGTCTCGGGTCACCTGTCGACGGCCGCGGTGATCTGGATCTGGGTGCTCGCCGGCGCGGTCCCGTTGCTGTTCTACGCC
>Ga0307515_10017223_pt1 | contig 13180 bp, 7 predicted proteins | sample 17_EM_MG_FD_194513 | JGI IMG/M metagenome (GOLD analysis project Ga0307515, IMG submission 194513) | Populus trichocarpa ectomycorrhiza microbial communities from riparian zone in the Pacific Northwest, United States - 17_EM | ecosystem: Host-associated > Plants > Roots > Unclassified | place...
GCGTTTTAGAAGAGGCGAAACTTTTGTGGGTAGAAGAGATGATGCCATTGGTGGTAATCCGGTAGGTAATATCATGATAGATCACGTTTCTGCAAGTTGGGGATTGGATGAAAACATGTCGATGTATCGCCACATGTACAACGATAGCACTGGTAAAATCGAAGATAAATTGGGTACAGTGAACATCACTATCCAAAATTCTATTTTCTCTGAAGCTTTAGACACTTGGAATCACGCTTTTGGTAGTACATTAGGTGGTGAGAATTGTACGTTCATGCGTAACCTTTGGGCAGATAATGGCGCAAGAAATCCTTCAATAGGATGGAATGGAATTTTCAACTTTGCTAATAATGTTGTTTTTAACTGGAATAATAGGTCTACAGATGGTGGCGATTATACCGCATTATATAATATCATTAACAATTATTACAAACCAGGCCCAGTAACTAATTTAAAAGAACCAATAAGTTATCGAATTTTAAAACCAGAATCTGGACGAAGTAAGTTGCCTTATGTGGTGTTTGGTCGTGCTTATGTAGATGGAAATATTATTGAAGGCAATGAAAAAGTAACCAAAGATAACTGGAATGGTGGGGTGCAGCTAGAGGATAAAAAAGGTGAGTTGATGACTTTTGAACAATCACAACCTTATTTTGCAGCAATGAGGGTTAAAAAACCTTTTCCAATGGCTAAGATTACTATTTTGCCAACTTTAGCTGCTAAAAATTATGTTTTAGCTAATGTTGGGGCTAATTTACCAAAAAGAGACCAGGTTGATACCCGTGTAATTAAACAAGTACAAACTGGCAAAATTGATTATATCGAAGGTGTTAAACTACCTGAGAAAGATTTCGAACATCGCCGTTTACCTATAGACTCATACAAACAAGGAATCATTACAGACATTAGTCAAGTTGGTGGTTATCCAGCATATAAAGGAACGCCATATAAAGATACTGATGATGATGGAATGCCAGATGCTTATGAAACTAAAGCTGGCCTTAATCCGAAAGATGCTTCAGATGCAGTGAAAATTACTGCAAGTGGTTATTCAAACATCGAAATTTACTTAAATAGTGTAGTTCCTGTAAGTATAGTAAAACCATAATAGGATGCATAAAATATTTTCTGCAGCAATACTGATGGGTATGATCAGCTCTGCTAATTTAGCTTTTGCTCAATATCCAGTTATACCAGAGGCGATGGAAAAGAAAGCTGATTCTTTACTTAAAGAAATCGAAAGACTTTCTGAGCTTCAGTTTCTGAAAGTTAAACCTATTGTTGATGCTGAAGCAAAATTAGGCAAACCTTATATTCCTTGGGCAGCAAAACCTAGCGATTTACCACAGTCGAAATTATTAGCATTTCCTGGTGCAGAAGGTGGTGGTGCATATACCTTTGGTGGTAGAGGCGGAAAAGTTTATGTAGTTAATACCTTAGCAGATGCTGGTCCGGGTAGCTTAAGAGAGGCCTGTGAGCAAGGTGGGGCAAGAATAGTTGTTTTCAATGTTTCTGGAATCATCAAATTAAAAACTCCATTAATTATTAGAGCACCGTATATTACCATTGCTGGTCAAAGTGCACCGGGTGATGGGATTTGTGTGGCGGGAGAATCTGTTTGGTTAAATACACATGATGTGGTCATCCGCTTTATGCGTTTCCGTAGAGGAGAAACAGATGTTACCCGTAGAGATGATGCCATTGGCGGTAATCCAGTTGGTAATATCATCATCGACCATGTTTCTGCAAGTTGGGGATTAGATGAAAACATGTCTATTTATCGCCACGTTTATGATCCTAAAGATGGTTCTAAACCAGAAAAACTGCCCACAGTTAACGTAACCATTCAAAATTCAATATTCTCTGAGGCTTTAGATACCTACAATCATGCTTTTGGAAGTACAATTGGGGGTTTGAATAGTACTTTTATGCGCAACCTTTGGGCTTCAAATATCAGTAGAAATCCTTCTGTTGGTATGTATGGCGATTTCGGTTTTGTAAATAATGTGGTTTTCAATTGGTGGAATCGTAGTGCTGATGGTGGCGACAATGCATCATTTTATAGTTTCATCAATAACTATTACAAACCAGGACCAATCACTCCAGCTGGTGAACCTATTTCATACAGAATTTTAAAGCCAGAATCTGGTCGTGATAAAAGATATACTACCACTTTTGGCAAAGCTTACATCACTGGAAACATTGTTGAAGGTAATGCAAGAGTTACCAAAGACAATTGGGATGGTGGCGTACAGCCCGAAGCTAAAGGCGATAAACAAAAATTATTAGATTCAATTAGAACAAATACACCTTTACCAATGGCGAAAGTGAGTTTAATTGATGCCAAACAAGCTTATACTTATGTTTTGGCAAATGCCGGAGCTACTTTACCTAAAAGAGATGCTGTTGATTTAAGGATTGTTGAACAAGTTAAAACAGGTAAAATACAACACGTTGAAGATGGTAAATTACCAGCTAAGCAAAACTATGTAAAGCGCCGTTTAGCAGATGATTCTTACAAAAAAGGTATCATTTCTGATATTGCGCAAGTTGGTGGCTATCCTGAGTATAAAGGAACTCCTTACGTTGATACTGATAAAGATGGAATGCCAGATGCTTGGGAGATCAAAAATGGTTTAAATCCTAAAAGTTCTGCTGATGCAGTTAAAATCTCAAAAAGTGGTTATGCTAATATTGAAGTTTATCTAAACAGTTTGGTTGAGATTGGAAAAGTTAAACCGTAAATTAGAGTTCCATTCCTAGAGTTTTGTCATTCTGAGGAACGAAGAATCTCTAAGCTATGAAACACAGAACGAATTTTACCTTTTGTCATTCTGAGGAACGAAGAATCCATAAACTATGAAATACAGACTTAAAATATAACTAATGAACCATAATTATTTTGTCTATATTTTAACAAATAAAAATAAAACTGTCTTGTATACTGGTGTAACAAATGATTTAGAAACAAGGTTAAAGCAACATATTGAAAACAAAGAGAATAAATTCGCTTTTACAAAAAGATACAATTGCTTCTATTTAATATTTTTTGAACGACATCAATATATTGAACACGCAATTGAAAGAGAAAAGGAAATTAAAGGTTGGCTAAGGATTAAGAAGATTAACCTGATAGAAAGTGAAAATCCAACCTGGAGATTTTTAAATGACGAGATAGTTGAAGGGTAATTAATGTTTTGTCATTCTGAGGAACGAAGAATCTCGAACCTATAGGATGCAGGCTTCGATTATAGTTAGAAGAGAAATAAGGTTACTGCTAAAATGTTGCAGATGCTTCGTGCCTCAGCATGACAAAAAGAATTAAAAACAAATGTTAAATTATAACCAAACATATAAATTAAGATTCTCCAACCTAAAACTGTATTTGGTTTTAATTCTTGTTGCAATTTCATCAGTAACAAATGCCCAAAACAAAAAAGTAGAATTACCTCCAAAACCAATCTTTAAAGGTAAGGATGGAAAATTAGCTTACACACCAGATGCACAAGGAAATAGAATTGTAGATTTTTCTTACGCTGGTTACATGGCTGGAGAGCAAGCTATTCCAAATGCGGCTATAAAAGCTAAAGTTCCTCTATTAACTGGCGATGCGACCAATCATATTCAATCTGCATTAGATTTCGTTTCAAATCTCCCAATGGGAAAAGATGGTATTCGTGGCGCCGTATTGTTAGAAAAAGGTATTTATAAAGTTTCAGGGATTTTAAAAATAAAAGCCTCTGGCGTTATTCTTCGTGGCAGCGGAATGGGAACTAATGGAACGCTAATTCAAGCATCTGGATTAGATAGAATTGGGGTAATTAGAATATTAGGCAAAGCCGATAAAATTGAAGAAAGTCAAATTGCAATATCAGATGAATATGTTCCAGTTAATGCAATGAAATTTTCTGTTGCAAACGCTGGTAGTTTAAAAGTTGGAGATAACATTTTTATTCATCGCCCATCTACAAAAAACTGGATTGAAACTTTAAAAACTGCAGAATTTGGTGGTGGAGAAAGTGCTTTAGGTTGGAAACCAAACACAAGAGATATCCACTGGGATAGAAAAATCATCAGTATTGCTGGAAACGAAATTACAATTGATGCACCAATAACAACTGCTTTAGATGCAAAATATGGCGGTGCTACCATTTCAAAGTATAAATGGGATGGAAGAATAAGTCAGGTCGGGGTTGAGAATTTAAAAATCCAATCAGATTATAATAAAGAAAATTTAAAAGACGAATACCATCGCTGGACGGCCATTTGTTTAGAAAATGTGCAAGATGCTTGGGTTCGTCAAGTTGTATTTGAACATTTTGCTGGTTCTGCAGTTAACATTTTAGAAACTGCTAAAAGAATTACAGTTGAGGATTGTAAATCATTAACGCCAATCTCAGAAATTGGTGGCGAAAGAAGAAATACATTTTTCACTGCTGGTCAGCAAACACTTTTCCAAAGAATTTATGCTGAATATGGGATGCACGATTTTGCTATAGGCTTTTGTGCACCAGGACCAAATGCTTTTGTACAGTGTCAATCCACCTTGCCATTTAGTTTTAGTGGCGCAATTGACAGTTGGGCATCAGGTATTTTATTTGATATCGTAAATGTTGATGGTCAGGCTTTAAGTTTCATGAACCGTTGGCAAGACGGACAAGGAGCAGGTTGGGCAGCTGCAAATTCTGTTTTTTGGCAATGTACGGCTGCAAGAGTAGATAATTATCAACCACCAACAGCGCAAAATTGGGCTTTTGGAACTTGGGCACAGTTTGCTGGTGATGGTTATTGGGATATGTCTAATGAGCAAATTCAACCAAGAAGTTTATACTATGCACAATTAAAAGACAGAATTGGAAATGACGCAGATGCACGTAACATCGTACTTCCCGTAGAAACGGAAGCATCAAGCAGTCCACCTGTAGATGTTGCTCAAAAACTAACCAAACTTGCTGTTAAACCAGCTTTAACTTTGTTAGAATTTATTGATAAAGCTTCGATTAGAAATCCAATTCCAGTAACAGAAAATATAAAACCTAGCGAAACTTATAAAATTAATACCATTGCAAAACCTATGATGGCTGCTGCAATGTCTATTAAAAATGGTTGGTTAGTTCGTGGTGATGAGCTTGTTATTGGTAACAGGCAAGATGTACAATGGTGGAGTGGTAGTGCAAGGCCTCATGGCATAAAGAACAGCAAAGCACATATCACTCGTTTTGTTCCTGGTCGTTCTGGAAAAGGATTAACAGATGATTTGGATGAAATGACAGATTCGATGAAAAATGGCTCTGTTAAAATATTAGACCATAATTACGGACTTTGGTACGACAGAAGAAGAGATGACCATGAGCGTATTCGACGTATGGATGGAGATGTTTGGGCACCATTTTATGAATTGCCTTTTGCACGTAGCGGACAAGATAAAGCTTGGGACGGTTTAAGTAAATACAACATTACTAAATACAACCTTTGGTATTGGGATAGGTTAAAAACATTTGCCAATCTTGCCGACCAAAAAGGTTTGGTTTTAATTCACGAGAACTATTTTCAGCATAATATAATTGAAGCTGGAGCGCATTATGCAGATTTTCCTTGGCGTACAGCAAACAACATTAACAATACTGGTTTCCCTGAACCGGTTCCTTACGCTGGCGATAAAAGAATTTTTATGGCAGAGCAGTTTTACGATGTTACTGATCCAGTTAGGAGAAAAATTCATAAGGCATATATCTATAAATGTTTAGAGAATTTTAACGGTAATAATGGTGTTATCCAATTAATTGGAGCAGAATTTACTGGCCCTTTACATTTTGTACAATTTTGGATTGATACCATTAAGGAATGGGAAAAGGAAACAGGTAAACATCCAATAATTGGTTTAAGTGTGACTAAAGATGTACAAGATGCAATTTTGGCCGACCCAAATAGAGCAAGTGTGGTAGATTTAATAGATATCAGGTATTGGCATTATCAAGAAGATGGAACTGCTTATGCACCACAAGGAGGACAAAATTTAGCACCTAGGCAACACGCTCGTTTGCTAAAGCCAAAGAAAACATCTTTTGAGCAAGTTTATCATGCAGTTGCTGAATACAAAACCAAATTCCCAAACAAAGCAGTAATTTATTCTGGAGATAATTACACAAGTTATGGTTGGGCAATTTTAATGGCAGGTGGTTCCTTATCTAATGTTTCCTGGGCTGATAAGGCAACTTTGACATTAGCAGCAACTATGAAACCTTTTTTGCTTGCAACTAACAAACAATACGGTTTATCAAATACTGGTAAAGCATACATTTTGTATAACGCATCGGCGGATGCCATAAACTTAGATTTAACTAAAGCTACAGGAACTTTTAGCTTAAAAATTCAGAGTACTAGAAATGGCTCTATTTTGAAAGAAGAGAAGGTAAATGCAGGCTCAATCATCAAAATAAATAAAGTTGGTAATGGTGATGAAGTCATCGTCCTTAATAAAATTTAACCTATGAAGCTAAGACAGATAATTTTAGTCCTTGTAATTGCACTTACTATTTATAGTTGCACCCAAGAAAAGAAAGTAGAAAGAATAATTTCTAAAGACCCTAAAAGTCTTCAGATATCTGAAAATAAGAGATATATAATGACTGGAGATGGAAAACCTTTCTTTTGGTTGGGAGACACTGGCTGGTTATTATTTAATAGGTTAACGAGAGAAGAAGCAGCTAAATATTTAGAAGACCGTAAGCAAAAAGGCTTTAATGTTGCACAGGCAATGGTTTTGCATGATGTACCTTCTAGAAATGTTTATTTAGATTCTTCGTTGGTGCATGCTGATGTTTCTAAACCAGCAATTACTGAAGGAAATGATTTTAAAGACTCATTGCAATACGATTATTGGGACCATGTGGATTATATTGTTGATGAGGCTGCAAAAAGAGGTATTTACATGGCAATGGTTCCTGTTTGGGGAACAAATGTGAAAGATAAAAGAGTTAAGGAAGCTCAAGCTGGCCCGTATGCTAAATTTTTAGCCACCAGATATAAAGATAAATGGAATATCATCTGGTTAAACGGTGGAGATATTAGAGGGAGCGAGGGAATGAAAGTTTGGAAAGCCATAGGTGAAAACTTAAGGGCAAATGACCCTAATCACTTAATTACTTTTCATCCAAGAGGAAGAACTGCATCATCAGATTGGTTTCATAATGCAGATTGGATGGATTTTAACATGGTGCAATCGGGACATAAAAACTACATTCAAGATACTGTTAAAAAAGAAAAAAATCATTTTGGACCAGATAACTGGAAATATATAGATGTAGATTACAATTTGAAACCTATTAAACCAACTATTGATGGTGAGCCTTCTTATGAAGATATTCCTCACGGATTACACGACCCTAAAAAACCAAGATGGAATGATAGTGATGTAAGAAGATATGGATATTGGTCGGTTTTTGCTGGGGCATTTGGCTACACTTACGGACATAACTCTATCATGCAGTTCTATAAAAAGACTGACCCAAAACCTGCTTATGGGCCACATGACGAATGGTTTGTAGCTATTAACGCTCCTGGTGCTAAACAAATGATTCATTTGAAAAACTTGATGTTATCTCGTTCTTACTTTGATAGAGTTCCAGACCAAACTGTAATTGCTGGTAAAAATGGTGAAAGATATGAAAGAGTAATTGCCACAAGAGGGAAAGATTATGTAATGGCTTATACTTATACTGGAAAAGATTTCAGTGTTAATATGGGGAAAATTGAAGGTGCAAAAGTTAAAGCATCTTGGTATGATCCAAGAACAGGAAAAACTACTGTTATCGGTGAGGTAGAAAATAAAGGTGTACAGAATTTTAATCCACCAGCAGAACCAAAAGATGGTAATGATTGGGTTTTAATATTGGATAAGATATAAGATTGAGGGTGAAAGGTAGAGGGCATAAGCCGTGTTAAATATAACCACCCCGCCTTTTAGGCACCCCTCCATAGGAGGAGAATGGATGTTGCCTAAAAGCGTGTTGTAAAACTATGAGGGGAAATCCCCCTCTTTTGAGGGGTGGTCAAAGACCGGGGTGTTTTTAAAATTATAAATAGTGTCAAAAACAAAGTTCATATCATCCATTCGTTTAGCTATAATTGGCTTGACTTGCTGTGCATTAACTTCTTGCTCAAAATATGCTTATGTTTTTACATCTTTCCACGAACCAGCAAATGAAGGGTTGAGACTTTTATATTCAAAAGATGCTTTACACTGGACCGATTTGAACAAAATATTTCTAAAACCAGTTGTTGGTACACAAAAAATAATGCGTGACCCATCTATGGTTCAAGGTCCAGATGGTACTTTTCATTTAGTTTGGACTTGCAGTTGGAAAGGCGATAATGGATTTGGTTATGCTAGTTCTAAAGATTTAAAAAATTGGAGCGAGCAAAAATTCATTCCAGTGATGCAAAAAGAACCAACAACGGTTAATGTTTGGGCACCAGAGATTTTTTATGATGATGAAAACTTACAATTCATTATCATTTGGGCATCAACAATTCCTTTTCGTTTTCCAAAGGGGATTGAAGAAGAGGACAATAACCACAGGATGTATTCTATTACAACAAAAGATTTTAAGACTTTTTCTGAGCCTAAACTATTCTTAGACCCTGGTTTTAGTGTAATAGACGCTGTGATTGTTAAAAGAGCGGTAAAGGATTATGTTTTAGTTTTAAAGGATAATACCCGCCCAAATAGAAATTTAAAAGTTGCTTTCAGTGACAATGCTTTAGGCCCTTACACTAACATTTCAGAGAGTTTCAGTCCGAAATTAACGGAAGGACCAACAGTTTTAAGACAAGGAAATAGGTATTTGATTTACTACGATGCTTATGGCGATAAAAAATATACGACACTAAAAACATACGATTTTAAGAATTTTGAAGACATCGGCTCATCAACCACAATACCAGAAGGACATAAACACGGAACGGTAATCAGGGTAGAGAAGAAGATTTTGAGGAATTTGAAGAAGGATTGATGACCACAAAGGCACAAAGAAACACAAAGTTGAGCTTTAAAATCCTTTGCGCTCTTCGTGTCTTTGCGGTTAAATTAAAAATAATGAAATTGAATAAACTATATATCATCTTATTATTCGTTTTTGCGATACAAACATCGCAGGCGCAAGATACTATACGTTACACTGGTAAAACTTTGGTTAATGCAGATTATCATCACGGGCAGCTTACACCTGTGGTTGGCGTACATAGCATTCAAACATTTCGTGCCAATCGTGAACATCCAGAATTAGCAGAGAACTTTGGTTGGACTTATAACCACGCTCCAATGATAGCTTATTGGAATAATAAATTTTATGTAGAATACTTAAGCGATAAAGTAGGAGAAAGCATTCCTCCAGGACAAACTTTATTACAAAGCAGCGCTGATGGATATACTTGGACAAAACCAGATGTGATTTTCCCAATTTACAGAATTACAGATGGGACTAAAAAGCCTGGGAGAGATGATGTAGCAAAAGATTTAGATGCTGTTATGCACCAAAGAATGGGATTTTATGTTTCTACAAAAAATGTGTTTCTGGTTTTAGGTTTTTATGCCATTAGCTTTGATGCAAAAGACGACCCCAATGATGGAAATGGAATTGGTAGAGCTGTGAGAGAAATTCAGCCAGATGGCAAATACGGACCAATCTATTTTATTCACTATAATCCAAATTGGTCGGAGAAAAACACATTATACCCATTATATACCAAAAGCAAAAATAAAGCTTTTGTTGAAGCTTGTAATGAATTGTTGGCTAACAAGTTAATGACACAACAATGGAATGAAGAAGCTGATAGAAAAGACCCATTAATTACTTTACAAAAGCAATATAAAGCCTTCAATTATTACCATTTAAATGATGGTAGAGTAGTTGGTTTATGGAAAAATGCATTAACGGCAATTAGTATAGACAACGGCAAAACTTGGCCAGAAAATGCAAGTAGAGCACCTGGTTTTGTAAATAGCAACGCTAAATTTTGGGGTCAAAGAACAGCTGATGGAAACTTTGCAACGGTCTACAATCCCTCAGAATACAGATGGCCTTTAGCAATTTCTACTAGTAAAAACGGATTGGAGTATACTAATCTATTATTGGTTAATGGTGAAGTATCACCTATGCGTTATGGTGGTAACTATAAATCTTACGGTCCACAGTATGTAAGAGGCATTATTGAAGGAAATGGGAAACCTGCAGATGGCAAATTATGGGTTACTTACAGCATGAACAAGGAAGATATTTGGGTGTCATCAATGCCATTACCAGTTTCAGAAATTGCTAAACAGCAAGCAGATGATGATTTTTCAAAACTTCCGGCAGGAAAGGAATTGACACTTTGGAATATTTACAGTCCGCTTTGGGCACCAGTAAAAGTAGAAAACAAAACATTAGTTCTAAAGGATAAAGACCCATTTGATTACGCAAAAGCAGAAAGAGTTTTCCCTGCAACTTCAAAGGTTATTACTCAATTTTCAATCACTCCAAAGCAAGATAATTTCGGACAAATGGAGATTGAATTGCAAGATGCAAAAGGAATGGCAACCGTTCGTTTAACATTCGATTCTACTGGAACTTTAAGTGCAAAAGCAGGTGCTCGTTATAAGAATTTTATGAAATACAAAGCAGGTGAAAGTTATGATATTAAAATCAAGCTGGATGCTTTTACAAGATTTTATAACATTACAGTAAATGGAAGAGAGGTGTTAACCAGTTTGACTTTTCAACCTGTGGCAGAGGTTTCAAGGATTGTGTTCAGAACAGGTGAGGTGCGTCGTTTTCCTACTGTAGATACACCTGCTGACCAAACTTATGATTTGCCAAAAGCTGGTGAAAGTGAAAAAAATGAAGCAGTTTATGCTATTAAATACTTAAAAACAGGGAAATGGTAAAGCAGATTGTAGTTTTAAAGCTAAACGTCATTGCGAGCTTTCGATTTTTCATCGAAGCGAAGCAATCTTTATTGCTAATGATGCTTACGATTATTTCTTTCTCCGCCAATGCGAAAATTCTACTACCTCAAATCTTGGGAAATGATATGGTTTTACAACGAGATAAACCCATCAATATTTGGGGGTTTGGCGCTGTCGGAGAAAAAGTAACGGTAAATTTCGCTGGACAAACTAAAGCTACGGTTACAGATAATAAAGGAAATTGGATTGTTGTTTTAGCTCCTTTAAAAACATCAATTATGCCACAAAAAATGACTATTTCAGGTAGCAATAAGATTGTTTTAGATAACATTCTAGTTGGCGAAGTTTGGCTCTGTTCTGGTCAATCTAATATGGAGTACGCAATGCGGAAGCTTGCTAAAATTCCAAAACCTAAAAATGAAAAGCTAGGTTTTCCATCAGATGCGGTTGTAAAAGCAAAAAACACACAAATCAGGATATTTTTAGTGAATAGAAAGGCTTTAATCAAGCCAGATTCAGTTCATAAAAGTTGGGCATTGGCGCAAGATTCAGCCTTAAGAAATTTTTCTGCCGTAGGCTATTTTTTCGCTAAAGAATTACAAGAGAAATTAGGTATTCCTATTGGAATAATCTCATCAGCTGTGCCAGGAAGTGCAATTGAACCTTGGATTTCTAATGAAGCCTTTGCTGGTGAGCCATTTTTTAAAGGTCAGAAAGTGGGTAATGACCCAAGTAAATTTTATACACCAATGGTTGAGCCTTTAACCAAATTCGCTTTAAGTGGATTTTTATGGTATCAAGGTGAAACAAACTGCTTTTTAAATGAAGCTATATCCTATTCTTATAAAATGAAAGCATTAATAACGAGTTGGAGAAAAGCTTGGAAAGATGAAAATATGCCATTTTTCTATGTGCAAATTGCACCATTCGATTATAGTAAGCAAAAAAGTGATAAGGTTATACTTACTGCTGATACAGAACCAAATTTTTGGGAAGCACAAACACAACTTTTACGTTTGCCGAATACTGGAATGATATCAACTTCTGATTTAAATGATAATGGAGGAGATTTGCATCCAACTTATAAATGGGAAGTGGGAAGAAGATTATCAATTTGGGCTTTAGCAAAAACATACAATCAAAAGATTGATTATTCTGGTCCGATTTATAAATCAAGTCAGTTTAAAAACGGAAAAGCAATATTGGAATTAGAATACCTTAATAATATTGCTGTGACTAATGATGGTAAACCTTTAGTTGGTTTTACAATTGCTGGTAAGGAGGGTAAATTTGTAAATGCAACAGCTAAATTAGTAGGTAAAAGTATTGAAGTTTCATCACCAGAAATTAAACAACCAACTGAAGTGAGATATAACTGGACAGAAAATCCATCAGGTAATTTCTATAGCAACGGTTTACCTGCATTACCTTTTAGAACTAATAATCCTTTAATCAATCAATTTAAAACGAATTAATGAAACGCAGATTCATCATTTTCTTGTGTTTAATATCAATGATTTTCGTTGCAAATGCACAGGAAACAGAACGATTAATGTTATCTGGAACTGGTAATGACAAAACCGTTAACTGGGATTTTTTCTGTACAGCTGGTGCAAATTCTGGTAAATGGACAACCATTCCTGTGCCTTCAAATTGGGAATTACAGGGTTTTGGTAAATATAATTATGGTTTCGATAAAGATACGTTAAGGGGAAAAGAGCAAGGTTTATACAAATACAAATTTGCTGTTCCTCCAGGATGGAAAGGCAAACAAATCAACATTGTTTTTGAGGGTTCGATGACGGATACCGAGGTTAAGATTAATGGTAAATCTGCAGGAGCTATTCATCAAGGTTCGTTTTATGTTTTTAAATATGATATCTCCAAACTTTTAAAAACAGGAGATAATTTACTGGAAGTAAAAGTATCTAAACACTCTTCCAATCAATCGGTTAACAATGCAGAGCGCAAAGCTGATTTTTGGATTTTCGGAGGGATTTTTAGACCAGTTTATTTAGAAGCATTGCCTAAAGCCCATATAGAAAGAGTTCAGTTAAATGCAAAAGCAGATGGCTTTTTTGAAGCCAATATCTACGCAACTAAAGGAGCTGACAAAGTTTCAATTCAACTATATGATAATCTTGGAGCAGCATACGGAGAAGTAATTGACGCTGAAATTGAAAATCAAATTAGAATTCAACGCGATTTTGTGAACCCTCAATTATGGTCAAC
>Ga0307515_10017224_pt1 | contig 13179 bp, 8 predicted proteins | sample 17_EM_MG_FD_194513 | JGI IMG/M metagenome (GOLD analysis project Ga0307515, IMG submission 194513) | Populus trichocarpa ectomycorrhiza microbial communities from riparian zone in the Pacific Northwest, United States - 17_EM | ecosystem: Host-associated > Plants > Roots > Unclassified | place...
CATTTTCTCTTCTTTTTTTCTGTCTCTATCCTCTTGGTTTCTAGGCACAGGCGGAATGAAGGCGTTGGCAGGTTCTCTAATTTGAACTTTTCAAACTAAAACTCCTAGCTCCACTCCTGTTTCTACATCTGTCTCTTCTCTTCTCTTTCTTTTCACCTTGGCCAGAACGACAGCTGTTCTTCTTCCTCCTGCTGTTATGATAATCATTTTTTTTTTGTTTATGTTTGGGCCTCTGGCCAGCCTTTTAGATTTTGTTGGTCTTTGTACCGTGGCTGTATTTAAAAAAAAAATTAAAGTTTTATTTTACTTTAAATTAAATTTTTTTATTGTTTTCTTTTAAATGTATTAATTATAAAATCCACTTTAAAAGTTGATTCTCATTTTTCTATGTCTATAATGCGTTCATAATTAGTATTATTAAGAGACGTTAACAAATAAAAATAATTAAAAGATTATCTTATTCTTCTTATAAAATATTGGTAAGACTTATCATTTTTTCTCCCTTGTCATAAGAAAGTTTTTTTTTTTCAAAGAGAAAAACTTACTGTCGAAACGCCATATATAAGATAAGCTCAAGAAACCTTCATACAAAGAATGCCACATGTTATTATAGGAACATAGACTCTTCATTTTTATTATATAATATAAATTTTTTTTATATAAATAATAAAATAACTGGTTGTTCAATCAATAAAACGGCCTTCTGCTAATAATGAGATGATAGTCGCATATAAATATAAATTTTTAATTTGATTTGGATGTCCAAATAATTTACCAACTACATTGCTGTAGAAAAATTTACTCAATGAATAAATAGATATAATAATAATAATTTAATATATTTTTAAATCCTCTCTCATATTTCTCTTAAATTTTTATATTTATTTTTTTAATTAAATAAAAACAAGTAGTTATATTTTGAGGATCATAAATTTTCTTGTTATAAAACACGAGGATGATTGATTTGTATGATTACTAATTTCGAGGTTAAAGTGTTTTTTATTTTTATTTTGATAATTTTTTATTTGATTTATATTTATTTTTTTATGTGATAGAAAATGCATTTGTATATTCTAACATGATTAAATAAAAATATAATAAAAATATCACCAAGGATACTTGTTCAATAACAATAATTTTTATGTACAATTGAATTCAAATCCTCAATTATTATTTTTTTCAAATTTGTTTTGTAAAAGGAAAACACTATTTTTTTTTACGCGAAAAGGAAAAGGAAACTTGGAAAGCCGGTTATCCTCCCCAGACATTCATTACACTCTCGGTCTAATTCGGAGATTTTACCAACTAGAAGGAATCCAGCTATCCATTCCGCATCTCGTCCTCGCAAGCTTCTTTCTCCTGACACGCAAAAAGAAGAAGCACTTCTCTCTCTTCTCCAAGCAGCAAAGTCGAAATCTGGTTTCGTCAGGTAAATTGATCTCACTCCCAAATCGATCTCTAACTGGATAATCGTCTACTTGTAGGTTAATTGATCATGGATTTTTGTTAACGATTACTGTTAGGGTCTCAAACTGTGGTTTGATTCGAGATTCCAATATTGAAATTCTTGATCTGGCTTTCAATTCTCGAGATTAGGATTTTAGGGATTATACTTTCTGGCATGGTTGCATGTGCTTTCTGTTAAGCTTCATTGTTCTTGTAAGCTCCAACATTGTCCTGTTTTGTTTTGTTGTTTCTTGCTTGAAATTTCATCGTACAAGGTTCTGTTTTTCCATATACGCATCAAATTTTGTTAATTCTGTACTGTATTAGTTCTCTTACTGAATCAAGTCTGCGAAAGAAAATGGTTTCATCTTTTTTAATCCTTTTTTTTGGCCAATAGGAGCTTAAAGTAACAGCGGGTCTATTTTGGTCAAGACTCTCTCTCTCTGTATTGGGTTCCCTGAATGCACTGATGATCGTGGATTGTTCTTCCCCTTTGCATCTAAAGAGAAGGAGACTTACCACAGTTGATGTCATGGAAGCTGAAGCTGCTAAGGCCAAGTTTGCAGCTGTTAAAGAGAAGTTCGGGCATGACCTCCATGTGTTTGAAACATCGGTAGTCTCTTCGTCGTTGCCTCAAGCGTCCAATGATGAGGATACAGATGATTTTTATGACTTCACTACAGAGGATTATTATCGACTTCTGCCGACAAAGAAGGAAGATAAATATTTAAAGACAAAAAAGATTCGAGAAGCAGAAGAAGCTGCTCACAGGTCAAGAATAACAAAAACTGCAATTAGGATTCGTTTTCCTGATAATCATACATTGGAGGTGGTATTTCATCCATCTGAAAAGATTCAGAGCTTATTTGATCTTCTCTCAAGAGTGCTTGCTCAGCCAGAAGTACCTTTTTACTTGTATACTACTCCTCCAAAGAAGCAAATCAAAGACTTGTCACAGGATTTTTACTCGGCCGGTCTGATTCCTGGTGCAATAGTGTATTTTTCATACGATAAGCCAAATGGAGAGGATAATGCAGCTTTCAGTTCTGGTCCCTTCCTCCAAGAAGAGGTTATGTCTTTGAAAGGTTTGGATGTTGTGCCTGAGCCAGCAGAACCGGTCCAGACTGCACTGGAACCTGTAAGAACAGCTCCTCCTCCAGTACCACAAGAGCCCAAGGCTGCTGGGAAAAAACCCGTCAAGCCAAAATGGCTAAAAATGTGATCTGACAGAGCTCTTCTAGCCAAGATCCAGCATCCAAAAACAACTCTATCGGATAGAAGCGTGCACGCTTCCAAGGTTGTTTCTTGCTTTTAATTGTGTGAAAGTTGCAACAGTTCCAGAGGAACTCGCTCCTTTTCCTATGACATTTTTTTTAAAGGTTGTTTATTGCTTATAATTGTGTGAATACAAGTCGACTGTCAGAAAAATAAAAGGGAAGAATGGTTTCTTCTTTTATCTTTATACTGCTCTATGATTATCTTAGAAATTGAAAAATGGATCAAAATGGTGCGCACGGGTCTGTCTTAGTTTGATGACCTATAGTATTTATGTTTGGCAATCCTCTCGACCCTTTTCCACGCATCTAACCAACCATCTTCAAGTGGATTGTGTTCTCCCCCCCACCCCCCCATTCCATGATCGACTCAACTGCAGTTTACTCATGTTAATGTTTTTCAATAATTTCCTGCTTATCATATATCGGGGCAGCAAATTGTGCACCGAAAAACTTTCTTCTGTGCGCGTATGGTTGCTTTTTATGCTGCAAGGTTTTGCACGCTTGTGAAGACGTGAATATAGAGAACATCTTCTGGTAGAAGCAAGCTAGCTACCTCTGATAGGTTCCAATCTATCTTTACCACACAATGTCGTTGTTGTGTATATGAGCCATCACTTTCCTCTGATATTACTTGAATCCAAATTCAATTCGATTACAAATAAGTCATGGATGGCTGAAGGGATGGAGTGAACTGGTGAATAAAATCTACAGATGACTTTTTAGCATGAAGTTTGACTAAAATGGATCCAAAAGTCGATGACATGACATTCCAGACCATTGGTGGCTGGTCTGGTTATCTCTGTTGTTCAGAAAAGTTGCCATTAAGCAAAAGGAAAGAGAAAATGTCACAGTTGCAAAATTAAGTTAAATTAAATGGTAACTGATATGTCTGAGTGAATAAACGAATAGCAAACGTCCAAGATTTTGGATAACGGGAGAGAAAGGAAAGCATCGGGCAATGCTTTATTTATTCTCCAAGCGAAGCATGCCGAGACTTACCTGCAAGAAAAGTTGATCGGTTGTTAGTAAAAAGGAATCATGTAATAACTATTACATGGTAAATTATATCTGATTGATTGTTACACAGAGACAAAAGACATTGAGATATTCTTAAGGCCTCAACCTGTCATGTATCTTGTTTATTTCTTACTTCTCCTCTGTTGTGTCATAGGCTCCGTGGCATCTCTTCTTGTACTTATTATTCTGTTTCATTGAATTAGCTGATTTTATCGAAGTCCTTAACCTGCAAAACATGTTGAGCTTCATTAGGCCGATTGTTATGTTCTATTTCTAGGATGTAATGGAAATCGACCATACAAAAAAGTAAAGGAAAATGTGAAGTTTGTCTTCTTATTTTTCTGTTTATTTTGTTGTCCTAGAAAATTTACATGTTTGATTAGTCCATTTAATGATAATAATTTTCTAATATTTTATCAGCCAATAAATTAATGACTTTGTCTCGAGGCATTTACCATAATACTAATTGGATCACTGGACTTTTTTTTAATTCATGATGATAATATCCTGATTTAGAGTTCGACATGTGATTTGATTTACTCCAGAACATCACCCCACTTAGATGGCTTAATTTCCTGAAATTACTCCCCCATTTTCTCCTCATAGCAGGCAATCAATTATAGCCATTCAACTCAAAAAAACCAATAGACGAAAAAAAATGGTGCACTCCGTGAAAAATAGGAAGGTTTCGTTTGCAGACAGCCCTCTGCAATTCAGGAGGAGGGGGGATAATAAAGAAAGAGAGAGAGACAGAGAGAGAGAAGCAAAGACGTAGGGAATGGAAAGCGTTCACGCAGTTAATGGCTCAGCTCCAGCTTGCCCTGATTTCATTTCGTATACGGTAAAAAATGCAGCAGGAAAGGTGATTTCCATCGGCTTGGCATTTGTTTTCAGCAACCTCTCACACCAGCTTCTAAAGCCTCTATCCCAACCACGCATAGCTTCTGATATTGCTGTAGGTTTCTCTCCTACCCCTCTCTTTCTTCCGTTCAATAAATACGTGACAACTATTTCCAATTAAGAAGCTTGATTTTGTTATTGAGATGGTATTTCTTGTGTGTAATCTTTATTGGCCGCAGGTGGGCCTGGTTCTTGGCAACATAAGTTTGATACGCCATGCTTTCGATGAACAATTTATCGACATATTAAATTCTATTGCTGAATTTGGTATGATATGTTACATGTTTGTGCTGGGAATGGAAATGGATCCATATGTAATCTTTAAAGCACCATCAAGAAATGCTATGGTAGCCTATGCTGGAATGGTGCCCACAATCATTTTAGTTTGCAGCATAACCCCATTGCTGCACTATTATCAGCACCCTACCATTGGTTTCACTCTTTCCCTCTCCACCACTCTCTCTGGCAGTTCCTCCCATATACTAACTCGCCTTATAACCAGTCTCAAAATAGGCAAGTCAGATATAGGAAAACTTGTAATTGCAGCAGGAATGCACTCTGACATGATATCCGTGCTTCTCGTCTCCATCGGATATCTTCTTTTCCCAACCGCTATCACAGTTAACGATATTGCTGCAAACATTAGAATGACCTTAACTATGGCTGCTGCTTTGCTGCTCCAAATAATTTTCACGGCCACAGTTTCACCCATCTTTATGAACTGGGTGAACAACGAAAACCCTGAAGGGAAACCCATGAAAGGTTCCCACTTGGTGCTTTCCATTGCCTATATGGCATTTGTTTGCAGCGGTGCCCCGATTTATGGATACAGTCCCATTCTCAGCGCATTCGTGGCTGGAGTTTTCTTACCGAGTGAGGGGAGAGTATCAAAATGGGCAGTTGGCAAAATCAACTACCTATTACCTACCATTTTCTACCCAGTGTTCTTCTTTTGGATGGGGTTTCATGCTGATTTCAGCAAATTTGAAGCTAGCCATTGGGGAACATGGGGAAGGTTTTTGGTCCTTGTATTCATCACAATATTTGGCAAAGTGATTGGAACAGTCATATGCGGGGCGATGTTAGGTTTTCATCAGCGTGAATCTGCTGAACTCGGTCTCCTTTTAACTGCAAAAGGCCACTTTCATGTATTTCTTGCAGTTATTGGAATCCTGGTAGGTTCCCTGCTTCTCACTATATCGATTCTGTTACGTTCTTCTTCAGTTTTTGCTTTTTCAAACGAAGTAGATGACTGGTTACTAACCATGACACTTAAGTTTGAAATATGTTGATTACTGATTTCCAAGTAGATAATTGACAGTTAAAAATGTCATGAAAGGCCTTCGTTTTTTATAAAAGCATCGATGAGGATTTTAGGTGACAAAAAGCAGCCAAAAAGTAGTAGTTTATGCCCCACAACATGAAGTCCATTGATTTTCCAGCTGTGCTTTGAGGCAAAAAACTTTCAATCTGAATAATATTGCAAAACAATTAAGTTCAGCAATACCAAGATTTGGAAAACAATGGTTTTGGTAAGTTCATGTCAGTTGCAGCGTTATTGAACATATCATGCATTCATGCATTCAATGCAATTTAGCAATGGAAAGTTATGTTAACTCGTTTCTAATATTGTATTCATTTTGTTAAATTGATTGCAGTTAAACATAACAACTACTACGACTAGCATTTCAATCATTATTGTGATCTTCCTTTCGGTTCTACCCACCCCATTAGTTGTGTCACAAATCATAAAACGTGCGAGGAAACGTGCACCTACGCAACGAGTGGCTCTTGAGTGGCTCGACCCCTCTAATGAGCTTCGGATCCTGCTATGTATTCAAGGAGTGCATAACGTGCTTTCAACCATCAACTTCATGGAAATTTCTCAAGGGGCATCAGATCCAGGAATTCTGGTTTATCTTACCGACATGGTTGAACTCACAGATCACATAGCTTCTACACTGGTTCAAGAAGGAATGGACACTGTGACCGTGATGGACAAGGATGTAACCGAGATGAGAGATCAGATCTCTACTGCAGTCCAAGCTTATGTAGAGGAAAATGGCAATGGTATAACACTCAGACGAATGCTTGCTCTCTCAACATTCGATGGCATGGCCAAAGATATCTGCAATTTAGCAGAGGACTTGATGATCTCCCTCATCATATTGCCATTTCACAAGAACCGGCATGCAAATGGGACATTGGACGGGGGTAATCCTGGGTTCAGATATGTGAACCGTAAGGTAATTATCACTAATCAATAACCTTTAATAAAAAAAAAATAACTGCAGACGTTTTGATTATTTTTTTTTCTTTTATTACTAATTACATATAACCAAGAATTTGTCTTTCATCTGCAGCCAGGAACTGACTCACGATTTAGCATCATAAATCATGCATCACTTATCTAATTTCTGCATTCGTGCAACTTGTCTGTGAAAAATTATCAACCATAATGCCAATATATGGCTTAACTATGGTTTTGGTTTCAATTAGGTGCTCCGGAATGCACCATGTTCAGTGGGGATTCTTGTGGACCGAGGTTATGGGTTGGTAGAGAAAATATCAAAGTCAGTAAGCTCTTTCCAAGTAGCAGTCATCTTCTTTGGTGGCAAAGATGACAGAGAAGCACTAGCTTATGCAGGTCGTGTTGCACGACATCCTGGAGTAAAACTCACGGTGATAAGATTCCTACTTGATAGTGATTCAGTGACTACCTCGAGAAGAGCTGGCAATTATAGGATAAATGCTGCTAAGCAGGAAGAAGAGATGAAGCTTGACGATGAGAGTTTTGCTCAATTCTATGAGAGACACATCGCTGGGGGGCATGTTTCCTATAGCGAGAAGCATGTTGCCAATTCAGCCGAGACCTATACTACTCTGAGATCATTGGAAGGACAGTATGGGCTAATAATAGTAGGGCGTGGTGGGAGGGTGGACTCGATATTGACAATCGGCATGAATGACTGGCAGCAATGTCCGGAATTAGGCCCTATAGGGGATGTTCTTTCAGGGTCTGATTCCTCACACACAACCTCTGTTTTGATCATCCAACAACATAGTCTTAAGGGAGAATTAGATGGTGTGGATGATGAGTTTTCCATCATGTAAATCTCTAGAGAGATGGTTCTAAAATTTAGGACACTAATTGTAGGAAAGAAGCAGAATAGTTGTAGATAGAGCTGGTAGAAAGGAAAGAAATCATGCAGATGGAAAGGTAGAATGTAATCTATGATTATTCACTTAATGAGATAAGAAAAAATGGAATAATTATACCATGTGTTTTAAGAGCTTGCTAAGGTTGATAATGTATCATCTTACCATGGTACCATGCCGTATTCTCTAGTAAAAGAAGTCATTTCCTGCCATATCAGACTACGTAGACTGCATAATTTACTGGAGACATTTTGTTTTTTCGCCGAAGAATAACTTAAATCAAGACTTCTTTAATGGCTATGCTATGCATTTCTGCGTCACATCAACTAACAGATGTCATTGCAAAGACTTCGCTTCTACTCTTTGCTTCCTAGTAGAGCTAATAGTGGGTTGCTATGGTGCCATTACTATGCCGATGGCCATATGGGCAAATCCAATAATCCTAATGGACATCGACGTTGTGCTGGTGCCGAAGCATGGGCATTCTAGCCTTCCCAGCTATTAGGATTCTCCTGCCTCGGTAAACTGCACTGATGAGCTTTTGGGCAAGACTATATTTGTTGATAGAGTTAACCAAAAGCCTCTAGTCCCGTTGCTCCTTGGTGGCGTGGAGCTCGCGTAACGAACATGTATAGAACACGTTCATTTGCCGATTGCATCCTGAGAATTGCCTTATTCTGCATACCCCGAGGAAAAGATCCAACAGCGTAGGCCTGTGTAGCTAACGAGATTCTGCTTTGGGCCAACAAAATCCCATGTTGGGCTCTGTGCATACCAGCTAAATCCTCAATATTTTGCAATCCATACAAATCACTAGTGACCATCTCAAATGCTAACCTTCCCGCTGACAAAAAATAGTGGGCTGTTGAGTAGCTATGATTTAAAGGTAGGCTTCCTTTTCTCTGTTGCCTATGGTATATGGTGCAGCATGTTACCGCTTACACCAGCAGAGCCCTGAGTGGATACACTAGAATTAGTTTCAGCTTTCAAGGATCACGTCCGAACAGAAAATGAACCTAAGCTGCAGCTCGAATCCAAAAAATAGAACCCGTGTAGAGAAAGGGCATCATTTGCATGAAAAGAAAAAATAACAGCAGTAGGGCTGGTTAAGAGTGTGAATCAATCTGTGAATTATGCTTAAGAAAAACATCAGCATGCAATTTCTCAGGCAAGATTAGCTACAGTACTTTTGTTGTCCATCTTATCTGCCAGAAGTCATCAGTTAATTACAACCAGAACCAGGTCCCCATCAAAATCATATGCTTAAAAATCCCTTGAAAATCTTGCCATCTCAGCCTCCGAAGAGAAACTTACTGTCATGGAGCATGTTGTTGTTGTTGCCTATATGGGCAGTGGCTATTGTTGTTGCTTGTGAAAGTATCTGTTGTTGGTGGTGGAGCTGTGGATGGTTGGGCTAATAGTGAAAAGGATGGAAGACTGTCGATTGTGGCTGGATTTGTTTAGAAATTTCCTAGTTTTTTTTTCCAGTTTCTGGATCCATCATGAATTGGGTTGTTAACAAAAAAAAATCTAATTTTAATTTAATTTGTTTAATTTTTTTTATCATGGATTTAAAAAACAAAAAGAGACTCTGATATATATATATATAAAAGCATGATTCTTATTGGAGAAGGCGAAGATGCATGAATGGTAGTAAAAAAAATACATAAATTATAAAGGCACTTTAAGTATTGAAATAATCATAATAACAAATCTATGATATTTCAAACTTTTTTCAGTGATTGAGTTTGCAAATTTCTCACGTAGCATGTAAATATGTAAAGTGAAATCAAATATATAAACAAGACTGTGTGAAGTATATTTTTTTAAACACAGAAAAAAATGTTACCACATTTAAAATATATAATATTTTAATATTTTTCAATAATTGTGTCTTTTAAGTTTTGGTTAAGTAAAAATACAAATGCCTTGAGTAAATGTCAGTCTCCTATAATATTTATTATTGTGATAGTAATTATTTTTTAAAATATTTTTTTATTTAAAAATATATTTAAATAATATTTTATTATTATTTAAAATTTATTTTTTATATTAATATATTAAAATGATTAAAAATATAAAAAAAATAATTTAAAACAAAAAAATCAAACTTTTCAAAAAACAAAAATCCACCATAAAAACAAACACCACTTAATTAGTTGTATAATCTCACACCTCATCCGTACTTTAAACAATTTATAAAAAGCATACAAGATGAAAAGCTTCAAAACATGCTGGGATCACGAGGGTGTTTTTAGAGGGCTTTGTCACGTTTAGGTCATGATAGATTTTTTGCCGTGTTGTGCCATGATTGGCTGACTTTTTTTTCAAGGTAAAAAATTAATGCTAAGAAAAAAACCGGCTTGAGTCGTTAAACAAGTCAATATTAAACATTAAAATTAAAAAAAAACAATAAAAAATACCTCAATTAAAATAGATTAACCTGGAAGATATGTGATTATAGGCATAAAATTAAGATAAATTTATAAACAAAAAATAAAAAAAATTCTAAAAACTAATTCTTAATAAATTAATAAAAACGTAATAACTCCATAAAAAACAAAATGAAAAGAAAAAAATCAAAGCTCAATTTCTATCAAATAAAATGTTGAATGACAGAAATTAAAAAAAAAAAGTTGACAAAACTCGATCCAAGCTCACTCGAGTCAATATGCAAAATCTCAAACTCGGTCGTGATATTAGGGTAACTGCATCTAAAAGCAAACTGAATAAAATCATGAAGTTCAATCATCGAATAACTAAATCTTGAAATACAAAAATGAAAAAAGAAATTTAATTAAAAAAATTCGAGTCAACTCGGGTTAACCTGCTAATCTTGCGATCATGGGCACAAGATCATGATAACCCAATAAGAAGTAAATGAAAAAAAACACGAAGACTAAATTTCAATACATTAAATGTTGAATGATGAAATTGAAATAAATAAATAAATAAACTTTAAAAAAAAAGAGATAAAAAAATAAAAGTTAACTCGTGTTAACCTTTTAAACTAGAGAAAGTGTCGAGACCAGTATTTAGAGCACACGCCACCCCATTATAGAGGAAGTATTGAGACCTTTCAAACATCGCTACAAAATGTCAACGTTTGGTGATCAAAAGACAGGGTTAAATTAGTAATTTCAATGCATAAAGTTACCATCCTAACCCTGCACAAATTATTAAAGATAATTGTGTCATTATAAAAAAATCACCTCGCTCTCCGATGTATAGTTTAAAGGTTTTTTTAGGCCAGGGATAATTTTTCAAATCACTATTCTAATTAATAATGACTTGTGTCTAGGGGTGCAATAAAACCTCATTCTCTTTTAGTGTTTTTAAAACGAGTTCACATGCCCACAATGTATTTTTTTAACTTAACAAAAGATACCAAGGCAGTAAAGAATTATCTAGCATTATTATTAATTCTGGTTAAGCGAGTCAACCTTAAAACCTTTTTATCTGACTCCTTACTTGATCCGAGTTTAAAATTAAATCATGTGGGAGTTAGCTGGATATGATCCGATCAACTTGGCTGGTCTAAAGACAACCTGGTCAACCAGTGAAAAAAGTTACAGTGAAAAAAGTTCGAGGAGTAAATAGAGGAAACAAATAATGAAATTAACACGAAAAAACCTCTTAACCCAGTATCTTACCTAGTTTGGTTTTAAAATTAATTCGCGTGGGAGTTGCAATAATGTGACCTAGTCAACTTGACAATTTCAGAAATAATTCGACTGATAGGTAAAAAAATATTGAGGATAAAATTGAGAAAAAAAATCTTTCGACCTAACTCATTGCTTAACTTAGGTTTAAAATTAAACTGCGTGAGTGTTATTCTAATATGACCCGGTTAACTCAATCAATCCAAAAATAACTTGATGTACTGGTAAATAAAACACAAGGACGAGACTGAGAAAAAATGACAAGAATGATAAAAAAAACCTGTTGATCTTACTTATTACCTAGCCAAATTTAAAATTAAATTATATAAAAGTTATATATTAAAGGCAACCTAGACTATTATTAAAACAAGTTTGATGATGAAATTAAAAGGAAGAAAGAAGAAGAGGGGTTTGAATTGGAAAAGAAGAAGAAACTTCACGTGAAACTCTATTAAATTTTTCAAATTTTTTAGCGTAGCAGGGTAATCTATAAAAAATAAAGAAAAAGTCCCATCAAATTTTCCAAAACGACATGACATTATTTATTGTCCGTAAAAGCATCTCTAATGGTATAACCAAAACAAGCACCAAAAATAAATAAAAAAACTAATTTTTTATCTTTTGTTTCCTAATTTTGTATCTCAAATAAAAAAGTTAAAATGACTTTTATGTTAAAGAAAAATCATTCATATATATATATATATATATATATAAAAACTAAAATTTTCAAATAAATTATTTAAAAATTATTTTTTTCATTCATTAAAATTTTCTAAAAAAACCAAGAATATTAATATTAAAATGCAAAAGGATCGCTAAAATAAATTTTTTTTATTGGAGTGCATATTAAAAACAATTATGTTTACACTATTTAAAAAACAATATTAATAATTTAACTATTATAATTCTTTTTTATTATTCAGGATGTTGTAGTAACCACAAAAAAGATTCCCGTTATAAAAATATCATCATACATAGATTGATTGACAAAACCTCTTTATTTTCCCATCCTAATTTAATTTTTACTTTCAACAATAACCATAAATCTAATTAATTTTTACTTTCAATAATAATAATAATAAAAAAACACTAAAACGAGTCCAAAATCTAATTCTTACTTTCAATAATAACCATAAAGAAAACCCCCGTCTCAAAATTCTAATTAATTAATAAAAAAAAGGAACAACCTCTAAACCCTCCCTTCTCTCTCTCTCTAAAAAAAAAATACTCAAAACTCCTCAATATGGCCTTTCACGTAGCTTGCCCAATTACATGGTCAGTAGTGGTATTATCTTCACAACTAATAACACCGAACCCCCCTTCTGTCTTTACTTTTTCTTCTCTTTTATGTCTCTCTCGCGAGCGAGTTCTCTCTTTTTTTTACATGGTCGACTGATACGATATCTTGTTTGTTTTGGCTCTCTCTAATTTGCAGTCGCCGAATTTGTTTTTGCTCCCTAGGGTTTCCGCGAGATCTCCACTCTACGAAATCAAAGGCCGACTTCCTGTTCGATGTAGCGAGAATCGATGAGTTTTTGAAGGATCCTTTGGGAATTAGGGCTTCCAGGGAAGGAACTGTCCTGGTTTCCGCTCCTAAGGTTGTGCCTGTGCCGGCTCCGATTCCCCCGACGCATTCGCTAGAGGTCGTTTCGGCTAGAGATAGAGAAGGTGATGGTGGTGTGGTGGAGGATGCTTTTTCGACGCAGACTAAGCGCGTG
>Ga0307515_10017225_pt1 | contig 13179 bp, 4 predicted proteins | sample 17_EM_MG_FD_194513 | JGI IMG/M metagenome (GOLD analysis project Ga0307515, IMG submission 194513) | Populus trichocarpa ectomycorrhiza microbial communities from riparian zone in the Pacific Northwest, United States - 17_EM | ecosystem: Host-associated > Plants > Roots > Unclassified | place...
TATCAAAAATAATTTTAAAAAAATACAAAATATTATCTTAATATATTTCCAAGTAAAAAACACTTTAAAAAACAATTATCATTAGGCCCTGTTTGTTTCTGCGTTTCAAAAGCGCTTTTGATAAAATTTGAAAATTTTTTATTTTTTTATTAACTTGAAATTAATATGTTTTTAGTGTTTTCAAATCATTTTGATGTGCTGATATCAAAAATGATTTTTAAAAAATAAAAAAACATCATTGGCATGTATTTTGACACGAAAAGCTATTTAAAAAGCAACCGCAACCACACTACCAAACAAATTAGTCCTTGAAATGTTTTTGTTAAATGACTCTTAATTTTTTTTTATCTTTTATCTTTTAAAAATTTTAGAATAATTTTTTTTTAAATAAATTTATTAAAATGATACTTAAGGAATTATTCAATTATGCCATATTTAAAAAAAAAATTAGAGATTTTTATAGTAATATTAACAATTAATTTATGAATAATTATATATTACGCTAATACAAAAACCTTTTTTTAAAAAAAAATGCTTATTAAAAAGAAATGAGAATAAAACATTTATTTTTTATTTTAAGTTTTTTATATAATTTTTTCAATTTTATTATTCTTATATTTTTTCTATACATGTACATAAAGATTAGTTAAAAAAATGTTTTTGTAAGAAAATACATGAATAAATTTTTTTTATTATTAAGAGTGTTATACATGAATGCATGAATAAAAATTTTCAAACTAATTGCCTTGTAGTCTATCAGTTGGTTACACGTGGTATTATTATATTCATATAAATATATATTTATTATTAATGAATGTGTAATTTATCTTTAATATTTGTATAGTATTAGATTAATGAATCAAATATTTGATTTATGAATCTAGAGTAAACATAAAGTCTAAGGGACAAAAATATTTTGCAAAGAAAATTATAAAGTTGTTATAATTATGAGATTTCTATTAAATCAAAATATTGTTCATAAAATATTCATGGTTGATACTTTCTTAAATACTTGACATTTATTAGAATCATAGAGACTAGTACATTTTTTTTTATGAAAGGAAACAATTGTTCTTATAAGCTGAGGTATAATGGATACTTAGAACTAATATGTAGGTGCTTGTCATAAGACATGTACATTGAATTGACCCGCATGAGAATTTTATATGAAGAGATCACCTATATCTATGAAAAAACTCACATGAAGGTTGTGTAATTGATCTTTAGATTTGTGATCACTTAGCCATCTTAAATAGAGAATGTTATATTTTAATCCTTTTATATGTTATCTTAATCAAGGTAATAAATGGACAGACATTGGGTATAACATGAACTATATGAAAGGTACTTGAGTGATCAAGAGATAATTAATCACTATAGATGAATTATAGAAAATGTTTCATCTATTCTCAAATAGTATTGACTAAAAAGTTCTTAGTTAAGGTGAAATGAGATTTGAAAAGAGTTTCAAATCTTATTAAAATAATCAATGACATTTATGTAAAGAACAAACATTATTTAACATGACAGACATACTTTATGCTTTAATGTTAAATCAGAACATTATTGACAAAAAGATATAATTACATTGAGAAACTACTTATTGAAAGGTTAAGTCAAAACACTAATAACTTTTCTAATATTTGAGGAATCGTGATATGTTATTAGACGATGTATATAATATTCAAATATAAATTAATTAATTATTGAATTGATAATAAATTAAATTATTTAATTTTATTTAATTAGAATTATAATTTATATTTGGGCCAACATATTAGGAACACATTAAAAATCATTGGTCAGAAATTAAACTACGATGATTTAATTAAATATGACTTGATTAAAATATATTTTAGAAATTAAAGACTAGAATATAATTAATGCATGGATTATATTTCGAGACTTGGAAAACTCAAGGACTCGATTGAGTTAATTTCTAAAATTATCATGAATTAATGCATGGATATTATTCAATGGGTAAATTGATATTTTGCTAATTTATAGGGTTTTTTAAATTTCTCTATAAATAGTAAGTTATTCCTTTTATTTTTGTGAGTCATGGAACATATAGCTAGTACTCTAAGCATAACAATCTCTCTCTTCTAAATAAGGATTTAAGAGATTTCTCACTAGTAGTTCGTGTGAATTACCGTTGGAAACCGAATAATTAGATGACTTGTAGTTTGCGACAACCAAACCTTTAAAGAATTATTCCAAGTTGAAGAAGATCAAATCTTCAGATAATAAAATCTCGAAACTACTCTAAATATGTCTAACGGAATCCTAAAAACTCTTGAATAATTTTTTATTATTATTTTCTCTACGTGTATGATATTAGAGAACCCAACAAAAAAGATTCATTTTCGCTATTTAATTAAGATCATTATAATTCTTACTAATATTTCTTCTTATTGCCATTAATTTTCATTCAATAAACCATTCTATTGTCAAAAAATATATAATTTTGATTAAAAAATATAATTTTTCTCCAAAATTTTAATCATTAATCATTATCCTTCTTATCATTATTTATTTTAATTGTTATATAATTAAATATAAAAATAGATCTTGAAAATGGCTCCCAACAAAAAAAGCGAGCATTATTGCTAGTTTTTCCTAAAGTTATTTGCATAAATTATCATGTTTTGTAATACTATGCAAGTTAATTTTTGTAATAATATTTTTTAATTAAAAATATATTAAAATAATTTTTTTTTAATTTTTAATATTAAGACATTAAAATTATATAAAAAAACACATAAAAACATCAAATTAATAATTTTTTATATAAAAAACATTTTAAAAATCAAATTAAACCAGGCCCTAAGCCTTTGGTATCCAAAATAAGAGAAGTCAACTCTATAATTTTCTGGTTTGTCAAAAAAAAAAGAAAAAAAGTGAAGAGTGAGGAGGCGTTCGATAGATACTGGGGAATGGAAGTGAATGTGTCTAAGGTTATGATCCAATTTCTAGGAAACGACCACACACTCATCCATCTGACCCAAATGTTTTATATTATGGCTTCCAAAAAATGGACTTAAATTTGGAATAAATAAGAAACCGTGTTTTATAATTTTTTAAAATAAAAGTTTTTATTTAAAAATAAAAATTATATATTTTTATATATTTCCAAATTTAAAAAATATTTTATAAAATAATCATTATTATATTCTTAAATACTATCTTAAAGGGATCTTTTCTCTTGATTGTTATTCGTCCAGGATGTTGATACGTGGAATTATATTTAACATTCATTATTTTGGGCTATGAAGATTATTCTTCTGCCTCTCAGTCAATGCCCTTTTCTCTGTTGAACTTTCTCTAGTCTTTTTTATTTTTATTTTTATTTAAAAAAAAAAGGAGACAAAATCCTTAAAAGAACTTAAATGATAGAGGGGCGAAACCTGCCCTTAATTTACAAGGTTGGACAGTTATGGCTTATTTGACCCGGCTAGTTGAACTGGTGCTCAAGGAATATTTCATACTAGTCCCTAAACTATCTTTATTTCTTAACTAACTCCCTCAAATACTAATTTTATCAATTAAGTCCCTACCGATCTACATGTCCGCGGTCAAGTCTTTACTTATACGTCATGTTAAATAGTGCACATGTTATTCAAGTTTTCTAACGAATTCTATTCCTCCTAGAAAATATCCTATTTTTCTCCATTTATCTTGTGCGGGCAATATGAGGATTATATTATTTTAATTTATTTTTATAACTTTTCTTACACATTTTAAATCAGGGTTGATTATTTTCGATTCGGTTCGGTTTTTATCAAAAAAATAACCAAACTGAAATTTTGTTTTAAAAAAACGAAACGAAACCGAAACTGGTTCAAATCGACCGGTTTTGGTTCGGTTTTTTAGGATAAAAACCGGTTCAAACCGGTTTGGCTAGGTTTTTTTGGTTTGGCTCGGTTTTTTCCGGTTGGCTCGGTTTTTTTCGGTTTGGGTTCGATTCTGTTTTTCAGTTTTAGGGTTATAAAACCGAAACCGAACCAAACCGGACAGTTTTTTTAAAATTTTAATTGATTTTTTTTGGCTGGCTCGGTTTTTTTCCTGGTTTTTTTCGGTTTGGATTCGGTTCGGTTTTTCAGTTTCAGGGTTATAAAACTGAACCAAACTGGTCGGTTTTTTCAAAATTTTAATCGGTTTTTTTCACGGTTCGGTTTTTTCGATTATTTTTTTTATTTTCTCGATTTAATTAGTTTTTTTATTTTTTTACTCATTCATATTCTAAATAAAAATTTTTTTTTGATAGTTTTGTACTTATTAATCGTGAAAATTAAGGTTAGTCTAATACGAGAATAACACTACATCATCTTCAAAATTTTAATAAAATTAGTAGTTCGAGGACCCAATCAAGAAACTATATATAATTGAGGGACTAAAATGAGGTTTTCCTTCTTAATTTCTAGTTTCAAATAGCCAAATACTAAACTCTATATTTGTTCATTTTCCTTCATTTGTAATGTTAGCATGCTACTATTTTATTTTTGGTATTATATATTAAAATTAAATGTAGATCTCAGTAATATTAAAATATATTATCCAAACTCATAAAAATATTACTTCATTTAAAACTAAATTGGTTTTGGTTAAGATTTACATGGTAACTAAATTATTATTATCAAATCCAATTTAACTCTGAAAATCAATTTGAGACCTAACTTTATTATTATCTTATTTGAGTCGGGTGTTAAAAAATTTTATCTTATCTAAGTCGGGTGTTAAAAAAATTAAATCAAATTTGTGTAATAAGATTTAGAATGTATTTAAAAGTGTGATAATAGTTAATTTTTAAAGTGAATCAAAATAATATTTTTTATTTTTTTAAAATTATTTTTAATATTATTATATTAAAATGATATAAACATATAAAAAATTTCAAAATTTAGGGACGTAAAAGAATAATTAAAGTTGGAAGAAAGGAAAGGAAATTTCATTCGAACATGGAGTGCATTCCAAATGGGTAAGTGACACATGTTGTCTTTGACCAAGACAAACCCCCTCGCCCTCCAAACCGTAGATCATTGAATATATATATTTATATATAACACACACTCTCTCAGCAAACTCTTCTCATATTGTCAATCCAACTCTCCATTTTTTTCCCCTGTTTTTGGCTTACCCACTCCACACGAGCCATCTCTCTCACCAAACACACTGAAAATCAACTCCCCATCTTGCTAAAAAGTAAAAATTTCCCATCTAGGACCTCAAAACTAGAGATTGTAGGGATTTGGGTTTGGGTCAACGGGTTGGGTTCTTGAACTATTACAAAGTCAAGGTAGTGTAAAGAAATGAAATAATTTGGGGTTCAACAAAGAAAGAAAAAGGGATGTGGGAGATCTGGAGCTCGGCTTTCTTTTTGCTGTTTCATTTGGTGTTAGGGGTATCCGGTAATGTAGAAGGTATGCCTTTCTTTTCTTGTCTTGTTGTTTGTTGTAGTATATATATATATTGGAAAAATAATAACATGGTTTTGTGTTGGCAAGACAGGCGATGCCCTGAACGCATTAAGGACGAATTTAGCTGATCCGGGTAATGTTCTTCAGAGTTGGGATCCTACTCTTGTCAATCCCTGCACCTGGTTTCATGTTACATGCAATAGTGAAAATAGCGTCACGCGTGTGTAAGTTTGTTTATGGAGTTAAGATAGTGTTAAATTTAGTTGATGATGGCGGCTACTATTGCTGTTAATGTAACAACATGCTAATTTTACTTTCAGTGATCTTGGAAATGCAAATCTATCTGGTCCACTGGTTACACAACTTGGTAACCTACCGAATTTGCAATACTTGTAAGTCTTCTTTGTTTGATTGGTTCGATTGTTCATAAGTAGAGTGTGTAGAAGTATGGTTCACCTCATTGATTGTGCACAAGTAGTGTGTATAGAAGTATGACTGGTTATGTTGTGCCTATCAAAATTGAAAAGAGAGAGGAAAAGGAGTCAGCAAATACCCTTACTGATTTTCCATCACCATTGAGCCCACTTTGCGCAATTTCCACCTGAAAACAAGCTATCTAAATCTACTTGAATGTCTTGATTCGAGACATGATCCTACTGATTGGTGTCTGAATACCAAGGCTTTAAAGGGGCAAATCGTAGACTCTCTGCACACAGTTTTGCATATCTATAATTTAGAAACCTTCTAACATTTGTTATATACATGTGGGATTTTTTTCTAACACAAATTCCTAGCGGCAATTGATAGACGAGTTACATCACCTGGAATTGAAATTTTATATTTTTTAAAACAGGCTTTTGTTGAAACCCTGTCCTGTTTTTTTATTTGTCATTGAATCACAATTAGTAATGAAGTTCTTTTGACAGGGAACTTTACAGCAATAACATAAGTGGAAAAATTCCAGATGAGCTTGGGAATCTGACAAACTTGGTGAGCTTGGATCTTTACTTGAACAACTTACAGGGTCAGATTCCAAAGACGTTGGGCCAGCTTCAGAAACTCCGTTTCTTGTATGTAACCATGCCTTCCATCCAATATTTCTGTAAAGCTTGGAACTAGTTTGCTCTGTCTTTTATATTTTCATGGAAGTTTGCTGTGTGTGTATTGGGTTGTTCTTTATGTGGCAATGTGAAATGAAGATAAATATTTTTCTGTCTTTTATCATAAAAGTTTCCTTCACTTGCATAATTTCACTGAAGAAGAGACAAGGGTTGAAGTAATGCATATGCTGACAGTAATTGTTCGTACAGTTTTTTATGACAATGGTAATAACAAATGGATACACATGTTTATGTTTTGGATGTACACTTTACATGCTTGTTCTTTTTGTGCCTATATGGGATGGAGATTATTTTGTTTTGCTACTTTTACCACTACGAGTTTCCTGCCACTTACACAATTTCACTAAAGAAGAGACGGGGCAAAGTAATGGATATCTGCACGTGACATTTTCTTCTGATAAATCTGATTAGACATTTTGTTGATAAGCAAGACATACCCTGACAATTTGTACTTCGGGTGATAGTAAGTGCCATCTAGAAATCTGGCTTTCGACATCTAGCAGTGCATAAAGTTTATTCTGTATTTGTCCTGGCTGTTTTGTTTAAATATTGTTTTTGCGTTGTCAATGTCATTGAGATTCAGAACATGACTTTTCTGTTCTGTCAAATAGGCGTCTCAACAACAACACCTTGTCGGGAACAATTCCTATGAATTTAACTACGGTTACCTCCTTGCAAGTCCTGTGAGTATTATTTTTCTGATGAAAATATTTTCATTATCATGAATAGGTGTGTCCTTAATTTCCCCAGGCACCAAATATTGCTCAAATGAAAACATATTGCCATTTGTGCAGGGATCTTTCTAACAACGAACTAACAGGAGATATTCCTACCAATGGCTCATTCTCTTTATTCACGCCTATAAGGTTTGTTGCAAGTTATTCTGTTTTTTAGTGTCATTTTGGTGGTTGTAGATGACACAGTACCTGCGTTACTAACCTCTGCATTTGTTTGCAGTTTTAACGGTAATAAACTTAATCCTCTTCCAGCTTCTCCGCCACCTTCTCTTACTCCACCACCGGGCGCTTCTAATGGTCAGTTACAATGTCAACTTTTTATTTACTTATTTAACCAAAAGAGGGAAGGGGTTGAGAGGGGTTAAGATAAGTGCCTCAGTCCGGGGCTGGATTTTGAATCTTAGCAGGTCTCTTTCATTTGAAAATGTTTGTTGTTCTGGGTATTCCCGAAGCATGGTAAAGTCTTGAAATATCATTTGCAATAGGGAATAGTGCCATTGGAGCTATTGCTGGAGGAGTTGCTGCTGGTGCTGCCCTGCTGTTTGCTGGCCCTGCAATTGTACTTGCTTATTGGCGTCGTAGAAAACCACAGGACCATTTCTTTGATGTACCTGGTCAGTTTGTTTTTTTGAAAGAGAGGTCTTATTTAATCATAGCTGAAATTTCACCTGTTTAGAATGCGTTTTCACTTCCTTTACAATTATGTGCAGCTGAAGAGGACCCAGAAGTTCATCTTGGACAGCTTAAAAGGTTTTCTCTGCGTGAGCTACAAGTTGCAACTGACAATTTTAGTTCCAAAAACATTTTGGGCAGAGGTGGATTTGGAAAGGTTTATAAAGGACGTTTAGCTGATGGTTCTCTAGCAGCTGTTAAAAGACTGAAAGAGGAGCGCACCCAGGGAGGGGAACTGCAGTTTCAGACAGAAGTTGAGATGATCAGCATGGCTGTGCATCGAAACTTGCTTCGTCTACGAGGATTTTGCATGACTCCAACTGAGCGGTTGCTTGTTTATCCTTTTATGGTTAATGGAAGTGTAGCATCATGTTTAAGAGGTATTGCTACCAGCAACTTTGTTTGCTATATTTGTCTCTTTTTGTTATGTAATTTATAAGTGATTCCTTATTCTTTCCCCTTAAGGTAGCTTTAAATTTTTCATATAATTTTGTGATATCATGTCCAAATTCTGTTTGACCAAGGATTTCAATCTTTAATCTTAACAATAGTTTATTTTCAAGTCCAATTTGAACAGAAACCTCAATTCTCCAATTGCAATCCCTAATTTTGCATTTTGGTCCCCCTGTTTAATCCCCTTCAGTCTCCTCTTCAGTCTGCAGGGATTTTGTGTTTCTTCGGTATACATTCCATGGTAAAAAAAAAATGCTTGAGAGACCATCTCAAAAAAGTTTGAATATGCAACCCTCATTTGTACCCAGAAGTTCTTAATTACTATTTAACAGCTATAAAACAGAGAGAATTTAAAGAATGGACATGATTATTTTATCATCCTGTGTGATGTATATTGTGGTTATTCTTTGTTTCTATTGATAAGATTCTCCTTTTTGTGCCAAAAGAAAAAAGAAAAATAAACACCAATTCTGTGTGTTATATATAACATTTAGTATTGTGAAAGAAAAGAAGTTGGCAAAAATTTTAGAAGTTTGTATTCTGGCTCTATTTGTAGCAAATTATTAAGCTTTCTAATAACTCGAAGGCTGGTTGTACTAATTATCATTTGTTCTATTTCAAACTGATGCATTATTGCAGAGCGTACAGAATCACAACCCCCTCTTGATTGGCCAAAAAGGAAGCGAATTGCATTAGGATCTGCCCGAGGGCTGGCTTATTTGCATGATCATTGTGATCCGAAGATTATTCACCGTGATGTGAAAGCTGCAAATATATTGTTAGATGAGGAATTTGAAGCAGTTGTTGGAGATTTTGGGTTGGCAAAACTCATGGATTACAAAGATACTCATGTTACTACTGCAGTACGTGGCACAATAGGGCATATAGCACCCGAGTACCTATCAACAGGAAAGTCTTCAGAGAAGACTGATGTTTTTGGGTATGGAGTCATGCTTCTTGAACTTATTACTGGACAAAGGGCTTTTGATCTTGCTCGGCTTGCAAACGATGACGATGTGATGTTACTTGATTGGGTATGTAGTCACTTCATTCCCTCCTGTGTTCTTACATTAAAAGTTCGATGACATCAAAAGGTAGTGAGTGTTCTAGGATTGTTCATCATTTGTTGGGATTTCCATTATTGCTGCATGTGGTCAAGGAAAATGTGATGCAGGCGACAAAAGGATCAAATTTGTGTCTTTTAATAATTTTAGAATGCAGCTGGAAAATTGTTCAGGTCTAGGTCAGGAAGGCTCGTTCTACACAGGGGTTAGCCTCTCTTATTACATAATTATAATTGAGAAACTATAATCACTATGACACTAGGCTAATTCTACATTTGTAGGTTTTATTTCTCTTTAGTATATATTTTATTAGTCCTAAAGTTACTTCTATTCTAAACAAGAATAGTTTTGTTGGTGGTTTAGGAGTCTAATCCCTTGTTGGATTAGGAAAGGAGCTTGTTAAGTCAATTAAGTATCACGCTTGTAATGCTCTATCTTCAAAATCAGTTTAGGACTGAAATTCCAGCAAATTCGCTTTTGATTGTGTGATGCAATCCTCTTAGGTGTGACTTCTAAAACCCTGGGTGTGAAGCTTAGGTTCTTCTTCCTCAAGTGACTCCCAGAATCATACCCTACACCATCTACAATTTCCAGCAAACAAACACCTTCAAACTAGATTTAAAACACTCACTAATAATCCCCAAACAACCTGCTTTCCTAACTTAACCAACTCTACAACAATTACTCGTCAAAGCTTCAGCCTACTTACCTTTGAAAGAGTCTCTACAAACAATATCAGAACAGCCACCTAAGCTGTACAATGTCAATATGAAGAAATCAAATTAAAGTGAATCAGTACATATTTGCACAAATAGGATGCGTTTGCTTTGTTCTTTAGTATATCAAATGGTTTCTAGCTCGTAAATGATCCCTTCACATTTGGCATAATTGACTCAGTTTGCAACTAGCTTGATTTTTATGAAGTTAAAAGTTTGTCAGTGCAATGTCTATTTGTAATCTCTTCAAAGGAGGGAGGTAGGTAGGTAATGGGCTCAAGTATTAGCTTGGGGCAAGGGAAGCAGTGCCTGAGGGGGGAATAGGTTGCTAATCTCAAAATTTAAAGGGAGAAATTGGATTTAATAGCAATTGGAATTAAAAGTCCATTTTTTTCTTTCGTGCTGGGATGAAATTCATTGAGATTGAAGGAAAAAAGGCTGTAACAAGAAACATTTGGTTTGGTGAAAAAAAGTTAGTCTTACACTTGTATATTAGTCAGTGTTACTCTAGCAGTCTTGTTTACTGTCATTACTGAGTAGTTGGGCTTCCAGCTCTATATAAGAATGGACTTAGTTGATTGTTTTTAGCTGCCGTGGAAGCTTATTTCCAGCCTAAGAATAACTGTGTGCTAATTAAAGAAACTATTGTATATGCTAATTCTTGGTGATTTAGACAACAATGTACTGGTTATGGGAGATGGATTGGTACTTGGAACAGAAATTTGCACAGGTTAGGAAGCACCCTTTTGGCCTTTGTATTGGACATACTTTCATAGGATGATATCTGATGCTAAAAAGAGGTGCATTTTGCTTTTGGTAGTTTCTGGACTGGGTGGCTGGTAGCAGCTAGCTGTGCATGTTTGTTTGGGTATTCTATTTGTACATGTTTGTCCGAGTGCTTTCATGTGTTGATTGTTTGCGGGGCTTGCGAAAGAGGTGTTAAAATATCTACCTCCTAGTATTGTCATTAACGCGTTGGCAAAGCGTTATCAGTCATTTACATTTCCATGTTTGCTATTTAGGTTGCCCAATCATCAAAGAAAGTGGCTTCCTTTGTGTCTAACTTCATTTCTGAAACTTCAGGTGAAGGGACTTCTAAAAGATAAGAAGTTGGAGATGCTGGTTGATGCTGATCTGCAGGGAATTTACACCGATGATGAGGTTGAGCAACTGATCCAAGTTGCTCTACTGTGTACACAAAGCTCCCCAATGGAACGACCCAAGATGTCAGAGGTGGTCAGAATGCTTGAAGGGGATGGATTGGCGGAGAGATGGGAGGAATGGCAGAAAGAGGAGATTTTCCGCCAAGAGTTTAACCACACTCACCACCCAAACACTAATTGGATCGTAGACTCCTCATCCCACATCCCTCCAGATGAATTGTCCGGACCCAGATGATCCTCCCTTTTTAAGGGCACCATGGAAGTCTCTTCAAGGGCTATTGTGTTTGAAAGTGATATCAACCATTGTGCATAAACTGTTTTTTCCATTTACCTTTCCTTTCCTTTCTTTTCAATGTCTAGTTTTATATCATATATTGAAGTTTCTCGCTGCTGTAATTTCTATAGGGAGATATGAAAGTTAAGGTGCCATCAAACACGGCAGGAAGGGGCCATGGAAGCACCCATATCACTTTTAAGTATTATAGAGATTTAGTCAAGATTGTTACAGGAATAAATAGAATCATATTTTTCTTCTCCACTCAGGGTAACAACACAGCAATTTCCATCAAGACAAGGCACTTTTCTATGAAATTTGAAGTTTCCGCCACTATATATATATATATATATATATATATATATATATATGAAAAGAAAAGAAAAGAAAAGAAACTATATGATAAACAACACAAGTGTTTTTGACCCCATAAAAAAATATTTATTTAAATGGGAAGGAAGAAAATAATGAAAGAAATAAAATTAAAAAAAAAGAAGAAATATCGATTTTATCACCAAACAATTTTTTACATCAATTTTATCTTTGAACTTTCAAAAATCCTCAATTAAAAACTTTCGTCCATTTTTTTTAATTTTCATCCATATCTCCATTCATGTTGTAATTAAATTTAAAGAAATAACAACATTATTGAGGACACTTTTCATTGAATAATATTAATAAGGATTTTAAATAAGAAATCAAAACAATTTAGAGGTAAAATTGATATAAAAATAATTTTAGTGTAAGATTAACAAAAAAGTGATGTATTTGTGATTTGCCTAACTTAGTTTTCAAAAACAAGGAACAGATACTAAGCCTCCACCACACCCATCAATCAAAACATTGAAACAACAAATAGCATTAACTAGATTATTTATCTTGTTATATTGCGAGTTAAATTATTATTTTTTTATATAAAAAAATATACAAGTGTTAATTGTAAATTCAAAATATAATATATATTTAGATGATATTTTTTAAAATATTGATACGATGATATATTGAATGATATTTATTTTCAAATATTAAGATAACAACGTAATAGATTTATCCGGGTTAACATGTCAAATTTTTTACCCCAATCATGAGACTGTAATAACTTTATAGAAAACAAATCAAAACTAATTATAAAAGTCAATTCTTAATCAACATAATGTTGAAAGACAAAATTTAAAAAAATATTAAATTAAAAAAACCAAAAAAAATAAATTTGGGTCAACCCGTCAAATTAGCAACTCAGGTCATGAAATTGGGATAACCTCATGGAAAAAAAAAATCAAGGTCAATTTCCAACCAATTCAATGTTAAATGATGAAATCCAAAACAAGTAATTAAAAAAAAACAAGACAAGTCAACCTAGGCCAACCTTTTAAGCTCAAGACTCACCGACTCAGGTTATAGGATCAAGATAACTTCATAAAAATTAAATAAAAAAATTTATAAAACTTCATTTACAATAGATTCAATGTTCAAGGTTGAAATCAAGAGAAAAAACAAAAACTAAATTCATGAGATCATGATAACCCTATAAAAAACAAATATAAATCTCAATTTTCAAATAA
>Ga0307515_10017226_pt1 | contig 13179 bp, 4 predicted proteins | sample 17_EM_MG_FD_194513 | JGI IMG/M metagenome (GOLD analysis project Ga0307515, IMG submission 194513) | Populus trichocarpa ectomycorrhiza microbial communities from riparian zone in the Pacific Northwest, United States - 17_EM | ecosystem: Host-associated > Plants > Roots > Unclassified | place...
AACAACCACGTACAAAATCTTTCTTCAATTTTGTGATTGGAAGTTGCTTGGAAAATCGCATGAAAATGATATTATTCTGTGAAAAAATGGTAATTATTGGACCAAGAAACAATTTCGTGCTATTTTTCGCCTTTTTGGTTGAGCGATTCAATGTTATAATTTCCCCCTTCTCTTTACAATTTTGCTTAAAGTTATTTATGATTCTTTTCTTTGATTTTTTTTTTGGATATTCATTTACTGTTCTATTTAAAGAAAATCATGTATTTTTATATTATTAATTATTATTTTTCACAAAATGTCTCATTTAATAACAAGCCAATAAGTAAATGCCACTTAGGTTGTGTCTTTTACTAGTTCAGAAAGCACTTTTGAAATATTTTGATTTTTTTTGTTTTAAATTAATTTTTTTAATAATTTTAGATTATTTTAATATGTTAATATAAAAAATAAAAAATATTATTTTTATATATTTTTAAATAAAAAATACTTAAAAAAACAACTATTATCATACCAGAGAAGCGCTAACTTCTACTGCAGACGTTTCATATTTTATGTATCTTCTCATAAAAACGCAACTTCCAGGAAATTGATGGTTTTAAGTACGATTAATATGGCCATAATGCAATAAATACAAAAGGAAAATAAAAGGATAGTCTTTAATTTCCTCTCAAGGAAGTCCTTAATAGGAAGAAATCAGTCAACAAACCTCATGCGAATAGATGTTCTACTTGTATTTTTTATTTAAAAATATATTAAAATAATATATATTTTTTATTTTTTAAAATGTATTTATAACATTAACAATCTAAAAATATATAAAAAAAATTAATTTTTTTAAAAATTGAATTTTCATAAAATGTGTTTGGAACCAACACGGTAGATTCATGGAAATTACAGTGCAGCTTCCTGCGAATCGCACATTTATGCTTCTCCTCTACTATAAAGCAGAACACCATCCAGTCTCTATCATCCTTCAAATCTTTGCGGCTGTTCCTTCAAAAACAAAAACAAAAGCAAAAACCCTAGAGGCTGTTTACAAACTCTTTTGAGTCCTTTTCAACCGGTCGTTTTCGTTATTCTCCAAGAAGGAAAAAAACCTGTGTCTCTAGCTTGTTTTAAATACCCCGAGTCTTGAGCTTGTTTTCCTACGTAGTCATGACTATGAGATCTCGAAAAACTGGAGACAAAATCGTCCTTGATGGAGAAAATCTCTTACCAGAGTCAAAACGCAATCAGAGAAGATGGAGGATGGCTTACACGGCCATATACTTCACGAGGCTTCTTGGTTCTTTGTCCAAGACGGCTCTTGAGAGTCAGACCAAGATCTTGCGTTCCCTCTCCTACGTTGCTCTTGACGTTCGTGATGATACCCCGCGTGAGAACCTTGTTTCTCTGATTAATGTTGATCAGAGAACACTCGCAGATATGGTGAAAGGAAAGAACCTTGAATCTTTGAAACAACTGGGAGGAGTCACACAAGTTGCCACCACAATTCTAGAAACTGATGTCAAGAATGGTGCAAAGGAGGCTGGTGTTGCGCATAGAAGGGATGTTTTTGGTGCAAATAGGTTTAAGAAGCCTCCTGCGAAAAGCTTTCTAAGCTTCGTTGTTGAAGCATTCAAGGACATGACCATAATTATTCTTTTGGTCTGTGCTATCATGTCTCTGGGATTTGGTATCAAACAGCATGGCCTGAAAGAAGGATGGTATGATGGAGGAAGCATTATTGTTGCTATAATTCTTGTTATTGCTGTCTCCTCTGTCAGCAATTTCAAGCAATCCAAGCAATTTGAGAAGTTATCCGACGAGAGCAACAATATAAACGTGCAAGTAGTGAGAGATGGAAGGCACCATCATTTATCAATTTTTGACGTGGTGGTGGGGGATGTGGTGTCTTTGAAGATAGGGGACCAGGTACCTGCTGACGGGATGTTCTTGAATGGTTATTCTTTGAAGGTGGACGAATCTAGCATGACTGGTGAAAGCGACCATGTTGAGGTGAATGGCAAGAACAACCCTTTCTTGCTCTCTGGTACAAAGGTGACTGATGGCTTTGGTTTCATGGTTGTTACATCTGTTGGCATGAATACAGCATGGGGTGAGATGATGAGTTTAATATGTCATGATTTGGATGAGCAAACTCCATTGCAAGCCCGCCTCAACAAGCTCACTTCTTCTATAGGGAAGGTTGGATTGACAGTTGCCGTCCTTGTTCTTGCGGTTCTGATGATAAGGTACTTTACAGGAAACACTAGAGATGACAATGGTCGCAAAGAATACATTGGGAGCCAGACAAAGTTCAGTGATGTGCTGGATTCAGTTGTGGGCATTATTGCTGTAGCCGTGACTATTGTCGTGGTGGCAATTCCGGAAGGTCTGCCACTAGCTGTAACTCTAACTCTGGCTTACTCTATGAAGAGAATGATGAAAGATAATGCCATGGTACGTAAACTCTCTGCTTGTGAAACAATGGGTTCAGCCACAATAATCTGCACAGACAAAACAGGCACTCTTACTTTGAACCAGATGACGGTTACAGAATTTTGGCTTGGGAACGAGACAATTGATGATGATTCTTTAACTGAAATAGAATCAGAGGTCTATCAGTTACTACAAGAAGGAGTTGCTTTAAACACAACAGGTACTGTTAACAAATCACATGCTACTTTAGTTCCTGAAATTACTGGTAGTCCAACTGAAAAGGCAATACTTTCTTGGGCTCTGTTGGATTTGGGAATGAATATCAATGAAACAAAGGAAGAATGTGAGATAATACACGTAGAAACCTTTAATTCTGAGAAAAAGAGAAGCGGAGTACTGATGAGGAAAAACAATGAGAAGACAATTCACACGCACTGGAAGGGAGCTGCTGAGATGATACTAGCCATGTGTTCAAATTATTATGTCAGAAATGGAGAACTAAAAAGCTTGAATGAGGAAGAGAAAGTGGAGCTTGGGGCCATAATTCAGAGTATGGCATCCAAAAGCCTACGATGCATTGCTTTTGCCCACAAAAAAGTTGCAGAAGACAATGGGCAGGCCTCTGAGAAGCTTCAAGAAAGTGGGCTGAGCTTGTTGGGCTTTGTTGGATTGAAAGACCCATGCCGACCAGGAGTTAGAACAGCGGTAGAATCATGTAAGAATGCAGGAGTGAATGTTAAAATGATAACCGGCGACAATGTGCATACAGCGAGAGCTATAGCTATTGAATGTGGGATTCTCAGTCCTGAACAAGACATGGAGAATGGTGCTGTAGTAGAAGGTGTGCAATTCAGAAACTACTCACCTGAAGAGAGAATGGCCATGATTGACAATATCCAGGTGATGGCAAGATCATCCCCGTTTGACAAGCTTCTGATGGTACAGTGTTTAAAGGAGAAAGGCCATGTGGTAGCAGTCACTGGTGATGGCACAAATGATGCCCCCGCTCTAAAGGAAGCAGATATTGGGCTCTCCATGGGAATTCAAGGGACTGAGGTGGCAAAGGAGAGCTCAGACATTGTCATATTGGACGATAACTTCAGCTCAGTGGTAACTGTGTTGAGGTGGGGGAGATGTGTCTACAACAACATTCAGAAGTTCATTCAATTTCAGCTCACTGTTAATGTCGCTGCCCTAGCCATCAACTTCGTTGCAGCTATTTCTTCTGGTAAAGTCCCTCTAACTGCAGTCCAGCTGCTGTGGGTTAATCTCATAATGGACACCTTGGGAGCACTAGCCCTAGCTACCGAGCAACCCACCATTGATCTCATGGCAAGGACACCTGTGGGTCGATCAGAGCCACTTATTACCAAAATCATGTGGAGGAACCTCGTTGCTCAGGCTCTGTATCAGGTTTCCATTTTACTGACTCTGCAATTCAAGGGAAAGGCCATATTTGGTGTGGATGAAAAAATTAAGAACACCCTCATCTTCAACACTTTTGTCCTCTGCCAAGTGTTTAATGAGTTCAATGCAAGGAAGCTGGAGAAGAAGAACATATTCAAGGGGATACATAAGAACAAGTTATTTTTGGCAATCATTGGAGTTACAATAATTCTTCAAGTGATCATGGTGGAGCTTCTGAAGAAGTTTGCCAGCACTGAGAGGTTGAATTGGGAACAGTGGGGTGCCTGCATTGGCATTGCAGTTCTGTCTTGGCCAATTGGTTGTCTTGTGAAGTGCATTCCAGTTTCTTCCAAGCAGCTTATGGATCCTAAAAACATATAGCTACCAATCATTTGTCCTTCTCTCTTACACACCCCCGCTGAAAGATTTGACAAGAAAGTTTTATTTAAATTTAGATTTCAAAGATTATTGTTAGCAGTTTCTTTTATAGAATATGAAGAATCAAATTTCTGGAAATGCTGAATCTAGCCATTGCATTTATATCTTTATATTCTGCATGGAATTCCCGATTCATGAGAAAGTTCTTGTTCTAATTTAACTCTCATCTTTTGTTGCTTCTATGTGTTGTCACAGGCACACCAATAGAAAATCAGATAAAAAGACTTTAAAGGAACCTCCATCACTGAGGCTGCAATGCTAGGTCAAAAAGAGACCTTTCAGCCTAGGATTTGATTGAGAGAAATAACTATCAAGTCATTTAACTCAGGCTCTTTCCAAATTGGGAACTCATGGATTTATTGGCAGAGACCACTACATTCTCATAGATGGATTGTGAAAATTCTATCTAAGAAGAAACCATTCTCATTTCAAAGGTTTAATAACTTAGAAGTCATTGCTGGTACAAGAGAGGACGACTAGAGCACCATGCATGATAATATATGCCCCTTTTCTTTACAAATCATACTGAGATGTAGCTTAATTGTACTGAAGCACAAGTTACTCACACAAAAGGTAAATGAACAAAAATCAGAATACAAAGTAGCTGACATGATATTTGAGCACGTGCAGGACTGTTTGGAAGTGTGGTTGCGATTGTTTTTCAAAGTGTTTTTCATTCCGAAATGCATCAAAATGATGTTTTTTTTATTTTTTAAAAATCATTTTTGAGTTCAGCGCATCAAAACGATCCAAAACATAAAAAAAAAATATATTAATTTTTAGCAAAAAAAAAATTGAATTTTTTGGAAATACGGGTTGGCCCGCGTTTCAAAACGCTTATGTACATGCATGAACTGACACGGAGACACGATTTAAAGTGTTCGCCATGCACTGGTGTGAGCACGCACGTGAAAAGTTCCATCAAATGGTAAACTACAAAATGGAGTTTTAGAGAGATGGAAAGCAAGGTCTAGTGGAATTACAAATTATCTGTTGATTTTGAGAATGGTAATTACAAACCAATGACCTTTACCCCAAAAGTTTCCCCTATCATTATTCATAATACTTGTTTAGCTATTCTATTTTCTTTGTTCCTATGATATACATGGCATGCGCGCACGCTTCTAAGAATGCATGAGTATGTGTAAGAATATGATTAACATGCAACTTAGTATTTCAGTTCTTCGACTTATAATCCTCATGCAACTCCCGCACTACATAGAACATTCACTGTCTAAAATATATGGTGCCACAGAAGAAAAAAGACCATAAAGGAAACTAATTGCATAACATATTAAGCAAGGAAACAACAGAAGAAACTGCGAATCTGAATTTTATTCTGGTCTGCAGCGGAGATCATCATAAAAAATATTCAAGGTGACTACTTGAAAAAAATAAAGCTGTCATGGCTTCTATGGTCAAAGTAACTTTAACCATATTTATCAATTTTATTATCTTCCATGCTCCTATCAATTTTACACTATCCACAGTTTAAAGATCCCACATGCTCAACAACTTATTTTCTACAGGCATCCTAGAGGCATAAAAAATATATTTGACACTTGAATCAAAAAAGAAATCTAACTGATGGTATATGCCACAGCATGAACTCTCATTTCAGAATTTTGCTGCTAAGTTTGGTGGCTTGGCACAATACGTCAATACCAACCACCAGATGCATTTTATAACAAGGCGTCTCCGTCCACCAAAAGACATGATAAAACTGCAAAAGTTTTGGAAGGGAAGCGAGACACAATCCATTGCGACAGATTCGAGAAGTTAAGCCTCGTATTCTCCATGTGCCTCTGTAACTTCTCATTTAGATTTTAATATTACAAGGGTACTCGGAGTTCGGAGTCAAATAGTCCTTATTTTTAAAATGTGCTTTTGTTCTTGTCCTTTGTTTATAGTTTCTCATAAATTTGAATATGCAATGCTGTCTCGATATGCCCTTCTATGCAAATTTTATTTACCAGCTTACTGGGAGAACTATTTTACTATTGCCTCCATTAAAAAACATTATCCAATTCCAGTATAAAATCAATCACATATATTAACAGAAACATGAAGTAAAAATTTCAAAGACTGTCTCGAATTTCAGCAAAAAAAATGCTAATTTGATGACAAAGCACAAGCCAAGCTAATTTCTGTGATCCTCTTCATCAAACACCGTTAGCTATATCAAACCCAATGCTTGAATTGCCCCTTCAAACATAGCAAAACCCCACCTTTGAAATCAAATAATGAAGCAAATGGTATGCATTATATGCCCCCTCATCCCCATTTCACATTTCTAGGCATCTTCAAATGCTACCACAACAATCACTACCAAGAAACTCTACTTTGGCCAATTCCCATATATTGTTCAAAATGAAATCTTTTGCCTTGATTTTTCATTTTTTTTTTTTATTGAAGTAATACAAGATTGAAAGAGCAAAGTATTATATTGGTCGTGTAGAGACACAGAAAAGAATATTTGAAAAGTAAAAACTTATAGAGACAGAATCAAACAGAAAGAGAAGAGTACCTTACTGTCTTGACAAATTTAAAATGGAATGCCCCACCACCACAAGCTCCTGTTGGTCAGGAGATGTCTTTCTTTCTTTCTTTTCTTAATCCCATTTTGAGATGGGACCCGTTAAAGATTGATAAAGCTCCAAACTTTATCTGTGGAGACTCTAGTGTTTTAAGAAGAGGGGCAGAGCAGTGGCAGTGACGGGGTTTTCTTCAACTCCTTGACCACACCCATTTGGAACCGATTTTGGGCTTGTGGTCATGAACTTCTGGATATCTAACTTTATGTTTTGGGCTTCGGATAATAAACTTAGAAAATAATTTTTTAATATGATGGTATTTTCGTACTAGAATTCTACTAGATCATCTACTAGATCATTGATAACGATCCAAAAAAAAAACTTAAACTTGAAAAAAAAAACCTAACTAACGTATTATTTTTTAAAAAAAATATTTTGATCATGAATATAAACCTTGCATATTTTAAAAAATATTAAGATAATGATATAATAAATAATATTTTTATTTAATATTAAAATAACAACATATTAAATTGACTTTAGTCAATCCACGATGATCAATAAAATCTATTAGCCAGGATCATGAGACCATAATAATCCTATAAAAAATAAATTAAAAAATTCAATACTCAATTAAATAAATGTTTAATAATGAAATTAATTAAAAAAAAACTCAAGTGAACTCGTATTGACAAGCCAAACTCGTGATCTTGATCATACACTTCACCAAGTTTAATAATTTTTTATGCCTAAGAATATTTTTCAGTTAATTATACAACAATAAAGCATGTGAGATTTTTTTTTTAATGAAATAATTTTTTTTAAAAAATAACAACTAGAACAGACAGGTGGGATTAAGATAGCAAAATCAGACCTAATTTTTAATTAAATCTAAATAACCAAATGAGGGTTTTTTATTCAAAGTTAAATAAAAATATAGATCATTGATAACAAAAAATGATTTAAAAAAAAAAGGAAGCAAAAATGCATTAAAATAGAAAAAAAAAACAAAAACAAAACAAAGAGATTGAAGGGTAAAAAGAAAATAAAACAATAAAGCGAGTAAGGCGTGCACCTGCACCTACAATTTTGGCTCATCAATAAGAGGCCTAGCCTATGCACATTGTTTGCAGCCCTAAAATCCAACGACTAAAAGTTTTTTTTTGCTCAAAACTTCAAGTTTTAACCCATTTTTTAATAAAAAACACCTAGTTAGCACCTTAGAGACCTTGATTAATTCATTTGTGGCTTTAAACAACATAAAAATCTGTTCAAAAATCAAAAATAAAAACTCAATCCAAAAAACTTCTCAAGTTTAGATCTATCATCTTAAGTGATGATGATGAGAACACCCAAATGAAACTCCCTTCATAAAATGAAACTTGTTGATACCAGAATCAATTATTTTGGTTGTTAGAAGTAGTGTCAATCGATACTTTCTCTCTTTATTACCAGAATTCAATGACCTTCTCTTTCTTCTCTCAAACCATAAACTAAAAATAAAAAAATAAATTTTGTATACCAATTGAATTTTCAAAAACTTAAGGCACCGAAATGTTATTAATTTAAAAGTTTGAAAACTAAATTAAACATATCTTACCAATTTTGAAACTACCACTTAGTTTTTTTTTTTTTTTTGTCTTCATTCTTTTAATTATATCATTTTCTTAACAAATTGGATGTAATTGACCACCAATTTAGCCTAAAAATGATCGAGTTAAAGGGAAAAACAATTTAACACCAAAAAAAAAAAATGATTGTACTAATCCACCATAATTTGTGAGAGAATATTAAATGAGAAGGTTTACTAACTTAGTATAGAGAATATTTAGAAAACAAAATACCAAGACAATGATGCTGACATTATAAAATGTTGGGTGGTTGAATTTGCGATGATATAGCCCATATTTGTTGCAAAATAGGGTGGGGTGAGGGGGTTGCTGTTTGGATTTGTAGTTAAAAAGTAAAAGGAAGAAGAAGAAAAAGAAGTGGATGATAGAGCTAATATCTGTTATAACACTTTTAAATTATCCAACGAAATATTGTGATGAAAAATTATTGTTGGTAAGTCCGCCAATAAACAATGACATATCATTTTACCAACAAAATCACTGCCATAATATTTCTTGATTTTTTAATTATTTTTATTTTATTGGTAATTACCGATGAAATATTTTTCATCGGAAATTACCATATAAATGTCTGACATACATATGCCATTGTTATTATCATCAAAAAGTATAAATAATTTTTTTTTATCGATAATTCTGTTTTTATTTGATAATATTTTGGTAGTCTTGATGACATTGCATGGAAATCAACCAAAAGAAGAAAATGAAGTTTACTTAAAAGGATTATTCAAATATTCTTTAGAGTTCTTAGTCTTAAGAATAATGAAATATTTGTGCATATATTTCTACATATGAATTCGACTTTACGTAAACTTCATTAACAATGTGATTTTTTCTAAGCATCATTAATAACAAAATCGGAAATTTATTCACTAACAATCTTTTTAAGATCAAGTCAATCAAACTGCTTTTATATAACAACAATCTAGAGTGTGTACGTGTGTCTATATATATATATATATATTCCAACTAGTCCTTTTTTAGTTTTTTTTATGGAAAGAAATTTCCATCAAAAGAGAAGAAACCTTAAAAATAATTTATATGAATAAAAAATATATTAATATATAGAAATAAAAACCTGGGAAATAAAAAAAAATCACCGAAATGTACGTAAAACAAGAAATGAATTCTGGGAAAAAAAATTCAGTGAGTTCGATGGCTGTATGACTCCAACTCATATGAAATGGTCACCACTTTCTTGGTTTGTGCAAGGTATAATTAGGATCTGTAGATCCTCGTATTTGATTTTTTTTTACTTAATAATTGTATAACTTTTTTCAATGTGACATGCATTCAAGCTCTGTGGTAGTATAAATTTATATTTGAGAGAGATATTTTTTGTATTTCTCAAAATTAATCTTAAGATTTTGTATGTTTGGATGGCAATTTTTATCATAATAAGTGTGCACAGAAGTACAAATTAAATGACTATATAATTAATGATATCATCTAATATTTTTTTAATAATTCTTTCTTCCCAAATAACTTAAAACTTTCAACTTCAATTTTCTGATTTAAAAAGCTTGTCGATTGGGCCTGTTTGGGAGTGTGGTTGTGATTGTTTTTCAAACTATTTTTTACTTGAAAATGTATCAAAATAATATATTTTTTTATTTTTTAAAAATTATTTTTGATATCAACACATCAAAATAATTTGAAAACACTAAAAAATATTAATTTGAAGAAAAAAAAATATTTAAAATTTTTTCAAAAACATTTTTGAAACGCAAAAATAAATAAGACGGTAACTTAACTAAAATCAATATGAGTTGGAGAATGATTCTCCAGAGTTAATTATGAAGCTATTCTAGTTTTTGAATATGATGAGTAAAACACTAAAAAAACATCTGATAAAAATCTTAAAAATCAACTCCTTAATTTTTTAGAGTTTGTAAGAGTGGAAGGTGATTTTTATAAAATCATGAAAAGTGATGATTTTTAAGATAGATTACTACTTATTTAATTTAAAATACAAAAATAACTTTAAATAATTTAAATTAACTTACCTCAGATTTTTTTAATTAACTTATCTATTAAACAATTTATTTAATTTTCCAAAGCAAGCGTTTAATTTCTTAAAAAATATCTAATTTAAATTATGTCTTTAACAATAATTTTAATTTAATTGGTTTTACTAATATAGCATCACAATACGTCATCATCGAATATTTTATAATGTATTTAATTTTATTGTACAAAAGACAAATTGAGAGACTAAATGAAGAAATAAGCTAGCAAAAAAGACAAGTTCTTTTTTTACCCATATGAGTTGCGCAGGTGAGACATCTATATCTCTAGTTGTGCAGACACCATTTATACAGCCAGTTTTGAAATTTTTTACGCATGAGAAATATTTTTTTCTGTTATACTAATTAAAATATATATTTTTTATTTGTATTGTAAATAAAAAAAAAAAACCTCCGAAATCATCCGCTTGTCCTAAGATTTTCATCCGCGTATTGTTAAGAGGATTATATATATATAAACCAGCTGTGCGTTTCTTTGAGTCACAGTAACTCGTACTCCATTGTTTTCAATTTATAGCTGCAAGTCATGCGAGTTCTTGAATTGATCAAGAGCTATCTTGTTTTTTTACCAAGAAGAAGCTTCATTGTAGTGTTCCATGAGAGGTAGAAACCCACAAGCTTCATGTATAAGATCTTGCATTTTTCAAAGCCATTCTTTTAAGAAAACAGTGATCACCCACCTCAATAGGCTGCTGGATGCTAAAACATTATTATTGGTACTAAACAGGGACACAGAGAGAAGGCTCACGTCAATCTTTAAAAACTAAAGAAAACCTATCTGTATATCTTTCAACCTAGACTTTAATATTCCTACCCTCAAGTGTTCAAATCCTTGAAATTTGAAATAACTGCCTATGAAGAAGGTTTGTACTGGGCATAAGATGTCACATCCTACTCTAACCCATGTGCCTGTCACCCACTTGAGTAATTGACCAAACGATGCCAGCGTCGAGAAGATGCCTGCTAGGGTTAGTTGACTTCATGTGAAAGTCCCATTAATGGCTTGCAACAAACCCTATCAAGGAACCCAAAAACCATGTGTTCCTGTACCTGAAGTAAGATGAAGACAAAAAGAAAACCCGTGAAGAGAGGCATATTGGTGACGTTTCTTCTATGTGGGTGGCTTTTGGGAATCTTATAAAGCTTTTATGGAGCCGAGCCAAATCGAGTTTCCAAACAGAGACAAAACATGACATCTTACAACAACCCAAGTAATGAGAAACACAAGATTGTCTTAAACATTGATGGAGTGCCACTCACAGGAAGGTTCCCTCCTTCTATATACATGGTTTCACCATTCTTATTTTATATGAAAGCTGCAGTGCTAGAGATAATTAAATGATCGCTTAATCCAATGTTTAAGCCATTTAGTTAAGTCTTTTAATAGATTTCTCAACTATTAATTTAGTTTTGAGATACTAGTTAACAGAGTTGTTGTTAAACAAATGAAGCATGGATCACAGAAAAAATAAAAGTCAGTATGTAATTACGAGCTGACAGTACTCAAGTCAGAAAAAATTATATTCTTCCCTTGAATTACTACAACAACGACTCTAGCTCACCAGACAGGCATGCACCGTCTAATATAATGATAGAGATATCCAAATTGGAGGAAGAAATTCTATGACTCCACATATTAATTAGGCAGTGCCATGACGTTCATGGCGTAGAAAATTGACCATACTAGCTTCTTCCAAATATCTTATACTTCATCCCAACAAAAGAAAGGATAGAAAGCAAGAAAGAAATGCTTAATATTAGTCAAGAACAACGAATTTGGAGACAATATCACAATATATAATTGTTGTTTCTCTGAAGAAAAATGGAAACACGTAGAGAAAATATGGACTGATGAACCATTTGTTATATGCTTTCCTTCTACTTGGACCTTAATTTATTTGAATTCGTCATCTAGTTGAAATATTTGATGAAGGTCGGTTAATTAGATGTTAATATAATGATTGCAATCAAGAATAGAACATAAAATTAATGGCTTGGTATAGTTTTTTTTTTTAATTAATCACTTGGTGTAACCATATTTGATATAAAGTTTATATTAAAATTCGAGATCCATGACAAATTGACAATATCCATCCTGCATCTATACTGAGAAATAAAACTGGTTCTACACTTATTTTTTTTTCATGTCCTTAAAAAATTCCACAAATATGGTTGTCTGAGAGATTTTGAGAATCCAAAAATGGGTTTTGTTGCATTCTAGAGTGAGATCCCTGGAGTTGTGAGGTTCCACTCGGGGGTGTGCTTACAAGGTCCAAGACTAATCTGTTCGTTTCTTCATCATCAATAAAAGAAATATGTATGATCTCACCTGTGGTGCTTGAATTTCCTCAGTTGTAAACGAAGATGACAAGGAGGAGAAAAGCTGTCTTGTCCTCTACCAGATCTGAGGCCCTATTCAGACCCAGTTGCATAGATTTATGTCATGTTGGTTCATCATTATATGGACTGGTCCATTGTTTCATGCATTTGCAGTCATTACTTAGCCATCTTCATGATTACAATTTTATTGACTCATGAACAAAACCCACCCCAGACCTCCACTCCCATATTCCCACGCCTCCCACACACAGTATGAGAAATTGACATGACCGTACAGGAGGAATATAAAAGCACACTCTCTTCAAGGCACAAGAAGATAGATCTCAAAAGCACCAACCAAGCTAAGACAAAAAAATTGTCTCCTACAGGTTACAACCCTAA
>Ga0307515_10017227_pt1 | contig 13179 bp, 11 predicted proteins | sample 17_EM_MG_FD_194513 | JGI IMG/M metagenome (GOLD analysis project Ga0307515, IMG submission 194513) | Populus trichocarpa ectomycorrhiza microbial communities from riparian zone in the Pacific Northwest, United States - 17_EM | ecosystem: Host-associated > Plants > Roots > Unclassified | place...
CGAGCTCGCGGTCGCCGCCACCCGGGCGAGGCGCGCCGGCAGCGGCCACGCCCGGATCCCGCCGCGCACGTCGCCGGAGATCACGAACGGGTGGCCGGGCGTCGGCGGCGTGATCGCCGTCAGGCGAAAACCATGGCCCTTGTAGGTCGCGACCAGATCGGTCTGCAGATCGAGCACCACGACCGTGCCGTTGCCGCCGGCCGCGACCAGGTAGTCGCCGGCGGGGCTGGCGATGATCAGATCGGCGTGGCCCTCGAGCTGCGCCCGCGGCTTGCCCGCTGCCTGCTGCAGGTCCCAGATGCCGATCGTCCCGTCGCTGCAGGCGTAGGCCGCGCTGCGCCGCCCGGGGATGAACCGGAAGCTCGGGATCGCGCCGCGGCACAGGTCGGCGCGCGCGACGACCCGCAGGGGAAAGCTCTGCAGCACGATCGCCTGGCCCTTGGTGGTGGCGAGCGCGAGATCGTGCTCGGTCGTGCCCGAGTCCCAGGCCGAGATATCGGGCAGCGGGAACCGCTCCGTGTCGCCGGTCATGCGGACGAACTCGATGCCCGTCCTGCCGCCCACGGCGACGAGATCGTTGCCGACGAACTCGACGCTCAGGCCGCCCGCGATCGGCTTGGCGAGCCGGACCGCGGGCTGCGCGGGATCGGTGACGTCCAAGATCCGCAGGACCGAGTCCTGCGTCATCACGGCCAGGAGGTTGCCGTCCAGCGAGAACCCGGCGCCGGTGATGTTGGCCTCGTGCAGCACCGCCGGGGTCGGGATCCGCGCGCTGTGCAGCACGTCGAACAGGCACAGGTCGGCGGGGTTGCAGCCATAGCCGAGCAGGTGCCGGGCGGCCGAGTACGCCCATGTCCCGGCCCGGGACACCCCACGGCTGAGCACGGCGGACTTGCCATCGGGCGAGGTCCGCACCAGCGTGCCGTCGATGCTGAGCGACAGGATCGCGCCGTCCGGCGTCGCCTGGGCCCAGTAGACGTTGTCGGTGTGGGGCGACGCGCGCAGGAACGCGACGCCGCGCCCGGCGGCCTCGGCGCGGAGCCGGTCGGCGCGATCGAGGTCGGCGCCGTGGTAGCCGGCGAGCACGTCGACCGCGGCGGACGGGTCCTTGGTCAGCAGCAGCTCGGCGTGCTTGAGCGTGATCTCGTCGAGCGAGTTCTCGGCCGAGGCCCGGGCGCGCGTGGCCACCGCCTCCGAGGCATCGGCGCGGTCGCGCTCGACCGCGATGTTGCGGACGTAGAGCAGGCTGCCGGTGACCGCGATGGTGATCGCCGCGGCGATCGACAGCGCGAGCGCGCGGTGCCGGCGGGTCCAGTGGGTGAGCATCGCGAGCAGCGAGTACCTGCGCGCCGCGATCCGCGCGCCGGACTTGAACGCCTTGAGATCCGCGGCGAGCGCGCCGGCGTGCGGGTAGCGGCGCTCGCGGTCCGGCTCGAGCGCCTTGTTGATGATCGTGGCGAGGTCGTGGTCGATGCCCTCGCGGCGGAGCAGGCGGCGGCGCAGCTGCGGCGTGGCCGGCACGTTGCGCAGCGAGCACAGCTCCCACAGCATCATGCCGATCGCGAAGACATCCGCGCGCAGATCGACCTGCTCGCCGCGCTCCTGCTCGGGCGCCATGTAGGCCCGCGTGCCCACGATGCTGCCCACCGTCGACAGGTCCCCGCTCACGCTCGCGCTGAACGGCGCGCCCTCGCCGACGCACACGTCGCTGCTGGTCAGGTCCTTGGCGAGGCCCCAGTCGATCACGATGGTCTCGCCGAAGTCGCCGACGATCACGTTGGCCGGCTTGAGATCGCGGTGGATGATGTGGCGGCCGTGGGCGTAGGCGATCGCGTCGGCCACGGCGATCACGTGGTGGAGCAGGCCGAGCCGATCCTCGACCGTGGTGCGCTCCGCGATCAGATCGCGCAGCGGCCGGCCGGCGACCAGCTTCATCGCGTAGAACGGCGTGCCGTCGGCCCAGCGGCCGGCCTCGTGAATCGGCACGATGCCGGGATGCTCGAGCCGCGCGGTGATCAGCACCTCGCGCAGGAACCGGACCTCGTTGGCGTTGTTGCGCGACAGCAGCTCCTTGATCGCGACGTCGCGGCCGAGCTCGCGATCGTGGGCGCGCGACACCCGGCCGATGCCGCCGCGGCCGTGCTCGCCGAGGAAGTGATAGCGCTGCGGATCGCGGAGCTGGGTCGGCAGCGGCGGTGGATACGAGTCATCCGCCGCGGCGCTGCCGAGGTCGACCCGGGGGAGCGGCTGGCTGGTTCGCGTCGATTCGGCCAGCGGCCCGGGTGCGTCCGGTGCGGTCAAGAGGTCGTCGCTCCTCCCGGACTTCATCAAGCACAACATAGCGGAGCGGCGATCGCCGTGGCTACAGCCATCGAATCATGGTGGCGGAATCCTCACGATGCCGCCGAGCGAGCCGCGCCTCGCCGGAGCGGCGTCGGACGAAGTGACCATCTCCAGTTCAGGCAATCTGTGATGTGACTTGTTATGTCTTATTAGCCTGACGGTGTACCGTGCAGTACGTATTCGACGAGGGTGGTAGAACGCTCCACATCCCGCGGACTTCGGAGGCGCAGGCATTGCGGGTGCCGCAAGATGCTCCATGGGGGCTGGCAACGACGAGCGCGCGTCAGGTCTGCCGCTGTCGCGCGCGCGAGGCTGTCCGTGTGCCGCCGGCGCGGCCCCGGTCTTGTCGCAGATGAGGCACAGTCGACGGCATGGCGCTCCGTCTGGGCGGTCTCGCAGATCTCGATCCCGCGGCGGTGCCGTTGCCGGCGGGGACCGAGGTCGTGACCCGGGTCGAGCGCGTCGTCGATGGCGAGGTCCGGCCAGGTGGCGCGACCGGCCGCGTGGTGCGCTGGGACGGCGACCGGATCGAGGTGGCGTTCGTCGACGGCCGGCGGGCGAGCTACCTGCGCGACGAGCTCACGCCGCGCAAGCTCGGCGTCGTGCGCTACGCCCAGCGCCGGCAGGCCGCGTGGGACCAGCTGCACCGCTGCATCGTGATCGACACCGTGGTGGGCTCGCGGGCGTGGGGTGTCGCCGAGCACGGCTCCGACGAGGATCGCCGCGGCGTGTTCGTCCTGCCCGCGCCGTGGACGACCGGGCTCGCCGAGCCGCCGCTCGATCTGGTGTCGCTCGACGGCTCGCAGACCTACTGGGAGATCGGCAAGGCGGTCCGGCAGGCGCTGCGCGCCGATCCCAACACGCTCGAGATGCTGTTCGCCGGCCCCGCGGTGGTCGATCCGATCGCCGCCGAGCTGGTCGCGATGCGCACCGGGTTCCTGTCGCTCGAGATCTACGGCAGCTTCGGCCGCTACGCGCTGTCGCAGCTCGATCGGCTCGAGCACAACCAGCGGCTCGCCGAGCACCGCGCGATCGTGGTCGGCTGGCTGCGCGACGATCCTGCGCTCGAGCTCGACGCCGCTGCCGAGCGGCTCGCGGACGAGGCTCGGGTCCAGGCGCCGTCGCGGGCCGACGCGGTGAGCCGCGCGCGCGACTACCTCAAGCAGCTCTACCGCTCGATGTACGATCAGGGCGCGATCGCCGCCAGCGACTGGCCGTCGCTGCGCGCCGCCGCGCGGACCGAGCTCGCGCTGCCGCGCGATCTGCGGCCCAAGAACGCCTACAACCTGATCCGCCTGCTCGACCTCGCGATCCGCTGGCTCGCCGGCGACCCGCCCGAGGTCCGGGCCAGCGACGAGATCCGGCCGACGCTGCTCGCGATCAAGCGCGGCGAGCTCGCGATGGCCGAGGTCATGGCGCTCGCGCGCGACCTGACGCCGAGGCTCGAGCGCGCACGCCAGACCAGCCCGCTGCCCCGGCACGCCGACATCGCCCGGGCCGAGCGGTTGCTCCGCGCGGTGCGCGACGACGCCGCGCGCCGCTGGCTCGACCGGGTGCCAGGACCGTGGGGCGCCGACGCCGCACCCCCACCGGAGGCGAGGTTCGATGATTGATCCGGGCGATCCATGGCGCGCGCTGACCGCGACGCAGGCCGAGGTCGCGCGCGAGTTCCTCGCCGCGCGCGCCGCCGAGCGGACGCACCTCGTGATCTACCTGTCGGGCGCGCACGCCTACGGCTTCCCGTCGCCGGACAGCGATCTCGACCTCAAGTGCGTGCACATCTCGCCGACCCGCTCGCTGGTCGGGCTCGAGGTGGTCGACGACGCCGCCGATCGGCTCGAGATCATCGAGGGCGTCGAGCTCGACTACGGCTCGAACGAGCTCGCGCAGACCTTGCGCGGCGCGATCAAGGGCAACGGCAACTTCCTCGAGCGGCTGTTCGGCGATCTGGTGCTCGGCGGCGATCCGGTCCTGCTCGCCGAGGCGCGCGCGGTCGTGCGGCCGGTGCTGTCGCGCCGCGTCGCGCGGCACTACGGCGGGTTTGCCACCGGTCAGCTGCGGGCGTTCGATGAGCGGCCGACCGCCAAGCGCGCGCTGTATGTGCTGCGCACGGCGGCCACCGGGCGCCACCTGCTCGCCCACGGCGAGATCGTCACCGACGTGGCGCGGCTGGCGGCGTTCGTGCCGGCCGAGATCGCCGAGCTGATCGAGGTCAAGCGCAAGGCCGAGCGCCAGGAGCTCGCGCCCGATCAGGTCGCCGCGTGGCGCGCCCGGCTCGCCGCGGCGATCGAGGCGGTCGACGCGGCCGCCGCGACGTCGGTCCTGCCGCACGATCCACCGGCCGAGGCGGTCGCCGCGATCGACCACTGGCTGCGCGACGTCCGCAAGCGCTGCTGGTGAGCTCCTCGCTACGGTGACAGGACGATCTGCCTGGCGCGGATCTTGTCGAGCAGCACGAGACCATCGCGGCGGAGCACGGCGGGATCCGATGCATCCAGGCCGGACAGCTTGTGGCGCTCGAAGAATGCCACGAACCGCGCGCGGTCCTGGGGATGCTCGACGCTGGCCAGGAAGTGCGCCCGGGTCTCGTCCAGCGACGATAGCCAATCATCATCACACCGGAACGTGGTGATGTAATTGGCCATGGAGTCGTCGAACGACGGGATCACGTGAATGTGTGCTTGCGGAAACAGCTTGAGGCACTTCGAGCACAGGTATTCCGATCCGGCAGCCTCGCCGGCGGTGAGGATCTTGGGCTCGGGGTCCACGGTGACCCCACCATCGGTGAGCGACACCGAATAGCCCTCGGTCGGCGGACGAAACCGCGTATGGTCGGCGTCATCCGCCGGCCGCCGGCCGGACACAGCGAACACGAGCACCGCACCGACCACCACGGTGCCGACGACGATCCAGGTCCAGGACATGGCGTTCGGCATAACACGGTGTCTGGGCTGGTTGTTCCGCTCGCTGGTCCTCCGCGTCGATGCCTCGCCGGGTGGCAGCGTAAGTATCGGATCACGCGGGCATTGGCACGGCTTGCCGTACGGCAGCAGTCCTCAACCGGCGGCGATGATGCGCGCCGCGGCGGCGATCACCGCCTCGCGCGCGTCGTTGCCAGCGGGGCTATCCACATAGTACACGGCGAGCAGGTGCGGAGTACCGTCGGGCGACCACGCGACGCCGATGTCATTGGTGGCGCCGTGCTCGCCGGTGCCGGTCTTGTGGGCGAGCTTCCAGCCGGCCGGGAGCCCGGCCCGCAGGCGCGCCTTGCCGGTCTGGGTCCCGAGGTGCCAGGTGATGAGCTGGTCGCGCGACGCGGCGGTGAGCGCGTCGCCGAGGAACAGCTTCTGCAGATCGTCGATGATCGCACGCGGCGACGTGGTGTCGCGCGGGTCGCCGGCGATCGCCGTGTTGAGCTCGGGCTCGGTGCGATCCATGCGGGTCGTCGAATCGCCGATGCTGCGCAGGTAGGTATTGATCGCGCCCAGGCCGCCGGCTTCGCGGAACAGCAGGTTGCCGGCGGTGTTGTCGCTGGTCTCGATCGTCGCCTTGCACAGCTCGCCGATCGTCATCGCGCCGCGCGCGAGGTTCGCTCGGGTGACCGGCGCGTGGTCGAGGAGATCGGCGGCGGTGTACGCGATCGAGCGCGCGAGCTGGTCCTGACCGACATCGACGCGGCGGAGCGTGGCAGCGACCGCGAGGGTCTTGCACGTGCTGCAGAACGGGAATCGCTCTCCAGCGCGATGCTCGACGCGGCGACCGCTCCCCAGGTCGAGCGCAGCCACCCCGAGCCGCCCGCCGTGCGCACGCTCGAGCTTGGCGAGCGCGCTGACCTCGCCTGGATCCGCCGAGGGATCACCGGTCCGGCCCTGCGCGCTGGTCCCACAGCCGACACCGAGCGCCAGCATGCCGGTGAGGAAGCTTCGTCGGTCGATGACGGGCAGCGGGTGGCTCGGCACCGTGCTCGTACGCGCGGGCGACCGCGGTTATTCCACGGGCCTTGCGCCGTACCGGGGTTACTTTCTGGCGGTCATGAAGATCATCGACGATCCGGCCGAGCTCGCGCCGTTCAGCGAGGATTATGGCCGCCAGAGCACGCAGCCGCCGAAGCTCGTCGTCAAGCCCCGCGATGCCGGCGACGTGCAGCGCGCCGTGCAGATGGCGCGGGACCAGGGGCTGACGATCCGCGCTCGCAGCGGTGGTCACGGCCTGGAGGGGCAGTCGCTCAACAACGGCGGGATGGTGATCGCCACGGCAGACATGGTCTTGCCATCCGGGCAGCGTATCGAGCTCGATCGCGCTGCCAACCTGGTGCGCCTGGTGCCGAGCCTGCGCACCGGGGAGGTTGCCGAGTTCCTGGCCCCGCTCGGTCTGCGGCTGCCGTCGACCACCATGGATGGTTTCCCCGGCATGGGCGGCGCCGTGTCGACCGCGGGGATCGGCCAGGGCTCGCACCGCCATGGCTCCCTCGCCGATCAGGTGATCGAGCTCGCGGCGGTCCTCGGGACCGGCGAGCATCTGCGCGTGCGCTCGTCGCGCCGCGACTACTCCGACTTCGGCGACAACGACGTCGCCGACTTCATCCCCGGCGGCCTGGGGCAAGCCGGTGTCATCACCGAGCTGGCGTTCCCGGTCGTGCCCATCACCGGCACCCTGAGGCTGTTCCGCCAGACGCATGCTTCCGCGGCCGAGATGGGCCAGGCGCTGCAAGCCCACCTCGACGCCGGCGATCCCGACACGGTCTCGGTCTGGGGCACCGTCGTCAAGAGCCCCAAGGCCGCTCGGCTGGTGTACCTCACGAGCAGCGTCCGCGATGTCCGCGATGCGAGCGCTGGTGAGGCCGTGGTCTCGGCCGGCGACCCGGGCGCTGACCCCGAGGTGCTGCCTGCATGGCTGGACCTCATCTATCCGAGCCTGCCGCACGCCATGCGCGCCCTCGAGGCGCACCCCGAGCTCCTCACCAATCTCCTGCAGATGCCCGGCACGGTGCTGCTGATTCCGCAGAACAAGATTCGCCCGGACCGCCTCACCCTGAATGCCTGGCCCCGAGCGCGACACGGCGACATGATGCTGGCGCTCGGCGTGTTCTACTACCTCGGGCGAGCCCAGGCCCAGGTCATGGTGAATGCCCTGCGCGCCACCCGCCAGGACGCCATGGCAAACCTCGGCGCCCAGCCGTACTTCATGGACGGACTGCCGCACGACTGGCGATCACTGCTCGGCGACGAGCGCTTGATACGGGTGCAGAGCGTGCTCCGCCGCGCCGATCCGCACCGCGTCTTCGCGCGACTCCCGGGGCTGTGAGCGCTGATCGCCGCCCGCATCGGCAACATCGGCGAGTGGGGCCGTCCCCAGCTTCACAACCGCGCGAGCTGACCGCGGAGGTAGCTCGCACCATCGAGGACGTTGCGCAGGTGGTCGAAGCGAAGCAGGAGGCCAGGGTCGTGGGCCAGCGCGGCGGGCTCCGCCTCGTCGAGCGCACCGAGCGTGCGAGACACGAGCAAGAGCTCGAGGCGATCCAGGAGGCGCGGCGGCGCGAACCAGGCGGGGCATGCATTGGCGAGCCAGCGTGGGATGTCGGTGTAGTCGGCCGGCTGGACCGTGGCCTCGTAGTCGGCCGCTGCGAACAGCGCCGGGTGTGCGGCGACGGCGAGCAGGATCTCGAGATCGCACTCGAGCCATGCAGCCTGCGCCCATTCGAGATCGAGCAGCGCGGAGATGCACGTGCCGTCCCACAGCACGTTCTCGAAGTGCGGGTCGCCGTGCGCGAGACACGGCGGCGCGTCGGCGATGGCCGGCCAGCGCGCACGCACGAACGCCGCAATCTCGCCGAGCAGGACACGATCGTGGCCGTCGTCGACCAGGCCGTCGATCAGCACGAGGATCTCGGCGAGCGGCAGCGTATGGGGTGGCTGCTGTGCGAGAGCGGGCAGTCCGGAGAGCGGCGTCGCGTGGAGTGCGGTGAGTACAGCAGCGAGTTCGTGGGTGGCGCGCTCGCGCGCCGCGGGTGATAGCGACGACCACGCGCGGCCGAGCTGGACGCCCGGAGCGCGGCGGGCAACGATCCACGCCAGCTCGTCCTTCGGTTCAGCGCCCACCGCGACGAGTGCAGGGTATCGCACCTCGGGAGCCACGCGCGCGGCGATCTGCGCCTCGCGCAGCAAGCGATCGGGCGCAAACCCCGGCAGGTCGGGGTGATTGAGCCGCAGCACGATCGCGTCGCCGACCCAGACCTCGTTCGCGTAGCTCTCGACGCGCGTCATCGGCAGTTCCGGATCGAGGCCCGCCGCGACAAGCACGCGTCGGCGCCGGGCGATCGATCTGTCCACGGCGGCAGGATAGTCGATCGACAACGCGAGCGGTCGGCTCGAGGTCGTCGACGGCACCGACTTTGACCACCGCTCGAACGGCCGGGCAGACCCTGCGCGGCGCGATCAACGGCAACTTCCTCGCGCGGCCGTTCCCGCTCCGCTCGTGCTCGCGCGGTCTGCCTGTGCGGGAAGCCAGCGTCAGCGGAGCCGCGCAGGTCAGCGCGGGAAGCCGACCGTGACGCCGACCGAGACCCGCCAGTAGCCGTAGTCGGTGAAGTAGCCGCCGCTGGTCGCGTTCTCGTCGACGAAGGCGTGGAGGTAGCGCGCGTCGACGCGGAATCCCACCCAGCGGGTCAGCGCGTGCATCACGCCGACGCCGGCATTCAACGCCAGATTGGTCTGCGTTCGCTCGAAGCTGTCGGTGCCCGGCATGAGCCCGGCGCCCTCGAACGCCGCGTGGATCACGCCGAGGCCGACCGTCGCGTACGGGCACCAGGTTCCGGCCGCGCCGCGAACGCAATACGGTACGACGACGTTGCCAGAGGCGAGCGCGGCGCGCGTGTTCAGGTCGACGCCCGCCGCCACCAGATCGGCGACATCCTCGTCGCGGAAGAAGTGGCCGTGCAGCTCGGCATCGAGCTCGAGCCCGATCCGGCCGCGAAGATAGTAGCCGGCCGACACGCCGAGGCCGGGGCGGCCGCTCTGGACATCACCCGCGACGTTGTTGTCGATGTACCCGGTGGCTACCCACTGCGCGTGCGCCGGCGCCGCCGCGGCGGCGATGATGACAACGACGACGACGACCAGCACGGCCCTCATCGCGCGCGCCTCCCGCAACCGGTCCAGCGGTCGTCGCCGTCGAGCGCGATCACCAGCCCGCCCCCGAGCGAGATCAGATCGAATTCGCCGATCTGCTTGCCGACCTGCACGAACGGCGACACGACAGGAAGGTCGAAGCACGCTCCGGCGGCGAGGTTCATGCCGACGCGATTGCCGTTGTTGTCGACACCGGGCGCGTTGTCCTTGAACGAGAAGGCGGTCACGTCGACGCCGATCCCGACGTACGGCTCGACGCGTCGGATCGGGACGGGCAGGTAGTACAGCGCATTGACGCTCACCTGATAGAGTGTCGTCTTCTCGTCGAAGAAGTAGGCGAACGTGGGATTGATCGTCAACGGGCTCTGCGGAAACGACAGGCGCAGGTCCACGCCGACGTACGGATCCGCATCGTCCCGGAGCGCGACGCCAGCGCGCGGTCCGATCCGCACGCCGGGCTCGGCCCGGGCCGGTCCGGACACGATCGCGATGACGAGGACCAGCCACCGGCGAGTCACGGCGACACCTGGCCCGTCGGAGCTGGATCGGCGGCAGGCCATGCGATCGCGTGGGCTCGCACGGATCGTTCGAGGATCGTCATGGCCCCAGCATGCGATCGATGTCTTGCGACTTCCTTGCGGCCGGCTGTCCGGGCAGAATCGCGGTGCTATCGTCACCACGATGGGCAAGCTGATCCTGTTGATCGAGGACGACGCCCGCCTCGGCGAACAGATCGCCGCCCGGCTGCGGCGCGAGGGCTTCGAGGTGGTGTGGCGGACCGAGGGCAGCTTGCTCGATCCGCGCGAGCTCGACGACGTCGCGCTGGTGATCCTCGATCTCCTGCTGCCGGGGACCGGCGGGCTCGATATCCTGCGCGAGGTTCGCGCCCACACCGACACGCCGTTCTTGATCCTGAGCGCGCGCGACGACAGCCACGACAAGGTCAGGGCGCTGCGGCTCGGCGCCGACGACTACATGACCAAGCCGTTCTGGCCCGACGAGCTGGTCGAGCGTGTCCGCGCCCGGCTGCGCCGCCCCGCGATCAGCTGGGGTGACGCGATCAACGTCGGGGCGCTCCGCATCGATCTCGCCGAGCATCGGGTCGAGGTCGACGATGCCACCGTCGAGCTGACCCGCGTCGAGTTCGAGTTCCTCGCCGCGCTCGCCCGCAAGCCCGGCGTGGTGCGCACGCGCTCGTGGCTGACCGAGCATGTGCTCGATCCGGACGGCGATGCCACCGAGCGCGCGCTCGACGCCCACGTGTCGCGGCTGCGCAAGAAGCTCGGCCCGGCGGTCCGGATCGAGACGGTGTGGGGCATCGGCTATCGGCTCGCAGCCGGCGGCGGTCGATGAGGCTCCGATGAGGCTCCGGCGCCGGCTCGCCGTCGCCACCGTCACCGTCGCGGTGGCGATGATCGTCGCGCTGCTGTCGATCGATCTGCGCAGCCGCCACGCGGAAGGCGCGACCCGGCTGATCGCGAACCTCGAGCGCCTGCTGGCGAATCCAGGCGAGCAGGCGCGCTGCGAGGCTGACCCCGCCGCGTGGGCACCGCCGCGCCGGCCCGAGCCTCGCGGGCAGCCGATCCTCCGGCCGCCGCCCGGCCCGGACGGTCGCGAGGTCCCGCCGCCGCCGCCGCCGCTGGATCCCCAGCTCCGCCTGATCGAGCTGTTCGTCCTCGACGGCGATCTCCGCCCTGCGCACCCGGGGGGCGTCCAGCTCGACCGCGAGCTCGTGCGCGAGCTCGCCGGGACCGACGCGATCGCGCTGCCGACCTCGTGGTCGGGCGGCGGCACCGGGGTCGTCGTCAAGACGCCGTGGCGCGTCGGCCCGTGCGCGTACGTCTACGCGCGCGGTCAGCTGCGCGTCGCCACGAGCCAGGTGCCGCTGAAGTGGCCGTGGCTGTTGCCGCTCGCCGGCGTCATCGGCGCGGTGCTGATCACGATGGGCCCCGTGGTGCGCCGGATCCGCCGGCTCACCGAGGCGGTCACCGCGTCGGCGGCTGCCGGTTTCGTGGGTGAGATCCCGGTCGAGGGCGGCGACGAGATTGCGGGGCTGGCGCGCTCGTTCGCCGAGGCCAGCCGCGCGGTGCGAGCCCAGCTGTCGGCGACCGAGCAGCGCGAGGCCGTGCTGCGCGACTTCCTCGCCAGTACGACCCACGACGTGATGATCCCGCTGACCGTGCTGCAGGTCCATCTCGCGGCGATGGAGGAGGACGAGCAGGCCGGAAAGCCCCGGAGCGGTACGACCCTGACCTCGGCGATGGACGAGGCGCACTACCTGGGCGCGCTGATGCAGAACCTGGCCGCGGTGGCCAGGCTCGACACCGGCGTGTGGCAGCCGGCGATCGGGACCGTGGACCTGAACGCGCTGGTCCATCGCGTGGTCAGCCGGCACCAGGCGATCTCGCGCCGGCTCGATATCGCCGTCGAGTTCGCAGTGCCCGACGATCCGGTCACAGCCGCCGGTGACATCACGCTGCTCGAGCAGGCGGTGAGCAACATCGTCTACAACGCCGTCCGCCACAATCGCGCCGGAGGTCACGTCGCCGTGGTCCTGGAGGCCACCGCGGGCGATCGGTTCTCGCTGCGCGTGGTCGACGACGGCCCGGGGATCCCCGCCGACGAGCTCGCGCGCCTCGTCGAGCGCGGGTTCCGCGGCAACGCCGCGCGAACCCGATCCCCGGACGGCCTGGGCCTGGGTCTCAACATTGCGCTGCGAGTCGCCGAGCTCCATCACCTCGACCTGCGCTTCGGTCCGTCGGAATACGGCGGCCTCCAGGTCGATCTGGAAGGCGCGCGGATCGGCGGACTCGCACCACAATAGCAAACGAGAGGACGGCGCAGATCAACCGCCGGCGTTGAATCTGGCCAGCGGTGTGAGTAGAAGAGAAGTCAGCAATGTTCGAGTCAACCAGTCAGCGACGCCGCTCCTCGTCCGGTACGGTCATCGCAGCGATCGTCATCATCGCGGGGGCCGCCGTCGGATTCGGCTGGTTCGAATGCAGGGGACACGAGCAACGGGAGAAGGAGGAAACAGTCGAGCGGATCATTCAAAGCTCGAAGGCGCGGGCCCGGGCCCGGGACGAGGCCATGGTGCCCGCTGCGCTGCCCGGGATGTCGCTCGAGATGCCTGGGCGCGCCACGGTGACCGGCACCTACCAGGACGGCGAGGCGACCGCCGGCGAAGGAAAGCTCACCGCCACGGTCAGGTGGAGAACCGGTGAGCTGCCGAGCAAGGAAGCGTTCACCGGGTACGTACGACGCGTCGCCGGCGGCTTCGTCGGCGAGGGTCGCATGTTGACGACGTCCTGCGCGGATCCGCAAGACACGCAGCTCGACGGTCGCCCGGCCCTCCGGTGCGAGGTGGTCCTGGTCAGTTTGAGCCCGGGTCCGGATCCGGCGCGGCCGGTGCCCCCGTACGTGCAGGTCGTGATGACCACGTGCGGCGGCAGGGTCGTCGACCAGACCACCACTTCCTCGGGGATCGAAGCCCGCATGATGCGCTCGTTTCACTGCACGCCGGACCGACGATGACCTCGGCCAGGCCCCGGGGCGTCCGGCGACGCGGCCGCACGGTTCCAGCGGGCGTGACCTGATCGGTCGTTTCCCGATCCGCCCACCGCCGATCAACGCGTGGTACCAGCGCCCCACTGCTGATCGAGCCACGCGATCAACAGCGTCGTCCACCGTCCGACGTCGCCGGGGTGAT
>Ga0307515_10017229_pt1 | contig 13177 bp, 9 predicted proteins | sample 17_EM_MG_FD_194513 | JGI IMG/M metagenome (GOLD analysis project Ga0307515, IMG submission 194513) | Populus trichocarpa ectomycorrhiza microbial communities from riparian zone in the Pacific Northwest, United States - 17_EM | ecosystem: Host-associated > Plants > Roots > Unclassified | place...
GGCGCTGAACGGCAGCTTGAACTGCGCCTTGGCCGGCAGCAGCGTGGGCGCCAGCGGCGGTTCAACCGTTTCGCGCCGCAATTGCAGCGCCAGCGGCGCGCTGCCGCTGCAATGCAGACGCAGGCGCGCACGCCCGCCGGCCAGTGTCAGCTCAGTTTCGGCGTGCAGATCGGCCTGGATGGCCTGCATCTCCAACGCACCCAAGAGGCGCATGAAGGCGCGCGCGTTCATTCCCGCAGGCCCGAGCGCCCAGCCCCAGGTGAACGCGGCGCGGCCGGTCAGCAACGCAAGCCGGGCTTCCAGGCTGGCCGGTGCGACGCCCTGGACCGCGCCGATCGTGCCGAGCAGCGTCTGCAGGGCCTGCGCGGTGGCCGCATCCAGCCCTTGTTCGAAGCGCCGCCGCAAGGGCGCGGCATCCTGCGGTTGGCCATCGCTTTCGACGCTGATGCGCGTGGCATGGCGCTGCGCCGGCTCGCGCCCGGGCAGCACCGGCTGCGTGTCTGCGGCCTGGCGCTCGACGTTCAGCATCCACTGCGCCGCAGGCCACGCCCACAGCTGCGTCGACAGGCTGCCCAAGGCCGGGCCTTCGTCGCGCAGGCCACAGACATCGAGGTCGAGCTTGAAGATGTCCGGCGAGCTTTCTTCGGCGATGGCCGAACCCGGGCCCTGCGGCGGGCCGGGTTGCGCCAGCGTCTGCACCGGCCAGCTCACCGCGCGGGTTTCGTGGCCGAGCCAGCGCCAGCGCCCGTGCGTGCCGCCGAAGCCCAGAGCCGGATGCACGTCGCCGTCGCACACCGTGTGGCTGCGCGAGCGCAGCTGCACCAGCGTGCGCGGCTTCGCGCCGGGCGGGTGCGCCAGCACGGCCAGCAGGCGTGGCACCGGGTTCGTGAGGTCCACGCGCATCGGCGCCGGCGTACCCAGCGGCGCGCGCTGCCATTGGCCGGCGGCGTAGACGTACTGCTCGGTCACTGCCGGCTCCAGCAGCCGCAGTTCGGCCGCCTCCAGGTCGCAGGCTTTCAGCGGCAGCGGCGGTGGTTCGCGGGGTGTCAGTTCACCTTGACGCCCCAGACGGCCGAAGGTGTCGATCAGGCGCTGGTCCGCACCGCTCAGCGCCGGCGGCTCGATGCGCGCCTGGCCCAGGTCCTGCAGCTTCTTCAGTTCCTGCAGCGAGCGCTGCACCAGCTGGTGCACCACCAGCCATTCCTGCTCGGGCGGCTGCGCCAGCAGCGCGGCGGCCCATTCGAAACCGGGCCGCTCGTTGAAGGCGGGCCCCCAGACGAACCACAGGTTGGCGATGCGGGCGACGCTGGCCGCGCGCTGGAAGCCGCGCTGCAAGGTCTGCTGCGCGCACAGTTCGACGAAGGCCGGCAGCCGCTCGCCGAGCCGTTCCTGCATCAGCGGCCACTGTGCGCCCAGGTGTTCGCCCAGGCGCTGCAGGAAAGCCGTCCAGGCGGCCGCTTCCTGGGCCTCGATATCCGGCGGGTGCATGCCTTCTAGCGATGCGTCAACGGGTCTTCGGGCAGTTCCGGATCCTCGGGCGCTTCCGGATCCTTCACGGCCACTGGGCTTGCGCCGCTGCCCGAACCGGGCGAGCCGCCGGAGTTGATCTTGACCATCGCCCCGGTGATCGAGACGCCATCCGGCCCCAGCACGACCGACGAGCCGCCGGCCTTGATGCTGACCTGGATGCCGCCTTCGATGACGACGTTCATGCCGCCCTTGATGTGCACGTTCTGGCCCGCATCGGCGCCGAGATTGCTGCCGATCTTCAGGTGCATCGCGGTGCCCGACTTCAGCGAGATCGCGGTGCCGGCTTCGGCGGTGATGTCCTGGGCGGTCTTCAGGCTGTAGATGCCGTCGCCCTTGATCATGATGTCCTTGACGACACCCAGGCTCATCTTGCCTTCGATCTTGTGCTTGAGGTCCTTCACCACCTGCAGGTGGTATTCGCCCTCGATCTTCTCCTTGCGGTTTTCCTTGATCGAGCGGTGTTCGTCCTTGCCGATGCTGCTCCTGAGCGTTTCCTCGACGAATTCGAGCCGGTCCTTCTGGGCATGGAACAGCACGTACTCGCTGCCGGCCTTGTCCTCGAAGCGCAGTTCGTTGAACTCGTCGGCGCCGCCCAGCTTGCTGCGGCTCTTCCAGGTGCTGACTGTGGCGAAATCGGGCAGCACGTAGGGCGGCAGGTGCTCGGCGTTGTGCACGCGGCCGGTGATCAGCGGCTGATCGGGGTCGCCTTCAAGGAAGTCGACCACCACCTCCTGGCCCAGCCGCGGCAGCGAGATGAAGCCGTAGCCGCTGCCGGCCATCGGGCTTGCGACGCGGATCCAGCACGAACTCTGGCCGTCCTTCGTGCCCAGCCGGTCCCAGTGGAACTGCACCTTCACGCGGCCGAACTCGTCGGCAATGATGTCACCCGGATCGGCGTCGCCCACCACCACCGCGGTCTGCGGCCCGGCCACCGTGGGCTTGCGCGTCAGGCGCTGCGGACGCAGCGGCTCGGCGTACTTCTGCACCTCGAAGCTGCAGCCGAAACGCGACTGCTGCTCGTCGCCCGATTCATAGCCGGCCTGGTGCATCTCGAGCTGCGTGGACAGCACGATGTACTCGGCGTTCTGGTCGGCGCGTGGGTGCTGCTCCAGCGTGAACTTGCCGCCGGCCGAAAGCCCCGGCGTGTTGCCTTCGCCCAGGAAACGCGCATGGCGGCTGTCGGCTTCGCCCAGGCGGATGGCCGCGCGCGCGTCGCCGTCGCCCTTCACCGCGTACAGGCCCGGGTAGTCGTAGACCTCGTGCGTGCTCTCGGCGTGGGTGTGCGTGGTGGCGACGGTGTTCGACTTGAGGCTGGTGGACGGCGTCTCGAAGTTGTAGTCGCTCAGCGTGAACTTGCCGCTCTGGATCTCGTGCCGCATGCGCCACTGCGTGATGGCCGCCTCGCCGACGGTGTGTTCGACGTCGTCGTCGAAGGGAATGTTGGCGAAGTTTGTCACCGGCTGATGCGAACTCGACGAGTCGGCCAGCACCAGTTCGTGCTTGTCCTCGGCGTGGCGGAAGAAGTAGAAGATGCCTTCTTCTTCCATCAGCCGGCTGATGAAGTTGAAGTCGGTCTCGCGGTACTGCACGCAGTACTTGCGCGGGCCGTAACTGCCCTGCAGCTCGTCCTTCACGGTGCCGGTGTACTCGCCCAGCACCGCCTTGATGATGTCGACGGCGCTCTTGTCCTGGAAGATGCGGACGTCGGCCGAACGCGTCAGCAGCCAGATCCAGGGGCGCAGAGTGAGCCGGTACTTGAAGTAGCGGCCGTCCACCCCTTCGATGCCGAAGCCGGCGATGAGGCCGTGGAACCAGCGCTTGCCGTCGTCGCCCAGGTCGATCGACACGGCCGCGTTGTGGCCGAGCAGGTCATCGGCCTTGACGGTGTCCTTCTCGCACAGCGCGACCACCTGGTACTCGAACAGCCGCGACACCTCTTCGCGCCCGGACATCGACCGGAACATCAGGCCGACGTCGGGACTGGTGCTCAGCACCATCTGCAGGTTGGTTGCGGGCATGGTTCCTCGAAAGCTTCTCAGTTGGGCGGCCCGGCGCGGGCGCTGACCAGCCATCCGGCCACCGGTTGACTGGCTTCCATGCGCAGCACCACGGTCTTCATCTCCAGCAGCACGAAGCCCGCGTCGCGCAGCGTGGCGTCGACATAGCCCTGCCGGTGACTATAGCGGCCGTGCGAGCACAGCTTGAAGTCCGGCGCACCGTCTTCGTCCGCATGCTGTTCAAGAGTGAACACAAGCAGGCCGCCCGGACGCAGCGCCGCGACCGCCGCGCGCGCGGCGCTTTCCAGCGCGCCGAAGTAGATCAGCGTGTCGGTGGACACCAGCAGCTCGCACGAGGCCGGGCGCGCCTGCAGAAACGCCACGAGTTCGGCCGCCACCAGTTCGTCGTACGTCCCGCGATGCCGGGCCTTGCCCAGCATGCCTTCCGACAGGTCGACGCCCACCAGCCGCCGCGCCCAGGGCTTGAGCAGCGGACCGCACAGGCCGGTGCCGCAGCCGGCGTCGATGATGTCCAGCTGAGCGGCCGGCGGCGACGCGAAACGCGTGATCGCCTCGAGCGCCAGCTCGGGCGCGCGGTAGGACAAGGACGCGAGCTTGGCATCGAAGCTCTCGGCGAAGCTGTCGAAGATCTGCGCCACGTAGTCGTCGGGCGCACGCTCGGGCACCCCGCGCTGCGTGCAGGCGACCAGGCGGAACTTCGCCTCGGCGTTGTCGGGCTCGTCGGCCAGCCAGGTGCGGTAGAGCTGCTCGGCCTCGTCGTTCATGCCCTGGGCGGCGTAGATCACGCCCAGGATGCGGCGCAGGGTGGGGTTTCGCGGGGCCACCATCAACGCGTCCAGGCACACCTGCAGAGCGTCGTTCACGCGTTCGTTGCGCAGGTAGTGGTTGGCCAGGTTGTTGCGCGCGTCGGTGTAGGCGGTGTCGAGTTCCAGCGCGCGCTGCAGGTAGCGCTCGGCCTCGGCCGCGTCGCCGCGGCGCGACAGCACGACGCCCAGGTTGTTGCACACGTCGGGCCGGTCGGGCTGCAGTTCGAAGGCGCGGCGGTAGCTGCCCAGCGCGTCGTCGGCTTTGCCGCGTTCGACGTGCACGTTGCCCATGTTGTTGTGGAACAGCGCCTCGTTCGGCAGCACCGCGATGGCCTTGCCGATCAGGCGCGCGGCTTCGTCGAAGTTGCGGCGCTGCGCCTTGGCCAGGCCCATCAGGTGCAGTGCATCGGCATGGCGCGGGTTGACGCCGAGCAGGCGCTGGTACAGCGCTTCGGCGTCATCGAGCCGGCCGCTCTGATGCAGCTGCATGGCCTGGCTCAGCATGTCGGCCGGCGCGGCGGTGGCCCTGTTGGGGATGGCAGACATGTGAATATCGATTGCGTCCGACCCGGACTCTGAAGCAAAGTACCAGGGGCGACAAGCCGCAACGCCCCCTAGACCCGGTAGCTGAATTTGTTCGATCTGATGCATCCAACGGATGGCGCGCCGGCGCGGTGTGTGCCCTTGCCCATGACCCTGGCGCGGAGCCCTTGATGCCTGGACGATTGCAGTTCGACATGAACCCCCAACCCACGCGTCCGCGCAGCGCGCGCGGGCCGATGCGGCTCTTGCTGCTGGGCGATTTCAGCGGCCGCCCGGCCGCCGACCGCCCACCACTGGCCGGCCGCGCGACGCACAAGCTCGACGTCGACAGCTTCGACGCGGTGATCGAACGCATCGCACCGGCGCTGCGACTGGACGACGACGAGATCGAGTTCTCCGAGCTCGAGCACTTCCATCCCGACAGCCTGTACACCCGCGTGCCTCTTTTCACGGCACTGCGCCAGATGCGCCAGCGCCTGATGGACCCGGCGCAGTTCGCGCAGGCCGCGGCAGACCTGGGTGTCAGCGCAACACCGGCGGCAGGTGCGCCGGCGCCTGCCGGTGGTGGCGATCTGCTCGCCGGGCTGCTGGGCGGCCGGCCGGCCGGCGCGGCTGCAGCCGCGGCACCGGCGGCCACGCCGGCCACCGGCGTCGATGCGTTCATCCGCCGCATCGTCGCGCCGCACGTGGTGGCGAATATCCAGCCGCAGCAGACGCAGCTGGTGGCCTCGGTGGACGCCGCGATCACCGCCGAGATGCGCACGCTGCTGCACCAGCCGGCGCTGCAGGCGCTGGAAGCGGCCTGGCGCGGCGCGATGTGGCTGGTGTCGAGCCTCGACCTGGACGAAGAACTGCAGCTGCACCTGCTGGACGTCTCGCGCGAAGAGCTGCTGGCCGACGTGGTGGCCGCGCAAGGCAAGCTGGCCGAGACCGAGCTGTACCGCGTGCTCGCCGACCGCTGGCGCAACGTGCCGGGTGGCGAGCCCTGGCATCTGCTGGTCGGCCTGTACAGCTTCGGCCCGGCCGATGCCGACATCGGGCTGGCCGCAGCGCTGGGCCTGCTGGCCTCGCAGGCCGGGGGCCCGCTGCTGGCCGCGGGCGACCCGGCGCTGGCCACTGCCGAGCCCGCCGCACTGGCGGGCTGGGCGGCACTGCGCGGCAGCGAGGCCGCGCCGTGGCTCGGCTTCGTCACGCCGCGTGTGCTGCTGCGCCTGCCCTACGGCAAACGCAGCGATCCGCTGAGCGCCTTCGCATTCGAGGAGTTCCCGGGCGGCGCGCCGCCGCACGAGCAGCTGCTGTGGGGCCCCGGCTCGCTGGCCGCGGCGCTGCTGATCGGCCGCGCCTTCATCAGCAACGGCTGGTCGATGCAGCCGGGTGACGAGAACGAGGTCGCCGACCTGCCCGCCTACACCTACGACGATGACGGCGAGAAGGTGCTGCTGCCCTGCGCCGAGCATCTGCTGGGCGAACGTGCCGGGCAGGCGTTGATGGAAGCGGGTTTGATGCCGCTGATGAGCCACAAGCACCGCAATGCGGCCACGCTGATGCGCTTTCAGTCGATTGCCGCGCCGGCAGCCGCGCTGAAGGGAGCCTGGGCCAGTAGCTGACGCCGGTCTATTTCGCGGCGTTCGCCGCGCGCAGCCAGGCCACGATCTCGGCCTGCCGCGGCGACGGGTGCGCCGCGAAGGCCTGCACCAGCGCGCTGCGCTCCGCCGCCTGCGGCAGCACCCGCGCAACCGGAAGCGGTGCTGCGCCGGGCCGGTAGAAGATCAGGTTGTACAGATGGACCTGCAGCATGCGTTCGAGCATCGGCGCGGCTTCCTTCCGGCCCGCCCAAGGCAGCAGCTTGCGCAGCAAGCGGGCCGCGCGCTCCTCGGTCACGTCCTGTTCGGCCGACTCGTCATACAGGCATTCGACCAGCGTCTCGCGCAACCCGTCCGTCGTGCCTTCGGCGCCGACGACGCGCATCACGGCGGTCTGCATCGCGTCTTCGTGCTGCTCGAACAGCGGGTGCAGGCGAGCGCAGACATAACGCCCGAGCAACCCGTCGGCGACGGCGCGCTGGCGGTAGATCGCGTTCAGCATCTCCACCGCCTTGGCCCGCGAATCGACCGGCACGAGCCGGCGCTCGATGTCGATCGCCAGCACGATCTGCTCGACGAGCTGAGCCGTCGCAGGCAGCAGATCGGCCATGTGTGCGTCGGCCATCAGCAGTGCCGGATCGCCGGAGTCGCCGTTCGAGAACACCAGGTACTGCGCGGCGGCCACCGGTTCCTGGTGCGACCAGAAACCATGGAAGTCGCTGACGGTCAGCGCGCCCTCGCGCCGCTGCGGCAGCACCGCCGCGACGGAGCCCGGCGCCTGTACCGCGCCCTTGTAGACCGCGAGCACACGCGCCTGCAGCTTCAGTTCGCGCACCTCAAGCCCGCTCGCCGGGTCGCGTTTCCACTCTGACGCGTCCAGTCTCGTGATCTCGATCGAGAACACCTGGCGCGCGGCCAGCAGTTCCGAATTCGACTCCGGCTCAAACGCCAATTGGCGGGATTCGCTCATTGCTTTGGTCCGAGAGGCTTTGGGTGGCAGGGAGTGTGCGCCGACGGTCACCAGCAGCAGGCACAACGACAGGAAGACGGCCTTCCAGCGCACTCAAGTTGTCTCCCATGCGATGGCCGACGTGATGCCGGATGGCGGGCGCACCTCGACGCCGGCAGTGTTGGCCGCGTTGATCGGGTTGACCGTCGCCCCGTTGGAGACCGCGATCTTGTGGGCGTTCGTGTTCGTGAGTGTCGGCACCCAGGCGCCGGTGGCGTTGCTCCAGCCGATGGTCCAGTCGCCTTCGGCCTGCCAGTCCATCGTGCGCAGGGCGGCGTAGACGCGGTCGCAGGCATCGCCGGTGGTACCACGGTTGGTCGAGACGTTGGTCCAGAAACAGAAGTTGGCGCGGAACGCCTGCACATAGTGCACGCCGGTCAGGCGCGAGTTGGCGGCATTGGGATGCGACAGCACGAAGCCGCGCCCTGGCGAGTCGATGCAGCGCAGCGTGTAGCGCTTGCCGACCGGGCGGTTGTCCTGCTTGTCCCAGCCGCCGCTGCGGCTCATCGTGGCCGACTCGCCGCCGAGCCCGCCGCTCGGGCGTCCGGTATCGAGCACCGGAAAAGCGAGCAGCGCCGGGGCCGGGTCGGTCGGCAGGAACATCTTCGATCCGCCATAGTTCCCGGTGGCCGCGGGCAGGTTGGTGACGTAGCGGTTGCGCACCGTCCGGGTCGCGCGCGCGACGCCGATCCCGACCGGGGTGATCACGTCGGTATAGGTCAGCGTGATCTGGTTGTCGCTGAGCATGTTGATGAGACCGCCGAACACCTTGTCCAGTCCCACGCGGCCGTTGGCACCGCCGCCGGTGACGTCGGCGATGACTTCCATCGTCATTCCGGCGCCGCCGGCAGCGATCGACGACGCCCAGCTGCCCGGCCAGGTACCGTTCCTGACGTTGCACACACCGCCGCCCAACGCCGAGGTCAGGTTGCGCTTGAACCCCGCGCTGTTGTCGCGCACCAGCGTCGCGTCGGCCAGCACGAGGTTGAGCGGGATCGAGGGCTCCTTCGGGCTGTATTCGTCGACGCCGTTGCAGTCGATATAGGGCCGTATGTGGAACGAGCCCTTCTGGTCGCACTGCAGCACGGCCTTGCGCTGGTTCGCGCCGTCGACAGTGACGGTGGGCAGGTCGTTCTCGCCGCCGAGCGACTTGTGGTCGGCGGTGTTGCGCACGGCGCGCCACTTGATCTCGAGGTCGACCGGATCCGCCGGCACCGTGGTGACCTCCAGCGTGATGTCGTTGCGGCCATTGCGCACGATCACCAGCGGCGGGTTGGCGGCGCCGAAGTCCTCACTGTACTTCGCGCTGTTCTCGAACGTGTGGTCCACCGGCGCCGGGGTGCCGGCCCGCACGGTCAGCGCCGGCGTCGACGGGACCGTCGCCTTGATCTTGGTGAACTCGACCACCGTGAACGCGGCACGCTGGTTGGCATGGTCGATGTCGCGGATGCCGAGACGGATCTGGATGTCGCGCAGCTCGGCGCTGTTGGTGGCGCCCTCGACCCACAGCGTCTTCACGTCCTCGGGCGCGCCGGCCGTATGGTCGATGTCGGTCTCGAAGGCCACCTCGCTGCCCTTGGTCTCGGCGCTGAACAGCTTCACTTTCGCAGCGCCCGACTTGGCCTCCGACTTCGGCGCGGTCTTGATGTCCCAGCAGCTCAGGAACACCTTGCCGTCGAAGCCCTTGGGCTCCAGGCGCCGGATCACGAGCTTGGCGCGGCCGTGGTCGGCGTCGGCGTTCTGCTTGTGCACGGTGCGCCCCTTCGTCAGCTTGTCGCCGGCGTCGATCTCCTCGGGCTCCTTCTTCTTTGCCGGGGTGCTCTTGTAGACGCGCAGCTCGGCTTCCAGCGCCGACATCGTGACGCGGTCGCCCTCTTCGCCGGGCACGTCGGTGGCCTCCACCGTAAAGCCCGTGTCGCCGATGGCGGCCGACTTGGACTCCGCCTGGATCCAGAACACCTGGCCGTTGGCGGCGTCGACCGCGGCGTTGTCGAACTCAAGCCCGGCGGCGGCTATCGCCACCTGGCCCGTGGCCGGCTTCTCGTCGGTGTAGGCCGCCACGCTGGCGCTGATGGGCACCAGCTTGATCTTGCCGGTGAAGTCGTGCGGCTTGGCCTTGTGCAGCACGAACTTGGCGCGCTGCGCCCAGAACTCCTTGTCCTGCACGATCAGCGCGCGGCCCGGTTTGACCTTGTCGCCGTCGGCCCAGACGGTCGGCGCGCTGTTGTCGAGCGGGCGCGCCTTGAAGACCTCCAGCTTCATCTCGATGCAGGTCGTCTTCACGCTGGCCCTGTCCTTGCCGGTCTTGGGCGGGATGCTGCCGTTGCGCAGCTCCACCGTGAGCTCGGTGCCGTCCTTGGCGCCGCTGGGCTTCAGCGCCTGCAGATAGACGGTCTTGCCCGCCTTCGCGTCCTTGGCCTTGATCGTCAGCGGCAGCGCCAGCTCTCCTTTGCCGGTGGCGGCGGAGAAGACTTTCAGGTCGGCGGCCTGCGGCGAGTCGAGCACGACGTCGCCGTCATGATCGCCGTCATAGCCGAGCGTGACGCCGAGGCGGTGCGCCGGCACGGCCGGCTTCAGCTTCGTGTCCTTGTAGTCGTGGTGGACGATGATCAGCTTGGGGTCGGCGAGCGTGATCTTCGCGATCGGCCGAATCAGCAGCACGAAGGGGACCGACAGGTTCTGGCCGGCCTTGAGCTTGACCGACGCGGTGGCCTTCTTCGGCAGCGCGTGCGTGTCGGACACCGGCTGCGTGAGCGCGCCGAGGGTCACGTCGTAGCTGCCCGGCGCAAGGTTGGCGAAACCCGCCGTGCCGACGCCGTCGGTGTTCTTGCTGCCGGGGCCGGAGACCGCCACGCCGCGGATCAGCGTGCCCCCGCTATCCTGGACCGAAGCCCATATCTGCCCGACCTGGGGGCACTTGGCGACGCCTTTGCTCACCGCTCAGGCCTCCTCGTCGACGGCAACCATGCGCGGCTCCAGGCGCCGCTGCAGGAACTCGATCTTCAGCTCGCCGGGCAGCGTGTCGTGCGCGAGCACGTCGCGGGCCATCGCGGGATCGGGAAAGTCGGCCAGTTCGTCGCCGAACCTCATCAGCAGCCGGGCCAGATCAAGGATCGAGTCCGAGGCGTCGATGCGTGCCTGCACGGCCTTGTCCATCGTCAGCCGGGCCTGGCTGCGCGCCTGCTCGGTGCTGGCCAGCTGTTGCGGGAATTCGGCCCGCAGCTGGTGCGCCAGCAGCTCGACGGCATCGCTCTCCATCCGCTGGCCGATCAGTGCAAACTGGGTTCGACGGATCAGGAGCATGGCCGGGCACCCATCGTCAGCTCGGCACGCTGGCTTCGAGCAGCTGCTGCCGGATCGCGCTGCCGTCGAACCGGTATTCGCTCAGCGTGCCGTCGGCCTGCTCGGCCAGATAGGCCTCGATCGGCCCGTAGAGCTCGCGCGACTGCTCTGCGCTGCAGGTGGGCAGCACCGCGCGCAGCACGCGCGGGTCGTAGAAGCGGAACAGCAGCGGCCGCTCGTAGCCTTCGACACGCACCTTGAGCAGCTTGCGCAGGTGGTGGCGCAGGTTGGCCGCATCGGCAACCCGCAGCATGACGCCCCAGGACTGGCCCCAGCCCTCGTCCAGCCAATGGTGGACCAGCCGGTTGCTCGGCAGCAGCTCGACGAGTTGCGGCGCATTGATCTCGACCTCGCGCACCAGCGTGCCGCTGAACAGGCAGCGGAATTCGAGCCTGGATTCGAGCAGCGCGCCGTAGATGGCCGGATCGCGCGCGCAGTCGAGGATGCCCCAGACGCTGCTGCCCGGCTTGGCGCCGGCGGGCCACAGGCGCTGCAGGACCGCCTGCTTGTGTTCGCCGGTCACGCGGCGGCCTCCGCTTTGGCGCACTCTTCGCAGAACGCCGAACCGTCGCGCGCGGCCTGCCGCAGCACCTGCACCATCGCGGCGGCGTCGAGGTCGGGGCGCAGCGATGCCGGGTCGGCCGCCGGCGGCGGCGCTGGGCTCGCGGCGGCAGCGCGTGCGCGCGACGCGGCGGCCGGCGGCGGTGCCGCCGCCACCGTCAGTTTGGGCGTCAGGCGGTGCAGCCCCGGCCCGTCTGCCGCCGCGGCCGGTGCCGCCCAGGCGACGAAAGCGCGCACGGCATGGTCGTCCTCGCGTGACCAATCGATGCCCACACCCGCCGCATGCGCGCGCTGGCGCAACTGGACGCCTTCGGCGTCGTCGCCGGCGGCGCGGATCTCCGAAGTGGGTTCGGATGTGGTCACGGCCGATTGTCGCGCGCTCAGCGGTTGAGCATGGACAGCGCACGCTGCCCCACCGCGCGCAGCGTGCTGAACAGCGTCTCCAGCAGCCAGCGCATGAAGGCCACCGTGACGTCCACGGCCTCGCCGACCTTGCGGCCGAGGAAGCGGAAGATCGCGCCGATCAGCGTCTTCACATGCCCGGCCAATTCCTTGGACAGCTGCGCGGCGCGTGTCAGCAGCCAGGCGATCTGGTCCAGCACGGTGGCACCGATGGCCAGCGTGACGCCCAGCCCGCCCATCACCATCTGGCCGGCCTTGGCCAGCAGCCAGGCCAATGCACGGCCGATCAGCGACAGCAGCGTGGCCGAGCCCATCACGAAACCGCCGTGGCCTTCGGCCGCGCGTTCCAGCCAGCTCTGCGTGCGCTTGCCATCGTCGGCCTTGACATCGCCGGCGGCAAGCGTTGCCCAGCTGTGCTCGCGCACCGCAGCCAGATACGACGAGGCCATGCTGTGCGCGCCCGCGCTGACCAGGCCGTGCTGGCCCTTCGCGATGGTCATGCCCGCGCCGCCGAACGGCAGATGCCAGAACGGGAACAGCGGGATCATCGGCACCGGGTCCGACGGGTGCGAGACGCGGTGGATGCTCGCCGGCGTGAGCCGCTTGGTGAGCGAGCGCGCGAAGATGCCGTCGCCCACGCGCGGGCTGCCGAAGGTGTACAGCTCGACCGGTGCGATGCTGCGCGAGCTGACGAAGTCCGCGCTCAACGCGGCCAGGGCGCCGCCCAGGCTGTGGCCGACACAGTGCACGCGGCTCGGGTTGTGGTCGCGGAAGAAGGCGTGCAGCTCGGTGGCAAAGGACTTCCAGGTTTCATTGAAGCCGGCGTGCACCGGCAGCCCGCCGGGGCCCATCTGCACGGCGATGTTGGCGTCGGTGATCCAGTCGGCCAGCGTCGCGGTGCCGCGGGTGGCGATCAGCACCTCGGTGTTGAAGGGGCCGACGCCACGCGCGATATAGCCGAAGCTCGTCAGCTTGCGGAACATCAGCGCGCCGCTGGTGCCCTTGAAGGCCGACCCGTCGTCTACGGCGAACAGGTCGTCGGTGCCGATGCCGGTCTTCAGCGCATCGGCGACCGACTGGGTGCGCAGGTCGTAGACGCCGCGCGCGATCTCGCCGGCCTGCAGGGGGGTAAGGATGGGCATGGTGGGTTGAGTTCCTCAGGAATCGTTCACTCGAGCTCGCAGATGCCGTAGTAGCCGCCGGCGTGGCGGCTGGGCGCGGCTTCCAGCCGGCACACCAGCCGCAGCGGCTTCTTCCCTTCGACTTCACCGTTGTCGTCGTAGTTGTGCTTGTTGAGCAACCAGGCCTCGTAAGACTTGCCACCTACTTTGATCGTCAGACTCTGGCGCACCACGGGTTCGTGCGGCAGCAGCGAACCCAGGA
>Ga0307515_10017230_pt1 | contig 13176 bp, 6 predicted proteins | sample 17_EM_MG_FD_194513 | JGI IMG/M metagenome (GOLD analysis project Ga0307515, IMG submission 194513) | Populus trichocarpa ectomycorrhiza microbial communities from riparian zone in the Pacific Northwest, United States - 17_EM | ecosystem: Host-associated > Plants > Roots > Unclassified | place...
CAAAGGGAATCACCGACGGAAATTTCTGTCGGTATTTTCTAGAGAGCTCCAGAACTGTTCACTTTCCAATTGCACTGTTAATTGTTGTTCTTTACGGACAAAATCACCGACGGATTGAAAAGTCGTCGATGTTATTTGGCGGTTTTCTGAAAAAATTCAATTAATTTCAAAATTTTCATTTAAATATTACAGACGGAATCACCGACGGATTGAAAAATCATCAGTAATTTTTGGCGGTTTCTGAAAACTTTTTCCAAAATTGAAAATTTAAATTAAATATTACCGATGAAATTACCGACGGAATAATTAAAAAATATTAATATTCAATAAAAAGTCTAGATCCCCTTATTTCACAAGAGACAGACTCATTTCTTATAATTTCTCTTCTACTTCTACTTCTTCTTCTTCTTCTACTACTTCTTCTTCTTCTTCACTATATGTAAAAAACATCAATATCTATTTCTTTCTCTTCTTTTCTCTCCTCATCTTCTTCTCTTTTCCTCCATGCTCGTGTATGTCTTCTTCTTCTTCTTCTTTCTTCTTTTATCCTCTAAGTTTTTTTTAATTAATATGCTTTACGAAATTTTTTTTCTCTCCTTAGTTTCACTTGCAACTACATTAAGGTAATATTTTTCTTTTTACTTCTTTTTTCATGATTTTTTTCACCATATTTTTTTTATTCTATTTTTAATTGTTTTTGTTCTTAATAATTGTATAAATTTTGTTGTGATATTTTTTTTTCATATGAGACCAATTTTTAGTTGATTTATTTATAGGATTTTTAAATTTTTAGCAATTGCAACTTCATTTTTTTCATATGAAGTTTTTTAGTTGAATTTATTTTTTTCATTTTATTTATCTGTTGAAATTTGTTTGAGTTGATTTTCTTATTTTTTTTTCCAAGCATTTTGAGTATATAATAAACAGTGTTGATTTATGTTAATTTAATTATTTTATAATTTTATAAAATGAAAATTTTTTTTAATTTTTTTATATAATTTCCGATGGAATTTCCGTCGGTATATCCCTCGGTAATTCCGTTGGTAATAAAAAAATTATTACCGATGTGTCTGTTTCGTCAGTAAATCCGTTGGTGATTATATTACCAACGGATTTACCGACGGACAAAACATTACCGACGAACGATTCACCGACGAATCATTTCCATCTGTGATTCCGTCGGTAATATAATTACCGATGGAATATGTGTCTTACACCGACGAATAAATTCCGTCGGTAAAACTGTTAAATCTTGTAGTGTGTGTTAGGAATACTTGCAAAATAAAAAAAAAAAACCCAAGAGAAAGATTTCTTTAGATTATACCACATCAACTTATAATCTTTGCAAAATATGGACTTTAATTCTTCAACAAATCCTTGTAATTATTATAAACTCTTGTAGCCTAAGCCCGTGCACAAGTTTAGAGCATAAATAAGCTTAATTTAATCTTTTTTTGCTTTTCAAAATTAATCAATTAAAGGTCTATACTAATTGAGCAAAAAATAGCCAAGAAAAAACACTATATCGACAAATCTGCTAAAACAGTAACAACAATATAGATCAATTTAAGTAAATATGTTTTCAAATTTTAATTGACTTGAAATCTTACCAAAATATATTTTTATAAGTCTAGTTTTTTGCTTAAAAATTTTAGTTCGATGTAATGTACAAGTTTAAAAATATATTCAATCTCTTGGAACTAATAAATATATATTTTTAAGATAAAATTCAAACCTAACCTGACTGATACCATCCATTGCTGAATAGAACCAAGTTCTCAATCCTTTCTCCCGCACAAATGCATAGAATCCCTCTGTAATCTCACATTGCTTTTTTTTTTTTCGAGAGTTGTTTTTCCTTTATGTCTTAAAAAGCCACCTTGCTGGAGCTGTTTGTGGGATGCCGTCACCAAGTTGGTTACCTTTTTATATGGTGAAAATACACGCTCATGAATGTTCCATATTGATATTGTAGTAGCACCGAAAGTTCCTGGTTGGTGTGGGAGGGGGGGCATGAAGAGTTAGGTCTTGTTGGAAGCCATTTCAGCTATGTCTCCATACACTTGCTATGTATGCATATTCTCTCTTGTTGAACTAGTGTTTTTTTGCTATTTTTACCCTTTCTCTTATACGTAGCTAGCTACTCCATGATATCAAGTTAGTCCCATATTGGAATTGTGTAGTAGCTAGCAGAACCTACCCTGTATTAAGTTATTAATTTAGTCTCGAATATAGTTTTCTTCTTCTTCTTCTTCTTCTTCTTCTAAACCAAGACAAATTAAGGTTTTGAAAACAATCAAACGAGAGATGAACTGAATAATTGGATGGTCACTTGCGTGTGGAAATTCGCTCCTAGCTCAATAATGCCGGCCCTTAGAGGTGAGATCAGGTATCAGACACATCAAAATTACGTACGTTGGAGGGGGGAAAAAGGTATGGAGATGTTACTTGAGCGGGGAAGACGTTGAGCAGTAAGGGACGAACACCTTTTGGAAATGCTTAGAGAAAGGAAAGCTAAAATCCAGCAGGCATTAAAGTAGAGAAAATGACAGGCCAGATGTATAATTTCCCATCTTCAAATTCAATCATCATCCCTAGCTCCTTAAAAGGTCTTCGAATATCCAAAATGAGTTAGAACAGGGAGGCAGAGGCCAGCCCATATGGCCTTGTATTCAATTTTTTTTCCTCTTAACGAGCATGCATAGAGAACTTTTAGGTAGCAAGTCACTGCACTGTGATCCTAATCTGAACTTTCATCCAAGCTCTCTGATGTATCGTACTATACTTCAAATTTTCACGCCAATAACAAATCATGGGCCAAGCGCTCTTGATGCCTAGGATTGGAAAGTGGGTGGCAGTTGTGACATATGGTTCATTGACTAATTGGCAATATTGACAGGCATTAGACATTAATACTGTGCACTAACCTCATTCAAGAGTACTTCAATAGCTGCCTCCTTCTGGTTGATAGAAAAAGAGAGTCTTTCCTTCCTTGAAAAATATAATAAATCTGTAAAATTCTAAACCTTAAACCCAGACGCTATAAATCTAATGCATTTGGATTAGAAGGTGGAGCATATTGTATAATTTCATGGTGGATTAAAATCCTTACGAGGCAGTCATATTGTTTGTCGTTGTAATTCTTGTTCTATGAAAGCTCTTTTTCTTCGTTTTGCTTCTGAACCATAGATTAGTGCGTAGTCCATGAACTATAGGTTAACAAAATAAATTGATTTACTGTTTCATGGGGTGGGAAGTGGGACACATATTAGACTATTAGTTATATGACTTGTAAATTAACCATTTTAATTTTTATATTTTTTTAATAAAAAATATTTTAAAAACTCGTTGCTCTATTTTACCGTGCATGCTGCTACCTACTTTATATATATATATATATAAACCCTTATATATGTAATACTATATTATAAAACTCATAGTAATAAGACATAAATAAAGAAAGGGAGAAAGCTCCATGGTTGTCTTGGTCAACACTGCCCCCCCTAAGAAACTGGTGGAATTCATTAAATTCCTAGGCTGCCTTCTTCCGTCCACATTCTGGAAAAAAACCACATGAACAAGAAGTCACAAAAGGAAATACCCAAATTACATGATACTCTCCATGAAAAAAATAAAAATAAAAATAAAAATAAAACTTAAAGCTTTTTTTTTTAAAGAGAAGAAAAAGGGAGAAACAGACAAGAAGACTCCTTCCCTACCAGACCCACAATCCAAAAAAGAAAAGGGAGAAAAAAATGAAAAAGAAGAGGCAAGAAACATGAAAAGGATGCCAAAACTAGAACCTTTGTTTTCAATGAGCGTGCACTTCACTCCCCAATCAACAGAAAGTGACAGCCAATGTCAGTAGTGTTTTCGTACGTCGGACCGTGGCGTTAGTGTGTTTCTTCAATTGTAAAGGCTCGGTTCCCATCAGCATGGCTCTCTCCTGTTCCCCCCTACTCGCAAATATACCCGCGCGTTATTCCACGCTCCATGTTCCACCATTGAAACTCCTCTCCCAGTCTTTCATGCCTCCCTTATTTCTCTCTTCTTACCCCATCACCTCTCTCTCTCTCTCTAAGAAAACAGACCCTTTAAAGAAAGACCAAACTAAGCCACACCCCATACTGAAAACAACAAGAAAAAAGACCAAAACTTCTTGACATGGACACCCGCCGGAAAACGAAAATCCGGCAGCAACTACCGCCGGCAGCCTTCCCAAGCTGAATGTCAGTCTTGAAACGCCGCAAAAGTTTCAAACTTTGACCATTTTTTTGTTCCACTACTATAAATATAATATTGCACATAAAATGGCAACAACAACTAACACAGCAACTACACCACCACCACCACAACAACAACAAGTAGATACAGCCATGGCAGAAGAGCTAACAGCAAAGGCAGCTCACAAGAGATATGAAGGTTTGGTGATGGTAAGGACCAAAGCAATAAAAGGAAAAGGCGCGTGGTATTGGGCTCATTTAGAGCCTATGCTGGTCCACAACACCGACACTGGCCTTCCTAAAGCTGTGAAGCTACGGTGTTCATTTTGCGACGCCGTTTTCTCCGCTTCCAATCCCTCCAGAACTGCCTCTGAGCATCTGAAACGTGGTACTTGTCCTAATTTTAACTCTCTACCGAAACCCATTTCTTCAATCTCACCCAACACTGCCTTATTGCCTTCTCCTTCTTGCGGTGGCGGTGGCGCTACAGTAGTGCATACTAGTAGTAATAGGAAGCGACCTGTCGTTTCTAGTTCAGGAATTTCTGGTTCTGGTGGCGTTGCATCATCAACGTATCCAGTGACAGCTGTGGGTAGTACGTACCAAGTGAGTCCTCTTGCTATCGTCGATCCATCACGATTCTCAGATGAGATAGCTATGTTGCCACAACAACCACATTTGATGTTGTCTGGTGGCAAAGATGATTTAGGTGCTTTAGCTATGTTGGAAGATAGTGTAAAAAAGTTAAAGAGTCCTAAAACTTTGCCAGGACAAGCTCTGAGTAAGACCCAGATTGACTGCGCGTTTGATTATTTAGCTGATTGGGTTTACGAGTCTTGTGGGTCTGTGTCGTTTACTAGTTTAGAGCATCCAAAGTTCAGGGCTTTTCTGAATCAAGTTGGGTTGCCTGTGGTTTCAAGAAGGGATTTTGTTGGTGGGAGATTGAATGTTAAGTACGAGGAAGCTAGGGCTGAGTCTGAAGCGAGGATTAGAGATGCTATGTTTTTTCAGATTGCGTCAGACGGGTGGAAGGTGAAGAGTAATGGGGGTTTTGGTGATGTAAATTTGGTTAATTTGACAGTGAATTTGCCTAATGGAACTGGTTTGTATAGGAGAGCTGTGTTTGTTAGTGGTTCAGTGCCTTCCAAATATGCAGAGGAGGTTTTTTGGGAGACTATAACAGGCATCTGCGGGAGTCTTGTGCAACAGTGTGTAGGGATAGTTGCAGACAGGTTTAAGGCTAAGGCATTGAGGAATTTAGAGAACCAGAACCATTGGATGGTCAATCTTTCTTGTCAGTTACAAGGGTTCACTAGTTTGATTAAGGATTTTAGTAAGGAGCTTCCACTGTTCAGGACTGTTAGTGAGAATTGCTTCAAGCTTGCAAGTTTTATCAATAATAAGACACCAATTCGAAATAGTTTCCACAAATATCAATTGCAAGAGTACGGGAATGCAGGATTGTTGAGAGTGCCCTTGCGGGGGTATGAGAAGATGGATTTTGGACCTGTGTATACAATGCTAGAGGATATAATGAGCTCAGCTCAAGCATTGCAGTTGGTCTTGCAAGATGAATCGTATAAGATAGTATCCATGGAGGATCCTACTTCAAGAGAAGTTGCTGAGATGATTAGAGATGTGGGGTTTTGGAATGATTTGGATGCGGTGCATTCGCTAGTTAAGTTGATCAAGGAAATGGCTCAAGAGATTGAGATAGAGAGGCCATTAGTAGGGCAATGTCTGCCGCTATGGGATGAACTTAGAGCAAAAGTGAAGGATTGGTGTTCAAAGTTCCACATTGCTGAAGGAGCAGTGGAGAAAGTGATCGAAAGACGATTCAAGAAGAATTATCATCCTGCTTGGGCTGCGGCTTACATACTAGATCCACTTTATTTGCTGAGGGACAACAGTGGCAAATACCTTCCTCCTTTCAAATGCTTGACCCCGGAGCAGGAAAAGGATGTAGACAAGCTTATAACCAGGCTTGTTTCAAGGGAGGAGGCTCATATTGCACTGATGGAACTCATGAAATGGAGAACAGAAGGGCTTGATCCTGTGTATGCAAGGGCTGTCCAGATGAAGGAGAGGGATCCCATTACAGGAAAGATGAGGATAGTAAATCCCCAGAGTAGTAGGCTTGTCTGGGAGACTTATCTTACTGAGTTCAAGTCACTAGGGAAAGTTGCAGTTAGGCTTATTTTTCTTCATGCCACTTCATGCGGGTTCAAATGCAATTGGTCTTTGCTGAGATGGGTGTGTGCCCATGGGCACTCAAGGGAAGGCATGGACAAGGTGCAAAAGTTGATATTTATTGCAGCTCACTCAAAGCTTGATAGGCGGGAGGTTTTGAGCGATGAAGATAAGGATGCAGATCTCTTTGCATTGGCAAATGGTGAGGATGATGTGCTAAACGAGGTTCTTGTTGATACATCCTCAGTGTAACATTTTTTTCCACTACTTTTGAATTTAAATTTGTAGGATTTATTTGAATTCTTCCCACTTCTTATATCCTTTTGTATTTCTTTACTTACTCTTTAGAAGATTTTTGGGCAGTCAGATTGGAGGAAGAGAGGAATTAATAGGGATTCTGTTTCTGTATGCCCAGTAATGCATAGCTCATAAATTGAGCAAGTTCTCATCTTTCATTCTAGGATGAATTTTGGAGGTTCTGAGTTTGCGGGAAAAAAAAAGAAGAAAGAAAGAATCTTGTTTGTAAAGATAGCAATTTCTTTTTAACAGATTTTTCAGAACGGGAACACTTGTACAATTTTGTTCTTCAAGTATTCTCCGTACTTTCTAAGATTGAGTTTATACAATAGCAATTGCTACGAATTCTCTGAACCTAACATGTTAAATACTCTCATTTAAGCTTGGGTGAAGTATATCTGGGTTGTTCAGCAGTTGATTTTCTGAGCATGATGTTCATGACTTTATTTAGATAGTCGTTATGAAACTCTGGTAGCCATTATGGTTATTATATTCTTCACCATTATGTCATGATTGTTGAAGTTCTCCATTTCCAAGGATGACTTGCTTTCAATCATAAAAGTTTGTCACCGTTCTTAAATTCAACCAAAAGTCCTGCTAAACTTTTGAAGTTAACGAGACTGTGGAGTTTAGTGCCTGTTCTCCTATTCATTGCGATGTAGATCCCTCTGTTCTTGCCTGATGATCTTATAATTCCTTGAGCAACAAGCATGATTCACTGCCTTATATGATCATATTTTCCCTAATTGAGTTTCATGTTTTGCATGTATGGTGTAATGATTAGAAGGGGTCTGCTTGAAAACTTTTCATGTTTTTTGTGCTCCTTTATGTGCCCAAATAGGTTTCTTAGGATGGGATTCTAGTTTTATTTCCCACAATGAAAATAGATTCTTCTGTTGAACCTTGCCACATATTTTCCTGGTTATGTTCCAAAATTAGGTAAAGTTCCTGCCTATAGGAGCTCCTTCACATGTCATGCTTAGAAGTATCTTTATCACATCTACTCGAGCTGCTTGCCTAAATGCTGAATCACAAAGTTTGCAGTATCATTCTCTGCCCTGAGTTCATAACCTGGGGATTCCTAGGCGGGATCTGCTCCTTTCCTCTTTTAATATTTTGTTTCTACAATTAATAAGTCTTCTTTAATGATGTAACTTTAATCACTATACTAATCTATTGCCTGGTATATGTGAGTGCAACAATCTACTCTGGGAACATAATGATTTTCCATTTGTCAGGAACTTTGATCTGAGTGATAATCATTATTAATTGAACTGAAGAAAACTGAGATATTGTGCTAAATTAATCTTTGTGGTGGCAGAAGCGTTCGACAAAGATATTGTTGGACTGGAGAAACCACCGTAAGATTGTTGGATGTTAGTACAATGCCATGGACAATGATTAAAGGTGGAATTCTGCCAGAAGGATCCAAGGACTTGACTTGAAATTTTTGGAAGTGAAATGTCAATTTGTAACCAGAGGTTGCTTAAACAAGCTGGTTCGGTGAATGGCAAGCCAAGTACCTCTACGTGGGTCAACAACCTCGGAAGGACCTGAAAGAACACCTTTCTAGCTGGAGAAGCACTTGCAACTGTTTTCTTTTTTTTATCTCAATCTATATCTCCTGGTTTTTGTGTCTTTGGGAAGGTGGAGCCCCACCATGAAAGAAGTGGAAGTCTTTTTCCAAACTTTGGTTGTCATGGAGGGAGAAAGAGAGACATCAGGGTTTTTCCCATCAAATCATCTTTCGGGTAACTTCTCTTTTAAACATTCCAAAGCTTGTGACGTTCATGCAGGGTAATTGGGCAATGTTCCCCATAATTGCGTGAAAGGTGTTTATAGGACCCAAAACGAAGACTGTCGGCATGAAGCACTGCAAAAGATGCTGGAGAGTGGTTCTGCAACAAATTCAAACCAATTTTATTGGTTCCTTATCTATAGCTGATCAAGTTGGAAAAATATAGTTTAACGGGACGCAGTGGATTCAATCATCCTTAGTTTCATTATGCAGTTCACCAATGATGTGCTAAGGAATTACATGCTGATTGGTTTTGAATTGTTGTTTCTTCTTCTTCTTCTTTCCCTCCGTGTGTATGTTCCTGAATATAAACACTATGTACATGTGATGCTTTTATGGCTGCTAATAGAAAAGGGTTAACCTGTTTTGTTTGTTCTGGATACTATGTCCTTTACCAATCATAATTATTCACATGGAAGGCATCGAAACATCACTGCTTGATATCGGAGGAATGATGGGAACCTCGGTTCTGTCAAAGACTCCACATTTTGTGTCTGCGTCTGCGTCTGCTTGGGAATGGAAGTTGAGAATCTTATTGATAGTTTGAGGAGTGAACATGAATCCTGTTAGAAGTGTTTAGTTTTCCCGCATGCTATATATATAAACTTTGTACAAGTACTTGCAAAATTTCAGATCAAAACAGAGTGAAAAAAATATATATAGTTGTTGTCAAGGACTTTATTTTTTATTTTTAAGGTTGAAATGCACTTCAATTAATATAAAGTCTTATCCTTTTAGAATTTCAATATCATTTGAAAGGATACACTTTCAATCAAGTCATACAGGCTAAAAAACTTTCTCAAACTCTCTTTATAAAGACAAAACTTATGATTTCTTCTAAAAAAAACCTATAGTTGGTAATGATTCAAAATTAATTAATCTTTGCATGGAATTATAATTCATATGTTCTAGTATGCCATACCATATATCACAAAACCCAAGTAAATAAGAAACGATAATCTTATTTTTAATTTTTTTTCATAATAGAATAACATTCATTTTAAAAAAGGACATCATATAAATACCTTTTACTTTATAGATATTCTATTTTTTATGATGATAAATTTATTACACTCACAAACCATTTTGAACATATTTTTGCTTAATAACAAGTCAAACACTAAGTTTTTAATATCAGCAACATGTAATATATTATTGAAGGTAAATTGTTTTTTGAAAGTTATCTTCCATGTGACCTTCGTAAAGCTTAGTAATTTTAAAGTTAAAGAACTCTTCATATACAAATATTCATCATCTGCTTTTTGGTAAGTGAATAACATTATTTTCTCGACATATACATGTTTTGTTGTATCAGTAACAATCACCACTGCTTAGGATTATTTACTAGGTTGACCTTAGAGATAAACCCTAGATAAGCTCATCTTCAACATGTCATTTGAAAGGTTCTCTATTTCAATAACATTAGCCCGAGGTGCCCTTCCTTTCTTGAGTTGCCTTATTGAAACAAATTTCTCTAATCTTTAGCTTACTATCCAACCTTGTTATAGATAAAGAATTTATCATTGAAATTATTGGCAATGCCTTTGCCATTTACAACAAGCCTTTTGTTTTGGTTGTGTTTTTTTTTATGAGACTTTGCCAATTATCCAACTACATTTTCTGTAGGGGCAATTAAAGAGGAGCTAGCTATCCCTTGGACAACTTATTATCCTTTCACATCCCTAATCTCAAAATAAGATCTTCAATTTTCATCTTTTTTTTTCTTATATCTAAAGTAGTTGTTAAAGTCTTTTCAAATGGCTGACAATTTCTTAATAACAGCAGCCACTTGAAAAGATTCACTTAAAACCATCATCTCAGCATGAATATCATAAAGGATGAGCTGAATCTCTTGGATTTGACTCATCATTTTCATTGAATCAATCATTTTGAAGATAAAAGATTTATCGACTTTGAATTGTTTTCAAGCTAGCATCTTTATCATTAGACTTTTAATCCAAGAATCTTCATAGTGTTTTAGGACAATCGATGGAACTATAGATATCATAAACTGAATTGTCCATCCTATTCAAGATGTAATTCCTCTATATGAAATGATTTTGCTTCCATTCATCAACAACTTCTATTATGGTAAAATTAGATTATTTGTCAGACAACTTTAGCATATTTTCTATCAAGAGTTTTTTCTAGTTCAAGATGATGAGATAAAATAACATATTTTATTACCATCTTTTGAAGTTCACACCACTGAATTTCTCAGGTTTCTCTGAATGTACTATAAAAGGTGATGGTGAAAAATTTTATATCGAAGTAGTGTTGGCCCAATCAACATTCTCTTAAGCAGTGCTTATTATTCTGTTTCACAATTAAAAAAAAAATTGATAGTTTTGTGTGTGCGCGCGCGCACGCGCGTGTAGAGAGAGAGAGAGAGAGAGAGAGAGAGAGAGAGATTGTTTATTATGAACAATAAACATGTAATCAAAAGAGTAATGTATAAATTTATAAATAAATTAGACTAGAGATAAGTACAAAATATAGAACTATGAATATAAAGTGCTTTCTAGTAGAATTTCAAATCAAAACAAAGCATAAAAAGATTATTGTCAATGACTGTGTTCTCTGTCCTTCAAGGCTAAATTGACCATCAACTAGTGTAAACGATCTTAGTGCATGAAACCTTCCAAAATTCTAACATCAATATCTTTTGAAATTAAGGATGCATTTCCAATCAATGCCTATGGCTTAGAAAACACTCTCAAACTTTCTCTTTACAGAAATACAAGTTAAAGCTAGGATAGGGAGAGTAAAAGAAAATAAATAAGGTAAAAAGAGCAAATAATTTCTATGTTTGAAAATCGGAGCGACCACTCCTATTTATTTTTCAAGACACCACTATATATATAAACTACTAAAAATGTTTATAATCTTCCAATATAGTATATGGCCGCTTTCAGTTTAGATTAATTGAGTATTTTGCCAAGTAAATTAAGATTTTTCAAGATCAATTTCTCATATTAATGTTAATATTCTATATGTTATATAATAAAAAATATTTTTGACAAATTCTTCACCTCGAATATAACTGGACCTTCAATTTTAATTTAGCTTCAAACACATCAATTGAGTATGCCATAACTAATTTTTCCAACGAATCTTGCGGTGAGCCCACAAAAATCTTAAATGGTTGATCGTAAAATCTCTCCACTCGTTCACAGATTCATGTCGTCGTCGTCCTTTTTTTCTAGGCATGGTTTAAAGTTTCATATTTAAGTTTCATGCTAAATTAACGAGATAAAATGTGAACTTTTACCCCATCATTCTGACACAGTACTAGCTAGCATGGGCACAGGGGCGTTAAACTTCCCACGATAACTGCTCGGCTTGAATGGATTCGAAGGCATGATTTCAGAATTTATTACTCATCAGGAGAAACTAGGAGCTGGGGGATTTGAAAGTTTGAGCCAAAAATAAGAGGAACGAAACAAAGACATTGAATTACCAAGAGTAGTGCTTCAAGCATTTTTACTACAAGTAAAGCTAGCGGTCTTCCATGCTATAATGTTTACTACCCTAGCAATTACTTTTCATGGCAGCTAATGTGTTGCTTTTTCAAGGAAAACTATCCACTTATGTCAACATATTCTCTCATCATACTATCCCTCCTATACTTCAAACTCTCTTGATGGATTTCAGATTCACCCACCCAACTCCGCAAACTTACAGTAAAAAGGTGAAAAATCAAGTGTGATCGATTTTCACTTTCTGGTGAGTGAACGAAGAGAGTATAAAAGTAGAGTGGATTGAGTATGGTATTATTTTACCACTCTGGAGTCTTCTAATTACTCGTTGAGTGGAGAGACAGAAATTCTTGTCGGCAAGGCATACCAATGCTGACTGCTCACCAGCTAATTAGCTCTCCTGATCTTGAACTTTTTGCCATTGGTATGGTATGCTGAACTCCACTCATTTTAGGTTAAAGGGAAAAAAGAAATATATTAATGATTAGTACAGGACGACACCCTTTCTTTATACAAGAATCTGTCCCTCTTCCAATGTTACCCATTTCCTTTTCCTTTACCCTTATTTTTGTTTCGACATTAATTAGGGTTTATTTTCTTCAATCTTTTCTGTCGCCCCGCTCACTTTGCACAAAGAGAAATTTTCGTTGTCTTCTATATATATGCTTGTATGTGCATGGTGATTTTCACATTTTACTATACATGTGCACGATTTTACAATTATATATTGTGCAGTGCCCTCTTTTCTTCGTGGAGAAATTAAGAACACCAAGGTTTTAAAATGGGTTTCATTGATAATTAATGAGTCTGGTTTACCTAAATTAATTTGGTCAATATTCTTTTTTTTTTCTTTGATATATAATCAGAAGTTACAAAGGGAACTTAAATAGAACTGAAATAATATTATTTTTTTTAAGAAATCAAATCTCGATATATGTGCATTGTGAGAACCAGGGTAATTAATTGATTTGAAGGTTTAATAGTTTGTGATGAGCCTGATGTAGCTAATGAAGGTTTAATAGGAGAAGTTGAGAAGGTAAAATTTAGAAGAAGATACACGAGATTTGCACTACATTGCACCTGTCATGATGTTGCCTATATTTATCTTATCGCCTCTACTTTTCGGTGAAATGTCAAGAAATCGAATTATAATAAGGACGACTATCGCATGCTCAGTAGTGATGGTAGT
>Ga0307515_10017231_pt1 | contig 13175 bp, 2 predicted proteins | sample 17_EM_MG_FD_194513 | JGI IMG/M metagenome (GOLD analysis project Ga0307515, IMG submission 194513) | Populus trichocarpa ectomycorrhiza microbial communities from riparian zone in the Pacific Northwest, United States - 17_EM | ecosystem: Host-associated > Plants > Roots > Unclassified | place...
TAAACTAGTAAGAACCTAAGAACGTTAAGGATATAAGAGCCTTTATAGGATTTACTAATTTCTACTAATAGTTTATTAATAACTTCTCCGCCCTAGTTTTACTCTTTATTACTCTAACCTAAAAGAATAAAGCTTTTATCTTTAATAAGGAATATAAAAAGGCCTTTGCTTATTTAAAGGTTATATTTACTACTATACCTATACTCTAATACTTTAACCTAGAATAAATAAGTGTTATAGAAGCCGACTTATCTAATTACATTACTAGAGGTATTCTGTCTTAATATAATAAAGAAGGAGTATTATACCCTATAGTATACTTCTTAAAGTAACTAAGCCCTACTAAATATAATTACGAGATCTATAATAAAGAATTATTAGCTATTATTAGATGCATTAAGCAATAGTAATCTAAACTAAAAGGCGCCGGATTTTTAATTAAGGTCCTTAGTAACTATAAGAACCTATAGTACTTTACGACTATAGAGTAGCTAAGTTATTATTAAGCCCGCTAGTTAGAATATCTATTACGCTTTTAATTCTTAATTATATACCACCTAGGTATTTAAGGTTAGAAGCCTAATACCCTAACCTAACGCTTATAAGACGCGCCAGTATTAAAAGAAGCGCGCTCTTACCGAAATTAGACCCTACTTTGTCCTAAACTATTTAACCTTCCTACTAAAGACCTTATAGTATACGTCCTTAAAATAACTAATTGACCAATTAAATAGATTATAGTTAATAAATACCTAAATGATAAGTTTATCTAAGAAAAGCTTAAGCTAATTTAAGATAGCGTTAGACGCTCTAAAAAGATTTCTTTAAGTAAATATAAAGCTTATAGAAACCGCTTATATTATTAAAACCGTCTAGTTATCCCTAATTATAATAAGCTTAAGCTTAAGCTCTTTAAATACGTAAATAATTTACCTATTGCCGGCTACCTAGGCTAAGGAAAGACTCTAGAACTACTTTAATAGGAGTATTACTAGCTAAATATATATAATATAACACGAAGGTACGTCTCTAGCTACTATACCTACTAATAAGCTAAAGCCTTATATAAGATATATAACGGCCTTCTAAAGCCACTACCTATTCCAGACTAAAGATAGAAGGTTATCTTAATTAACTTTATTGTTAACCTTCTTAAAAGTAGAGGCTGTATAAATATTATAGTAATTATAGACCAACTATCTAAGATAAGATACTTAATTGCCTGCCCTAATATATTAACGCCTACTATTGCCTAACTATTCCTAAATTATATATAAAAACTCCACAGACTCCCTAAAATAATTATCTCTAATAAAGGTAGCCAGTATATCTTAGTATTCTAGAAAAAACTAACTACTTAACCCTATATTAGAGTACTGTTGTCTACTATATATTACTTAGAAATAGATAGTTAAATGGAACGCGTAAATGCTATAATAAAATAGTATATTTAGATATACACGTTATATTTATAGGATAACTAGATTAACTGGCTTATATTTACTAAGTTTACTATAAATAATTCCGTCTCGGAAACTATAAAAGTCTCCCCGTTCTTGGCTAATTATAGCTAGCACCTATAAATAGGTTTTAAACTCTTTAGTAATATTCCTTGCCCCGCTTATTATACCTTATAAGTTATAAAAGTAAATTAATTTATAGAGAAGATAGAGGAACTATAATAGTTCCTTACTAATAAAATAATATAGGCTTAATCTGTTTATAAAGCCGTAGTAAATAAGAAATAAACCCCAGTACCAGCCTACTAAATTGGTAATTTTGTCTAGCTAGATATAAGAAATCTAAATATAAAACGACCTATTAAGAAACTTAATTAAAAGAACGCTGGCCCTTATAAGGTTAAAAAGGTTACCTTTCCTTATACCTACTAACTAAAGCTCCGGATACGGTTAAAATTCACCCTATATTTTATACGTTAGTCCTCCGCCCTACTACCCCTATATTAGACGCCCTGCCTAAATAGATATAGGACCCTCTCCTACTAGTTAAGGTAGATGGTGAGGATAAGTACTTTATTAAAAGAATTAATAATATTAAGTATAATAAATAGAAACGCTAATATATATATCTTATAAAGTAGAGAGGCTATATTAAGCCCTTATAAGAACCCGTTAACTTTATAGGACTTATATAAGCCGCAGAAGACTTTTACGAACTTTACCTAGAACTATTATAGCCCTATCTCGCAAAAGCTTAAGTTTAAAGGGGGGGTACTATTATGGGACACCCCTGTAATACCTTATACACATTTACCTATTTCCACTAACTTAGTAATTAGAGACTAACTATAAGATAGTAACCTAACGGCAATCTAACGGCAATCTAACGGCAATCTAACGGCAATCTAATGGCAATCTAACAGCAATCTAATAGCAATTTACGGCAATCCACTATATTCTGCTATATTCTACTAAGTCTACTAAATCCTATTAAGTTTTGCCAGGACCGCTGCCCGAATTTTATTCTACCCCGTATACGTATTAACTAAGTAACTAAGTTAATGATATAGACCCTTTCTTCCCATTTTCTTATCTTCTTTCCTTACGTAACGTCTTGACCTTCTTATATAGTTTATATATATAGCTTAATAGTATCTACCTTACTATATATTATTATCGCTTATACTTACTCCGTAATATTGCCCCGCTTATTACGCCTTATAAGTTATAAAAGTAAATAATTTTATAAAGAGAATGGAGGAACTATAACAGTTCCTTACTAATAAGATAATATAAGCTTAATCTATTTATAAAGCTGCAGCAAATAAGAACTAAACCCTAGCACTAGCCTATAAACCCAAAAAGGTAAGCAAGTAACTAGTATACTTCTTAAATATACTACGTAGAATAATATATAAGTGAGGTATAAATTAGGTCGCGGACTCCTTCACCTAATACTATCCCCCCCCTTTTTTTTATAGGTTTGTTGTATTATACTATATACAATACTATATATGCAGCCTCTAGGCTATATATTACGAACGCTTTAAGTACAATATTACGACTACTTAGGGAAGAGTTGGAAGAAGCTAGTTAGTTAATTTAGGCACGGTTTAGGATGGAGCCGATAGAACTATGTGATAAGGAATAATAACCAAGGTTATATAACGTGCTACGTATTAAATAAGAGAGATGGGAGGAACTTACGTACCTTATGTATAAGACGTACATTACGTATAAGAAGGATTTCTTAGGAGTACGGTTGTGTATTTAAAGGACTATAGTCCCTACCTAGATAGTTCCTTCCTTATAGTGATTCTTAGAATATAATTAGAGTTAATCTATTAGGCAACTACTCTATCAGTTATTATTACGTTATTAACTTTTATACTTATATTTTCTATACACCTAGCCTAATAACAGGACCCATTGTAGTTCTTACTATAAGGTTCCGTTACATAATTACTACCTAATTATAGTATTAATATAGAAAGTCGAACAATATGCTACCAAAAGCACTAGCCACAACGCTATTGACGGCGGCAACTACTTCAAGATTAGGTAACGACACTAGTATAGTAAATACTAACTCACAGCAACTAGTAACGGTTGGATAACTATAAGAGATAGTTGACCAGTTAATAGAAAATAATATAATGTTGGAAAACAGGATTAACGGGATAGGCGCAGTAAAGGTTAAGTTACTATCGATTAAAAGATACTTAAAAGAGAGATCGAAGCTTAAAGGATTCCTTATATAAATGCACTTTAAGGTAGCATAGGAAGGAGTAAAGCTGGCAACACCTATAGATCAAATAGCCTATGCAGGACTATTCTTAATAGGAAGGGCACTTAAGTAGTTTAAGCCTTACCTTATAGAGATATAAGTAAATGGCATAACGACTACTAACTAAGAGGTACGGTTTATGTTCTTAAGCTAGAATAGATTTATAGAATAACTTATATAAATATTTAGAGACCTAGAGGTAGTAACTATGGTAGAAAAAAAACTCTAAGATATTATATAATAAACCTTAGCAATTAAGTATACAACGTAGTTCTAAACGTTAGCGATATAAGTAGAGTGAAATAATAGGGCGCTTATGGCATAGTATAAACAGGGACTTAAGGCTAAAGTCTAGGACGTAATTATCCTAATAGAAGATGCGGACACCCTAAGGGAACTAATAAATTAAGTAATTAAGATTAATAATTGGATCTACCAAAGGGAATAGGCTAAGAAGGGTTAGGATAGAGTTCTATAGTTATATAAGGCGCAAAGTACGTAATAATAAAAGCTAAGTTAGAAGCTATAGTATAGCGCAGAGCTAATAAACCTAAGTAGTACTAAAGAATTTAAGAAGTAGAATAAGAAATTATAGAAACCTAGAGAATAAGGATTAAGTAATTAAAGGTCTAAGAAGCAGAGGCCGGATTAGGGATTTTAGCAGCAGAAGATATTTAGGCGAACTCTATAGCAAAAAAATGGTTTAAAGAAGGAGCTTATATAAATTATAGGAAATAGGGTTATTACGCTAGAGACTATAGAAGTGGGCAGAGTTACTATATAGTAAAGGGCATAAGACTAGCAGATAATATATACGTATAAAGGGACAATAATATACTACAAGGAACAAAAGAGTGTTTAATTAAAAGTTTTACGTTTTATTATAATAATGTATGCCAAATTTATAAGGACGCTAAGTATAGCGTAAGCTATTGGCTATAAGAGCTAGTACCTATAGGATATAGAGGAACTAACGAACCAGCTCGCAGATTAGATATTAAGGATAATAATTTTAACAAAGGCGAAGCATTTTGTAATAACGAGGTAATAAAGATAGCTTACTAAAAGTATATAGACCTAAGAAATATTATACTAAAAGTAGAGGATGATTCCACTACAGAATAGGGAATATTAGTAGGGATTAAGACCCTACTAGACACGATGTCTATTACTTTATAAGACGTAAGAGAAGTAGGACAGCAAGCTACTTCGGCACTTAATAAAGGCAAAAGGCCAAAGGCTTAAGATTCTTAAGATAAGATAAGAGATAACCAAGATTCTTAAAATGAGATAAGGTAAGCTTAAGGACTTATAACGGATAATAACCGATAAAGCAGAGTAACGGCTTAGTTTAGTAATATATGAATAAGCTTAGGATAAAGTTTCCTTAAAGCACAAGACTCTTAAGACAAGATAAGTAAGATTTAAAACTCTTAAGATAAGATAAGAACACTAGGATTAAGGATCTAAAGGGGCTAAGAATTTAGGGTATAAATTAGAACACCTATAAATAAGAGGTGAGAAGCTTCCTTATAAATTAGAGAATCTGCAGCATAAACAGTAATTAGACTGGGAGATAAGCATATAGACCTAGAAGATTTACTAGTAGAACACAGTGTTCGGACTAAAAATTAAAATGTTAACACTAAGATTAAGAAGTAAGAAGACTTTAAGGATCTAAGTACGAGGCGTAAACTAAAAGAAACTATAGAAGAATTTAGAAAGAGAATTATTATATAGTAAGAATAGAAACTAGATAAGAGATCTAGCATATTAGGATGTATAAGGGACAGAGTGCTAGTATAAAGAATTACTAATAGGCCTAGGGCAGGTATACTAAGAGCTAAGTAGCTTATTAAACTAAAAGATAAAGAGGATCTAGGGATCCCTACTAGGTTTAAAAAATAACATACTAAAGGCTGTTATAATATAGTAATAAAAAGATACTTCCTTACGGATAAGCCGTATACACTCTAGTAGCTATACTAAAGGTAGTATAGGTAAAGGTATAATGATAAGTGGGAAGATTTCTATATATGGATGGATAAAAGAGTTATCTAGGACCACCTAATTATAGAGAAGGCTATAACGTATATTAAAGGAGCCTTAATTATAACGTTAAAAGATCTAGAGGAACAATTAGAGGACTAAAGAAGTAAGAGACGCATCTTAGTACCTATAAATAAAGTTATAATGTTTAGATTAACGTAATAGAGGTTTAAACTTAAAGATAAAGATAAGTTAAGAATTAACCTAAAGTACCTAGTATACTACACGCTATTATAGATTGTATATATAGACGATATATGCGAGATACATAAGAATCTAAAGGAAAAGAATTAGAAATACCCTATAAGGATATACTAGATAACGGATAAGTAATAGTATAGGAATGCTAAATATATATATAGATGGCATCCAGTAGAAGTTTAAGAGGAAGGAAGTTTAGTACTTTAACTAGGAAGATTCCTTATAGAAGAATGCTTAGACGGATAATAGTAGTGGGAATACCTAGAAAACACGTATTTATGGTATATTAAAGATAAAAAGCAAACTAGGTATTGGCTAAAGAGTAAACCAAGTATATAGAAATTAAATAGCTAATAGTTAGGAAAAGTAGAGGCTTACGGGATAAGAGGAAGCCAGTAGTAGAGCCTTAGACCCTTAAAGGAATTTAAGGACAACACCTAAATCTATAAGTTAAATGGCAAGATTAACAGTTTAAAGTATTAATAGATAGTGGAGTAATAAGGAACTATATCTTACTAGCAGTAGTTAAGAGAATAGGACTACCTTACAGATAAAAGGAGGAACCTTACCTATTAGTTATAATTTTAGGAGATTTAATAGCCTATAGAGGAGGGATTATTAATCTTAAAATAGGACCTATTTAGATAACCATTAAGGGAAAATAAATTAAAATGTCTTTTAATATCCTACTATTGGGACGGGATAAGGTAGTATTAGGTATACCTTAGTTATAGGAATACAATCTAAGGATTAATTAGATTATAGGTTAGGTCAATATTAGGGATACTTAATGCCGTAAGATATAATAATAAGCTAAGATAGTATAGTACTAAGTCGGAGTAATATATAAAGAAACTAAGCGAGGCTTAAGTTATATACTAAAGAGATACTATAAGTATGGCAAGAAACTATAGTTACTAAAAAGTAAAAAGCTGTTAAAATATATAGTATAGGACTATAAAATAGAGTTAGAACTAGGAATAAGTCTAAGGTTCTTTCCAATCTATAAGCTTATTAAGGAAGAAGGTAGAGCACTAAAAGAGTTTATCTAGAAAAACCTATAAAAGGGGTATATTAGACCATTATAGTTATTAGCAGGATATCTAGTACTATTCGTACTAAAGAAGAATGGTAAACTAAGGCTGTGCATCAACTATAGATAGTTAAACAGCATCACTAAGAAGGATAGGTATCCTTTACCCTTAATTAGCAAGATTTAAAATAGAATAAGTAACGTATAAATCTTTATAAAGATAGATTTAAGATAGGCGTACCACTAGATTAGAATTAAGGAAGGCAATAAATAGAAGGCAGCCTTTAGGTTAAAGGAAGAACTATATAAACCATTAGTTATGCAATTTAGGCTTATAAACGCACTAGTAATGTTCCAGAAGCGTATTAATAATATATTAGGAGAATACTTAGATAAGTTTATTATGGTATACTTTAACGATATTATTATCTACTTAATAACTAAGGAAGAATATAGGGAACACGTTAAATAGGTCTTAAAGAGACTATAAGAAGAGCAGATGCTAGTAGCAATTAAGAAATACGAGTTCTTTACTAGGAAGACCGATTTTATTAAATTTATTATTAAACTAGGCCAACTTAGTATAGATTTAAAAAAGATTAAGGCTATAGTAAATTGGTAAAAACTAAAGAATATTATATAGTTAAGATCGTTCCTAGGGTTTTGCAACTACTGTAGAAGGTTTATAGCGTAATAGTTAAAGGATATTAAGCCATTTACGTGGTTAACGAAGAAAGAAGAATTATAGGCATAGGGAAAGGAACAGAGAGAACTTTTTAAGAAAGTTAAGAAGCTATTTACCGAGGAGCTAGTTCTTAAGATCTATTAACTAGGATTAGAGACGGTTATAAAAATAGATATATTAGACTATATACTAGGAGCATACTTTATATAATAGTATTAAGACGGATGGCACCTAGTGGCATACTATAGTCGGAAGATAACACCACTAGAGTTAAACTATAACATCTATAATAAGGAGTTATTAGGTATAGTTACAGTATTAAGGAAATAGAGAGCATTCTTATAAGGTATAGAGAAACCATTTATAGTTAAAATAGACTATAAGAACCTAATAGGGTTCCTAATAATAAAGGAGCTTAATTAAAGATAGGTTAGATAGGCAGAGATGCTTATAGAATACTATTTTAAGATTTAATATATTAAGGGTATAGATAACACGTAAGCAGACGCTTTAAGTTATAAGGCTGAATTACAAAACGATAAAAAGCCATTGGGGGCTTTACTGCGAAAAGATATAGATAGACTAATTAGGTATAATCATCCAAAAATTATAGCAACTTAAGAAGGTTAAGATAAGATCTATAAGATACTAGAAAGCTTTTAGGTATAAAGAATTTTAAAAGTATAGCTAGAAGATCTATAGACGGATATATATAAAAATTGGAAAGTAAAGTATATCCTAAGAAGTATAGTAAAACAGTTTGTAGAGGACTTTTATAAGAGACTAACTTAAGAATATAATAGAGCCGCGGGCTTAGTATTAAGACTTTAGGAGGAGTATATTATTAATAGAATCTAGAATATCGCGAGAAGAGTAATAAAGGAATATCTAGATTACTAAAGGAATAAACTAATAAGGTATAAGCTATATAGAGGGCTATAACCTATTAAAATACTAGAGAGACTATAGGAGGTTATATTATAGGACTTTATTATTAAGTTACTAAAGTTAAAAGATCCTATTACCGGACGAGATTATAATATAATTTTAGTAATAATAGACAAGCTTATAAAGTGGGGATACTTTATAGCATATACGGAAGAAATCTTAGCGGAAGATATTGCTAGAATCTATATTAAGGAAGTATTTATAAGATATGGAGCACTAAGTAAAATTATATTGGATAGAGATCTAAGATTTATAGTAGTATTTTAAGAGGTATTTTTAGCGGAGCAAGGAGTATAAGTAATAACTTCTACCGTATATTATCTGCAGATAGACGGTTAATCGGAAAAATTAAATTAGATACTAAAATAGTATTTAAGGCATTATATTAACCACATATAAAATAATTAGGTATTACTATTACTAGTTATATAGTTTGTATACAATACAACATCTTAAGAAGAAATAGGTATATTACTATTTAAGGTAAACTATGGATATAAGCTAAGGATATTGTTGTTATTATAGTAAGTAAGGAAAATAAGTAGTATAGCTAAAGAAAGAATAAAGACGTTAATAAATCTTTATACGGACCTTATAGAATTAGTAAAGAAAGTATAAGAGAGAATAAAAAAGTACTATAATGCTAAGAGATCTAAGGGACTAGATCTTAAGGAGGGAGATAAAGTATAGCTACTATACAAAAATTTTAAGAGTTAATAACTAAGTAAAAAGTTAGACTATATTAGACTAGGACCCTTTAAAATTATAAAGAAAATTTTATTGCTTATATATAAGTTAAACCTACTAGCTAAGATAAAGATCTACCCTATATAGCATATTGTAATGCTAGAGCCAGTATACGGGAATATTAAGCTATTAGCCTACAAAGAAGACATATATAGAGGATAAGAAGAAGATAAATAGTAAGTTTTAAAGATCGTTAGTTATAAGGACATTAATAATAAAATATAGTATAAGGTTAAGTAGATAGGCTATAATAAAACTACCTAGGAACTACTAGAGAATTTAAAAAATACTATAGAAAAGGTACAGAAGTATTAAAAGAGATTAGGTTAGGCAGTATTAATAAAAAAGGATCGCTAAAGAATAAGTCACCTAAGGGGGACCTAAAAAGAGCAGTTGCCGAGCTACTTAGATCTATTTCCTTCTCTATTAGTATAACGGCGCTATTGTACGTTACCTGCCAAATTCTGCCATATTCTATTAACCCGCGATTGGCCCGCCCAAAGCTAGCGCCTTAGCGGCTCACCCTATATATTTGTTTACATCGGTCCTAGCGACCCCTTTTTCCTTCTCTTTAGCTTAGTATCTTCGTAATACAGCATTCGTTCAAGCTTCGGTTCAGAGGCATTTATTTAAGCCGTGACATTATATTAAGCTCTCCCTATTTTACCTGGGAAGGCCTTAATAATATCCTACCCCAAAGAAACTTCGTCTGCAACAACGCATTAATACGCTATACTTAGACACCAAAACAACTCTATATTGCCTAGGAAGGCCTAGATAATATCCTACCTTATAAGCTAGATAGGACTAGACCTATACCCCCGGAATTAAAACTAAAGCATATAATACCGATAAACCTTAGGAAGCTAACGATGGTACCTAAAGCAAGCTTATCTAAGAGAGCTGCCTCTACCTAAGAGGAACCTAAGATCCAATTAGGATTAGAAATCAAAGACAATAATAACATCGTAGACGTACGCGAGCAGATTCGTGCCCTCGCAGCCAGCTAGGAAGCCAATTATCTTAAAGCAAGAAATATATAAGAGACCCTACAAGAGATCCTAAAAAGCCTTACGGCCCTATAAAATAGCCCAGCTTCCCCTTCTTAAAGCCCTAGCTAACCTATTCACTTCACTAAATATAATATACTAGGGAGTACGGATATAATGACAAAGCAATTAAAGTCCGTTAAGTTCCTTAACCCCCCACTACTATTTAACGGGATAGACCCTACTTTTAAGAATTGGAGGATTTAAGTATGAGGAAAGCTCCGCGTTAACTATAACTATTTCCTTTCTAAAGAAGCCAAAATGCTCTACCTCTTTAGTCAAACTACTAGGGACGCCTAACGGCACCTTTAAGCCAAGTTTAAGGATGACTCCCCTATCTAATTTATATCCGTTAACAAGATAATACGGTACCTAGCGGCTATCTACGTTAACCTAAACAAAGTACGGGATGCCTGTTATAACTATAATCGCCTAATAATAAAACCGAACTAACCCTTTACTAAATTCCAGACTTAATTCCTACACCTTGCAGGAGAAGGCTAGGTCCCCCTTAAGAACTACCGATTAGACCTATACAATAAGCTAATAATCCGGCTATAAGAAAAGATTGCTGTAACCTTAGATAACCTACTAACCTATAAAAGACTCGCAGCTTGTTACCTATTATTGGACTTAGAACTAAAGCAGATTAACGCCCGCCCTAATTGGCAGAAGCGACTCCGTAATAATTAGAACTCGCTAGCTATACCTATAGGAGCTAGAGCAGAAGGACGGGTTATAACTACTCTTTTACTAAAGGCGGTTATAACTACGCACTAGCGAGCCTCGCCCGACCAGTTATATACCACGCCATCAACTAGTATTCGCCGCAATACTCCAATCAACCCTACCTCGGCCACGTGCTTCAACTGCGATAAGTAGGGTTACTTTGCCTTATCCTGCCCGGAGCTAAAGGGTATAGGCGATATTAAGGAGATAGAGGAAGAAGAAACGTTAAATAAGTTAGGAAAAGAGGAACCCTAGGGAAAAACTCCCCCCTAGGGTACCCTATTAATCTTAAAGAGATTAATCTTAGTTAGTTAATAGGTGGAAAGCATTTCACGTTTCTATGTATAGTATCTCAAAATGGATATAGAGTTAATACAACCGCCCTTATTAATACTGGAGCAAATGGCTTCGCCTTTATAAATACTACCTATGTAAATAATGTTGCCAAGTTTCTAAATGCAGAAGCCATCTAACTAGAGAAGCCTGTTTAGGTAAAAGGCTATAACGGCCAAGCCGGTCGGCCTGTTACCTACGTCTTAAAGTTATATATCGCTCTTAACGGACGACGCTAATATAGTATCCCCTTTTGCATCCTAGACCTAGGGTCTTATAATATAATCCTTAGACGAAAATAGATATCCTATTTTAATATCTGGTTAAACGTATAACAAAGACAGTTTATCTAGCCGGAGGATAGACCGAGGTTGCCCTCCTTTATTAGGAAGATCCAAACTAACCGCAAGATACTAGCCGTAAGGGCTAACCCTACCTACTAGTAGGATGTCTGGGCCCGTAACCTAGCCTTTACCTAAGAAGATACCCGCCGTGAAGCTAAAAAGAACTCCGTACCGATAAAGATACTCTCCTAAAGCGCTATGTTTAAAGAGGACTCTACGTATAGAAGTGGGACCGATAGTAATATAGACGACGTCTAAATCGCACGGATCTAACTAGTATGGAAAAGAACGTATTAATAGGATATAAGGGATAACCTCCAAAAGATATAACAGGAGCTAAAAGGGGTAATAATAACGCTAGTACCCTAGAAGTCCCTAAAGTTACATACGCCCCTATTGTTAGGCAACCCCCCTACTATAAACATCGCCGCAATTAGCGCTATAGCGTTCCACTTTAATATATACTAGAAGGACAATAAGGTCTTTATAACAAGCCTATATAAGATTAACCGAATTATTAATAATAGAGAGGAAAGGCTAGCTAAGGAAACCGATAAGGAACTAGTCGAACGCCTCCTTTTTACCATTTATATAAACTACAAGGATGTATTCTTAAAGGCGGCCTTAGATAAGTTACCCCCCTACCAGACGTATAATTATAAGATTTAATTAAAAGCTAATAACTCGCTAGGCTATAGCCCCCTCTACTATTAATTAACGGATAAGCTAAAAGCAATAAAGTAGTACTTAATTAACAACCTAGATAAAGGGTTTATTGAGCTAAGTTAAGCCCCTTTTACTTCCCCTATCCTATTTATAAAAAAGCCTAATAGAGGCCTTTGTTTTTATATTGACTATTAGAAGCTAAACGCTATTACTTAAAAGGACCGGTATTCTATTCCTTTAATTAATAAGACCCTTGTATATCTAAGCTAGGCGAAGATCTTTACCAAACTTAATATCCGCTAAGCTTTCTACCGAATTAGGATAAACCCTATATCCAAAGATTTAACAACGTTCTATACCCGTTATAGTTCCTATAAATATAAAGTTCTTCCTTTTAGACTAATAAACGGACCGGCTATGTACTAAAGGTATATAAATAACGTTCTTTTTAATTACCTTAACGAATTCTACACGGTATACCTAAACGACATTCTTATATACTTAAACAACGAACTTGAGCATTAAGTTTATATTAAGAAGGTCCTAGAGAGACTACGGAACGCGGGCTTATAAGTTAATATTAAGAAATGCGAGTTTAGGGTAAAACGTATAAAATACCTCGGGTTTATTATAACTATAGAAGG
>Ga0307515_10017232_pt1 | contig 13174 bp, 8 predicted proteins | sample 17_EM_MG_FD_194513 | JGI IMG/M metagenome (GOLD analysis project Ga0307515, IMG submission 194513) | Populus trichocarpa ectomycorrhiza microbial communities from riparian zone in the Pacific Northwest, United States - 17_EM | ecosystem: Host-associated > Plants > Roots > Unclassified | place...
ATGGCAGCAGGTCAGATCCCTGTACTGCATCCTATGGTAGCAGGTCAGGACCCCTGCATGTGCATCCTATGGCAGGTCAGACCCTGGTTTCTACCCCCTGCAACTGCATCCTATGGCGTGTAACGTGCATCCCACCCATAGGATGCAGTTGCAGATTAGCTGACCTGCACTACTCCATAGACCTAGACTAGAATCCGATTACTCTTTGTCCCGTGAACCAGCATTCGCACTTCAGGGAATGGTTAGCGTAATATATAAATTTATCTTCCATTTCTGTGGCAGTAATGTCCATCCTGGTGTAAACACGGTGTTGCACAAGGGAGACATTATTGACGTATGACACCTAGCAGAGTACATAGGATGTTATGTCATAAATCCCTAACGTCCACAGATAAAAGGTGACGATGATAGAGAGGTATCTTCACGTTTGAACCAGGGATTAAAGGTGGCGGGCCTGTAACATTGGAAAGTACGATAAGATGGAGTTCAATAGAGAAGGTGAGCTTTTGATGTCACTTAAATAGAGACTATACACGGATCGAAGATGGTTTTAGATAACCCCAAACAGATCTTGAATACAAACAATAGCGAACGGTTTGAAATATCTCGGAAGGAATGAAACCCAGAACTTCAATGGGATTTGAACAGAATGCGACCAGGATTTGAAAATGACCGGAACATGACCCGACCACAACCCAAACAGGACCCGACCAGCACCCGAATGTGACCTCAATGCAAAACTTCCACAGGCAATTGTAAATCCCAACTTCCGGCCGGATGATTCCCCAATATATAATTTCTCACAGCCAATTACTGAATGGGAGTAACTGGCTTGAACCCGAATTGGAACCCAGAACATGAATGGGGGTTACTCAGATTCATAGTCTAACTTTCCGGTACTGAATCCTGCACAACTAAGGGCTACCTGGTAATGATACAACTTCCGGGTGGAAGATTCTGGCCAGCCAAGAATATTCTATTAAGCAGCAATCTTCCGGGCGGAAGATGGTGTTCAGCCTGCGGAGGAGAAAGACTCATATCACCGGGCTGAGGATGTAACCACTGTTACCTAGTCGCCCATAACCAGACTCTGCTATATGTGACTTTATGGTGGGCCTCTTGATAAACCAAAGTACCAAGCTCCAACTTCCGGCCGGAGAATTGAGAATAAGGCCTGCCTTGGAGAATTTCTCTACTTTCCGGTTGGAGGATTTAGAAAGTCTCCCATGGTCGCCCATACTTAGACCATGCCACACATGATTTCAAGGTTGTCTCCCATGGTAGACCAGGTACCAAGTGCCTACTTTTGGCCAGAAGAAAGAAATCTGGCAGGGAGAAAATTTCAACTCTGTTTGGAGAACTGAGATCAAGGATGGTAGAAACTCACATCTTCCGGTCGGACGATTGACTACCACCTGGCTGGCTGGTTGAAACCATGACCTTCCGGCCGGAAGAGCAAATATTCCCTGACTGGGAGATATTACCAACTTCCGGCCGGAGAATATGCAATTCTTCTTGAGAATGTTGCATCTTCTGGCCGGAGAATTGAGTTCCACGGTGCAGAAGATTGGAATTTCCTAGTCGAAAGCCTGAGTTCAAAGCTGGCAGATACTATCACCTTCTGGTTGGAAGGTTCAATACAATTTGCCTGAGAGAAGTTCTCAACTTCAAATTGGACAATGCCATTCTTCTTGAGGAAGATTCAACTTCCGGCTGGAGAATTGGGATCTACCTGGCAGAAGCTCGGAACTTTCCAGTTGGAACACTGAGTGCAATGGTGGCAGAAAGTATCATCTTCCGGGCGGAAGATTGATTATTATCTGCCTGGGAGATATTCTCAACTTCCGGTTTGAGGATGCCATTCTTTGTGGGAATGTTTCAGCTTCCGGCCGGAGAATTAGAGTTAGGCTTGGATAGAATCCCACCTTCTGGTCGGGGGATGTTTTTCTCAATTGAAAAGTTCCAACTTCCGGGAGGAGGGTTGATATCTGCCTAGCAGAAGATTCGAAACCTTCTTTTCGGAGGACTGAGTTCAACACAGAGAGAAAGTATCATCTTCCAGCAAGAAGATTCAATGCTATATTGCTCAGAGAAATTTAGAACATCCTGTTGGGACGTGCAATTGTGTTTGGGAAAGTTTCAGCTTCCGGCGTGAGAATTGAGATGTACCTACCAGAAGCTCGAAACTGTCTAGTCAGAAGACTGAGTTCAACACTGGTAGCAACAATCATCTTCCGGCCAGAGGATTGAATATCACCTGCATGGGAGAAATTCTCAACTTCCGGTCAGAGAATGCAATTCTTCTTGGGATAGTTTCAACTTCCGGCCGGAGAATCGAGATATATCTGACAGAAGCTCAGAACTTTCTCGTCGGACGACTGAGTTCAACTCTGGTACAAACTATCATCCTCCGGCCGCAAGATTAAATAGCATCTGCCTGAGAGAAATTCTAAACATCCGGTCGGAGAATGCAATTGTTTGTGGGAAAGTTTCACTATCCGGCTGGATGAATAATTTCAGGCCTAGATAGACTAACCACTCCTGGTCTGAGGATGGTTGCTCATGTGACAGTTCCAACTTCGGGCCAGAGAATCGTGATCTACCTAGCAGCAGCTCGAAACCTTCCAGTCAGAGGACTGAGTTCAACGTTGGTAGAAACTTTCATCTTCCGGCCGGAAGATCCAATACTACCTGGCTGGGAGAAATTCTCAACTTCCTGTTGGAGAATACGATTCTTCTTGGGAAAGTTTCAACTTTCCGGCCGGAAAATTGAGATCGACAACGTAGAACATGAGAGCTATCTACTCGAAAAGCTCAGTTCAAAGCTGGTAGAAAGTAATATCATACGGCCGGAAAATCCAATACCAGCTGTCTGTGCGAAATTCTCAACTTCCGGTCGGAGAATGCAATTCCTCATGTGAAAGTTTCAACTTTTCACGCGGAGAATTAAGATCTACCTAGCAGAATCTGGTAGCTTTCTACTCCAAACACTTAGTTCAATACTGGTAGAAACTAAAAACTCCCGGCCAGAAGATTAAATACTCCCTGCTTTGGATTAATTCTCAACTTCCATTCAGAGAATGATGGCATTGTTTGTTAAAAATTTTCAACTTCCGGCCGGAGGATTCATTGACTCCCAACTTCTGGTCGGAAGATATTGTAAGAAATTGAAAAGTTCTTATTTTCCGGCCGGAAGTGTAGCCTTAACCTCAACCCAGTGTCCGAAAATCTGGCTATAATCGTTCTGGTCTGGACTGATCCATGGCTGGAATGGTAGAATCATTGGAGAAATTCCCAACTTCCGGTCAGAGAGTATACAATTCTTCTTCAGAAAGATGCATCTTCCGACCAGAGAATTGAGTTTCTCTGTGCAGAACATTGCAACATTCCAGTCGAAAGACCGGGTTACAAGCTGGCTGATACTACCACCTTCCGGTTGGAAGATTCGATACTAGTAGCCTGAGAGAACTTCTCAACTTCCAATTGGAGAATGCGATTCTTCTCAAGAAATATTCAACTACTGGCTGGAGATTTGAGATCTACCCTGCAGAAGCTCAGACCTTTGCAGTCAGAAGGCTTAGTTCAACGGAGGCAGGAAGTATCATCTCCCGGGCGGATGATTCAATACTATCCCCCGGGAGAAATTCTCAACTTCTTCTCTGAGGATGCCATTCTTTGGGGGAAAATGTCAGCTTCCAGGCGGAGGATTGGTTCTAGGATTGGATAGAATCCCGTCTTCTGGTCAGGGGATGTTGTTCCGAATTGAACAGTTCATACTTCCTGCCAGAGAAATGACATCTGGCTAGCAGAAGATTCAAAACTGTCATGTCAGATGAATGTGTATAACAGAGATAGAAACTAACATTTTGCGGCTAGAAACGTACATGTTATATACCTCGGAGAAATTCAGAACATCCGGTTGTAGGAGGAATTTCGGTTTAGGACAGTTTCAGTTTCGTGACGGAGAAGTGAGATGTACCGAGACGAAACTCGAAACAGTCTAGTCAGAAGACTGAGTTTGACAGTGGTGGTAACAATCATTTTCCGGACGGATGATTCAGTACTCCCAGCCTGGGAGAAATTCTCAATTTCCAGTCAGAGAATGCAATTCTTGTTGGGAAAGATTCAACTTCCGGCCGGAGAATGGAAATATTTCTAAGAGAAGCTCGGAACTCTCATTCAGGACGACCGAGGTGAACGCTGGTAGATACTATCATGCTCCTGCCTGAAGATTAAATAGCATCCGCCTGGGACAAATTCTCAACATCCGGTAGGAGAATGTAATTATTTGTGCGAAAGATTCAATATCCAGCCGGAGGAATGATTTTGGGGCTACATAGAGTCACAACATCTCGTGAAAGAATGCTTTACTCATTCGACAGTTCCAACTCCAGGCCAGAGAATCGAGATTTACCAAGCAGCAGCTTAAAACTCTCTAGTTGGAAGACTGAGTTCAATAATGTTCGAAACTATCATCCTCCAGCCGGAACATTCAATACCACCTGGCTGGGAAAAATTCTAAACATTTGGTCAGAGATTACAATTCTTTGGGGGAAAGTTTCAAATATCCAGGCGGAGAAATGGGATCTACCTCGGAGGACCTGAGAGCTATCTACTGGAAAGACTTAGTTCAACGCTGGTAGGAATTATCATCCGCCGGCCAGAAGATCCAATGCCACCTGCCTGGGAGAAACTCTCAACTCATGGCCGGAGAATGCAGTTCCTGATGGCCAACTTTCAACTTTCTGGGCGCAGAATTGAGATCTACCTAGCAGAATCTGGGAGCTTTCTACTTGAATGGCTTAGTTCAATACTGATAGAAACTACTACCTCCCAGCTGGAATATTAAAAACACTGCACCTTGCGGAAATTCTCAACTTCCTGTCGGAGAATGATGCAAAGTTTGATGAGAAATTTGCCACTTCCGGCCGGAGGATTCATAGACTCCCAACCTCTGGTTGAATGATATGGTTCGAAATTGAAAAGTTCCAATCTTCCAGCCAGATGTGTAGCCTTAACCTCAACCCAGTGACTGCGTATCTGGCTATAATACTTGCAGCCTAGTACTCTTCAAAAAATATTTTCCTCTTTGTGGTTCTTCTTAGAACAACCCCAACCTAAGATAGAGCTCTGAGAAGTCCAGTCCTAATCGAAGGTTGGACTGGACTGGACCACGGACTGCCAGTCTTGGACTGGACGGGTTTGGTCTGGACCTGTCCTCACACGCTGATCATTTCGACATTGTTTCACAGTCAAGTAGCTCCAAAAACATGATTCAGATTCACATTCAATACCCACTCATCTCAGAATACCCTCTGTGCACGAAATTATGAATGTAATGTCTCTATACTCTGTACAATCAAGATATATCGCTCCTATTGAAAACCTGACATGGTGAGAAATATACCGTAACACTTGACACAGCGCTGGACTGATCCACACCAGTTCAGCCCAGCCCAATCCTGGTCCAACAGAATTGGGGATTGGTCCGATCCCGGTCCACAATTTACTCAGACTGCACTGGACTGGACTTGGATGGACCCTGTCTGGACTGGTCCTTTGCTGGACTGGTGGAATCATTGTTTCTGTTCGGATGACTGATGTAAACGCTGGTAGAATGTATCAACCCCAGGCAGGGGGTTTAAATAGGATCTACTTTGGAAACATTCTTATCATCCAGTCGCAGAATGCAATTCTTTTTAGGCAAGTGTCAATATCAGGACTGAAGATCAATTTTTGGCCTCAATGCACTCCCCGCTTGTGTTCGAAGGATGTTGTGCCCATTTGGCAGTGCACACTTCCGGCAGGAGAATTAAGATCTGACTAGCAGAAGCTGGATTCCTTCTAGTCGGAAGACTGAGTTGAACTCTGGTAGAAACTATCATCTTCCGGCCGGAAAATTCAATACTACCTGCCTGGTCGACATTCTCAACTTCCAGTTGGAGAATGCAATTCTTCTTTGGAAATTTTCAACTTTTGGGCCCGAGTAGTGAGATCTACATTGCAGAATGTGGGTGCTATCTACCCGAAAGGCTTTGGTCAACGCTGGTGGAAACTATCATCTTCCGGCCAGAAGACCGAATGCAAACTCCATGGGAGACATTCTCAACTTCCGGTCGGAGAATGCAATTCCACTTGGGAATCATTTAACTTTGTGGCTGCAGAAGTGAGATCTACATTGCAGACTCTGCGAGTTTTCCACTCGAATGACTTAGTTCAATACTGGAAGAAATTATTATCTCCCGGCCAGAAGATAACATACTATCTGTGTAGGAGAAATTCTCATCTTCTGGTCGGAGAATTATCCAACTTTGTGTGAGAAATTTTCAACTTCTGGGCAGAGGGTTCATGGACTCCCAACTTCTGGTCGGAGAATGCAGTACTGGTTTCAACCGTTCCAACATTCCGGTCGGAAGAGTAACGTTAACCTCAACCAAGCAACTGAAAATCTGGCTATATTGGACTTGATTTGAACTGGAATCGTATAAGATTGGAATAGTACCCAAACACGACCCGATCAAGACCCAAACGTGACCAAGATGGAAGACTTCCAGAGTCAATTGAATATCTCGACAAAGTGCTAGCAGATTCTGCATTATATAATATCTTAGTGCCTAGTCCTGAATTGGACTAACAGAACTTAACCCGAATTGGAATCCACAATATCAATCATGGTTTCATGGATGCATTGTCCCATTCCGGACTGTATGATGCGGTTCAACTTTGGGCTGTCGTGTAGGGTTTCAACTTCAAGGCGGAAGATTGGCGGTGACTAAGGATATTCTGTACAGGATGTAATCTTCCTGGCTGAGGATGGATATTAGCCAATGTTGAAGAAACTCTGGATTCACCGGATGGAGGATTCACACAATCTCACACAGTCACCGATCATTGGTCCGTGCCATATGTGAATTCATGGTGGTCTTTTCAATACTCCAATGTACCAAGCTGCAACTTCTGGCCTGAGAATTGAGATTGATATAGCAGGAGCTCTGTATTTGCTTGTCATCTGACGGATTTGAACTCTGGTAGAAACAATTATCTTCCGGCCGGGATATTCAATACTACCTGACTTGGATAGAGTCTCAACTTGTGATCACGGATTGCAATTCGGGTTTGGGAAGTTTCAGCTTCTGGCCGTAGAATCGCGATCTACCTAGCCGAAACTGGGATCTGTCTACTCAGAATACTCAGTTTTATGCTGGTAGAAACTCTTATCTCCCGGCAGGAATAATAAATATTACCTGTCTGCAAAAAATTCTCACCTTCCTTTCGAATATTAAAATATTTTGCTGAAAATTTTGAACTTCGGGCCGGAGGATTCTTAGACTCCAAACTTCCAATTTCAGATGTAGTTCTCAATGCATTAGTTCCAACGTTCCAGCCAGAGGATTCATAAACTCCCAACTTCGGGTCCGAAGATGTAGATCCAATTTGAAAAATTCCAACTTTCCAGTCGAGAGTGTAGCCTTGACCTCGACACAGTTAGTGAGAATCTGTTCATAATCAGATTCGATGGGGATTTTCATATACAACAATGGATATGCTGATCGTAAGAAGACAATAATATTCCAGATTGTTCCTTCGCTGGGAGGTTTTTGTAAATGTTTGCTGCTAGAGCTCATTCATTTCATAGCCGGCACAATGGAATATCTCTATAGTTGTCTTGAAGAGTTTCTACACCCATACATCGATGCTATGACTGGATTGTACTCTTCATCGCACTAACAGGCCGTGACTTACACTCCAATCAATGCGGCTATCAATAATTGCCCTTCATCCCTTTGGTTAACGTGTTATCTGAGTATGTATTTTCAAAGCGTTAAGCTCCTGATCTGAATCTGGCCATCAATCGTAAAGTAGCATCATATAAGGATGTGGTTTTAAAATGTTACGATGCTGATAGGAAACAGGCCATCCGTCGTGAGATACCATCCAGACTCTGTATCTGATTATACCTTGAACGTGGTGATTTGCCCACATTTTTGGTTCGGAAATTTGAACAGCAGCCTCATATTGCCAGATAGTAGCATTCCGTCAATTACAGGGTCACTACTTAGGCTATTTGCCTTGCTTGATGAAATTCATCGGCAAGCAAATGATACCATGCCAATCTGGAACAAATGATATGAACTTCAACATAAACATTTGAGTCTGACATTGCATTGCCTAACTGCACAAACCAATGTTCAGGGATACTTCTGACCTCATATCGACAGCCGGTGTCATAATCAGTCAGTTACAACATTCTTCGGTCAAGACCATTGTCTGTGACTGGGCCGTACCCAGGGTATTCGTAGTACGATATGAGATTCATCAGGAAGCGCCACTTACTTGCATATTGCCTATCAACTCCCTACTCGCCGAGTCGAGTTTGTCCTAAGTCCAATAATTCATGTCCCTCTAGTGGCCATGATGTGAATGGGGTTGACAACGACACACTTGGCAGAAGCAAGCTACTTTCGATCTGCCAGTGTTATTCCATCATCTAATCAGGACTACTGTAGATATGCCATTGCAGTCAATCTGGTAGTCAATGAGACTTGTTTATCAAATTGAGACATGTACCATGATAACCCCGCTAAAGATTAATGCAACTGGTATAGTTTAGAGATCCCAGGGATAGGTGTTAGGCATATCACGTGACTAGACCTAGAGTAACTCCATGATATGTATCCTCTTTGGTTAATCTAAATCCATAGACAACAGTAAATGAAAACCCCTAACAATGACATGGTATAGTATGCATAGAACTGGCATATCTTGGTTGCATTACCTTCATGCCTCATTGACAGGACAGGTTCTGACCAGAGTAGTCACTGGTGTGAACAAAATACGGCAAGATTGAGTGGTTGAAGCAAGTCTGTAGAATGGGCAGGTAGAGAGAGAAAATGAATAATAGCATTCTAATAGTACTACCGAATCGCAGCCATACAATTGAAGGCATGTCATTCTAGAATAGGCAGACGGTGCTCACCATATAGGCTGTAAATTCGTTACAATTAGTAATGTACTGTTGGCGTCACAAGATAATGCTCATAAATCATTACTGCGGTATGGGTTGAAACCTTATCCCACAACACTAATCCAAGTTTCGAGTTATTTCAAACTTATGGTGACCATGCAACTTTTGCTTTCTCCTTCTTTTGAAAAGCAGCATGCCATTCCATTAATTGTGTAGAATGTTAATAAATCCATATCGGTGGAAGCTTTCAATCACTATCAAAAACTGATTAAATAATGGTAAGCATGTCTGAATTCGCATCAGGACAGTAGGAGGAACTTCATTGTCTTTGGCAAACAAATACTTACATGTTTAGTGCTTGGCCTAGTGGAAATACTTTCACTGCCATACTGTAGATATTCTCTGGTCTAAATCTTTGTTTTTCAATGAGCTTTGTAATCTATTTAAGAAACTGTCAAGTTCAATTGTACTGGATTATAATGAACTTCAGGAAATGTCTTTAATAATTGTAGGATTGCTTGCATTGACTCTTTGATAGTCCAAGTGCTGAGTAAATCTTGTGGCTAAATCAAGGTGGCTGTTTTGCCAGCGTGTAGCCCAGAGTTTTCCCACTTCACTCTTGGTGGAGACTGGTAAAGAGTATTATGCAATTCCATTTAAAGTTTTCAGATTTACTGGATAGCCATTGTCGTCTCAGGCAATGCCAAAGTGGACAATTCATTTCTCCTCTTGGTCTATCAAGACATTGTTGGGGTGGTGACTGACTAAAGCAGATTGGGAAGCTTGCTGGTACTCATGCAGGGTTGAAAATAATAATCGATTTCTTGAAGCAGCTGAAATCGTTGAAGGTTCAATACCCACTAGACAGTCTTGTGAGACAAAGAGCAGAGATTTTTAACCGTTTGAGTCCAACTTCCATGGAATGACTCGACCCAAGGTAGAGTTGTGAATTCAACTGTTGTTGGGTGTGGAAAAACTATTTAAATTTTGTTATGATTGTAGTATACTGTATTAACTCGACTTATTGTATGACAGTACCAAAATCACCTCCCCACATGAGTAGACTGGCTAGATTGGGAATCTCCCTCACAGCTACCCTTGTTTCCCATTTACACCGCACCCTTACCTAGTCTGCCACACTCTACTCTTCTCGCACAGTCTAGATCAAAATAATCCACACGGATAGTCAGGGTGATCCCACTAGGATTTGATCATATAGCAAGCAGCTAGTGATACTGTAGTAATACTACTACACCACAGAGGTCATCTCCAAACATAATTTGTTTAAGTCTTCAACAAAGTGAGTGGCCATGGTGGCCGGAAACCTTGCTGTATATATCTACTCAGTCACATACATTATTCTCCATGAGGTAACCAGTCTAGTCAGTGAGGGTAGTAGTCTCTGAATGGACTGGTCTCTCAGCAATGGTCTATTCTTCCCAACCGGTCTGGAATGCAGACTTTACCATTTGCTAGCCAATTAATGTCCAGCATACACCCAGGCAAATGTTTTTTCTTAATCTGCTTAATTAGTATCCAGATGTTGCACCAGATTCAACACTTTCATTGACTATTCTACATTGAATAATGAGCTCATGAAACCCAAACACCCTCACCTAAAATGGAAATGCTGATGAAACGGGCTAATATATGGGATGTACTCGAATTTAAAATTCACGTTAATTAATATACCGCAATAGCAAAGTCAACCAATCACAGGCTCGACACTACAACCAGGATAGAAGTCGGCCAAGAGGGCTATGCGACATCCAGGCCTACGGGTGACTCATCATCAAATAATTTGATCATGTTTTCAATCGGCGTAGCCACCCACTCATATGCATGGGAATAGCAACACATCGCCGGTATCGTTAAATAATAAACCAAGATTAGCGCTGCCAACTTCCGGTACCATAATGTACACAACCCACTATCTACCGTCGCCAAACTCAGTTTCTCAGATTAAAAACCGTTGATACCACATTCTACTTCTCAATATCGCGCTTCTTCTCTGCTTCTCTTGCTAACTTTATCCTCTTCCCTACGGCCTCCCGTTCACTTGGTCGTCTGCGCTTAATCGCTGCTAGCCACTCTCCTTCGCGCTGCCTACGTCTCCACGCAGCTTTTAATTTCTGTACGCGCTCAATCCCGGGATACCACGGCGCTGTGTGCCATGTATAACTTGAGGACCATTCACTCTCGCCATCCTTTGCCATCTCGGGGAAGAAGCGGTTCATGGTTTCAATATCTTCAGCTGATGGTGGCGGTGGTTCGCCGAGTGGCTCAAAGGAAGCCAGGTCATTGTCTGATATCGTATCTTCCTTGTACGTTGCAATTTGCTGCATGCCATAAAATGGTACATCATCGGTCGATCGAATATTATCGGAACACGATGCATATTTGGCTGATTCTGCACGAAAATCCGCCGCCGACATCGATCCGCCACTGGGACCAATTTTCCGCTTCTTTGGAGATCCAGGCGGCTGTAGTGATTTGGCCAACTCCGTTCGCTCCTGCGCCGAAATCTCGAGCTGCCCGTCACCGGCATTCGCGACTGCACCACTGCTGAGCTTGATCCTCCTTCCTCTTGTAGCGGCAAACGCAGCAACCCTGCCTAAAATACTCCATGCAAACCTTGCAAACAGGAACTCCAAACACGCGTCCGCACTAAGCCGAAACTCCACATTGTGGTACAACCGCCCAAGGTCAATCGACTCCTGCAAGAAGTGCGGCACAAAGCTACCCTCTTTGCACACCACGCAAAACATGCCGTTATCCATGGCTGTATGGAGGTCTTGTCGCATGAGCACACCGTTTCGTGGGTCGTCGATTTGGAAACGGGGTTTCGTGGGGTTTCGGAGGTGCCGGTTGTAGGTGCGCATCGAGTTCAGGATGAACCAGGGGAGTTCTGCGCGCGGGATGAGGTGTGCGTTTTCGCAGAGATCCTGGAAGCCAGTGATGCGGCAGCATACATCGCGCGTGACGACGGCGGCGGTCATCTGTGATTCGCTGTACAAGTGTTGGTTTGGTCCCGGAGGAAGGTTGGAGACGCGCCGGGCGAGTGCCGAATACCACTCTTCCGGTATGCCGGAGACGGAGAATTTCCAGTCACCGAAACAGGGGGTGATTGGATAGTGTGTTTCGCCGGGAGGATCTAAGGGGTGTTAGACAAGGAGGAGGAGGAGGAGGAGGAGGAGGAGGAGGAGAGGGAGGAGAAAGAGGACGACGACGATGAACTGGGAGAGGACCCGAGGCCTACCTAGGTGGTACCAGTACTTTCCGGCAGGAAGCACGTCGCCGAATCCGAGGATTACGGTAGTATGGTTGTCGTCGTTGCGAAGTGCTCCCGGTTGGTTACATGCGACGATACGACATGCGGCTATGGCAGTACCGTAGTGAACCCCCACAGCGGCGACGCTCACGACAGGTAAAGAATGTTGGCGCTGCTGTGCTGCTAGGCTGGGACGAGGGTGCTCTGGGGCGGCGGATGGGACTGGCATGACGGGATCGTATGCGGGGAGACAGAGAAACTCGGTATCGTGAGTGTACCCGGGGTGATTGAGGGAGACATAGAGATCGTGCTGCAAGGAGACTGATGAGACGGAATCTGGAGTCGAGGAGGGCCGGAGAAGACGCGACGCTGATAATGTCGCCATTCGGCACCATGCAGCGATGGAGGAGGCGGTGAGCGTGGCGTAAGAGTTTTGGTTCCGGTGCTGTCGGTGAACAGCAACGACGCGGGCTGCCGTGTCTCAGGACTAAGTGAAAGAGCCGCATGTTGGCGTTTCCGCGAACAGGCACAGCAAGCGGGGTTAAGCGAAAACGAGCAGCAACCCTACGACAACCCTACGATCAGCTGCGGTGGATTTGTCGGGATCAGTAACAGCAATAGTATCTGCTCTTTTGAGGTAAATGCACAGGGACACAAGCTACACATGTTTCCTGCCGACTTACAGAGGTACAGAATATCTGGTTGAACCAGACAAGCGGAATGGAGGTCGGAGAGTGACTGCCAACTGCAGAAACAGTTCTAAGCCGGAGGTGGAGAACAAAGTCTTATCTCCACATCACCGTAACTCGAACAGGGTTTCATTCCATCTCAACTCCAAAGACTTGGTCATCACCGGGATATACGACCTCCTCTCTCCTCATGTCTCTCTCGATTATCTCATGCAACCTATTCTACGAACACGTTCAAGAAGCAACAAT
>Ga0307515_10017233_pt1 | contig 13173 bp, 9 predicted proteins | sample 17_EM_MG_FD_194513 | JGI IMG/M metagenome (GOLD analysis project Ga0307515, IMG submission 194513) | Populus trichocarpa ectomycorrhiza microbial communities from riparian zone in the Pacific Northwest, United States - 17_EM | ecosystem: Host-associated > Plants > Roots > Unclassified | place...
GGTTCTGCAGGATGTGAGTGAGGAAGAATGGAAAACATGTGTTTTTTATGGCTTGCTTTGTGAATTTGGGTTGTTTTGAACACAATGAATGTGACGAGGAAAGATGAAGCAAACTGTGTTATGTTATGGGAAAAATATGACAGGCAGCAGATTTATCAAGAAGATGAAGAATTTATGTTATGAGAAAAATGTGTATAATGAAAGAAAAGGAAAGTGTTTTCCAGTTCTTATCAAAAGGAAAACACTTTCCTTTGTTAAAGTTGTGTTTTCTATGTTGATTAGAATTAAGTTTTCGTTGACTAGTTTTCCATGTTGTTGCCAAACATGGGAAAACAAGGAAAGTGAATTCCACTTTACTGCAATCAAACAAGCCCTAATTGTTGTTTTGATTTTAAAGGGTCCCATTCAGGCTCAACACTTGACAGCCTTTGCTGACACGGCCAGAATGACTACAACCTGATAACAGACTTGAGAGGTTTACACTGCTTGGCTTTGTTCCTTCCTCCAACATCTTATTGAAAAGTTCTGCAGCTTCAACACCCAGCCCATGGTTTCCATACCCCTTCGATCATTGATATCCATGCTACAATATCTTTGGCAAGCATTCTGTCAAAAAATTCTCCAGCTGGAGAAATGCTTCCACATCTTAATGTCAAGGATAGAGGTTCCTAAGTGCATATTATCTTCTCAAACCCTCACATGCACAACACCCTTGAAACATAACAATCGAAGTCAACGAAATTCGGTTCCATCCCCAACCTCATTTTATTGAAAAGATCAAGCACCAACAAAACTTCCTTCGAAAACAAACCCAGAAATCATCGATGTCCAAGAAACCAAATCTCTCTGAGACATCTCATCAAACACTTTAAGACCATAACAAACCCACCAAGATTTATTACAAAAATACAGATCAAATCCGAACCCTAACTTCATTGCAACACAACGAACCATTTTTCCTAACAGCGAATCTCTCTTAAGGGACGAAACACCTCTGTTTATTGATGGAAGTGTAAGGCTGTCAACTTTAACACCCAATTCTCCCAGTCTTACACAACAACAAAGCTTCACCAAAAGGCCAAAATCAAGATGGGATTTTATAATCAGATTCCATGTTACAGTATCGGGTTCTTTCTGTAAATTGTTGAATAGTGATGTCGCACTGTTTAGATAAGTGAAATGTGAATATAACGAAATGAGCTTTGAAGCAAAAAAGACATGTTGATTGGTCCCAGTTGAGATAATGATAAAAGCTTTTTTTAAGAGTTTGAGGTCTTTACATAAATTTAGAAGTAAAGAAGGAGAAAAAGAGAACAACAGTTGGTCCCAGTTGAGATAATGACAGTGGAACACTGCATGTAACGCTCCAACAGCGCAAGGAATGGAATCAAATACGGGACGTCATAGGAGTTAGTCCGAGATTCGGGTGCTGAAATTAATAGATAAGCTGTTTCAAAGAGAGTTTCCAACAACACGCACAATTGGTCATCAAGTTTTCAACTGAAACCAACAAGGGGAAGTGCCTTCGGATAGTTCATTCGTGCTCTTAGGAGATGCTACAATTCGGGATCATTCATGAGAAACATCATTTTCGTGGTGCAAATGAATCTATGTGGAAACAACGTACAGAGAAACTGAATGGCTTCACTTCTGTGTAGAAACAGAAAAGGAAGAGGTCGATGAGGGCAACAAAAGTTAGCAGCCTTGAGAACCAGCACAAATAGATCACTACAAACGGTGCAACTCTAGCATTATTCAGTCAACGTCCACAAATGAAGTGAAGTCAATATCCTGTAGGGTAATTTTCCCAGTATATAAATCACTTGTATGATCAGAACAAAGAGGGAAACACATTCGATTCAGACTTCCATGAATTGCACTCATCCTTGGAACCTTATTGTCTTCATCTGCTGGGTTCACGTTTAAAATATTTTGCAGCAACCGCACTCGATAAATAACAGTATCCGTTCTGTCACAAAAATGACACAAGAATGCGATGGCTCGTCAGAAGCCAGTCTGATCAATAGCAAAGATAAAGCCTAACGCACTCATTTTTTGTAGCTTCATGCATTTATGCGAACGTCAAAATACAAGAGAACCTCAGATGATAACTTACAACAATTTTCACCATCTCAAGTTCTGGCAGCAGCAAAAGAAATCCAGCCACATTCGCCCAACCCCTGCACACCACTTGATAATACCAGCATCTTCCAGAGAAGTGAGTATGCTGATTGGCCTGGGACGACCCATTTTATTTGTAAACCCAGCCGTCTTTACAGCCTTCCTTACAAATTCAATAGGTGCAGAGACTTTCATGCATAGTTTTCTCAGATTATCCACGTATGGTTCTCTCAGCATACTTCCTGTAATCTACGCCAAAAGTTTGAGTATAGCCCTGAGCCACAGGACGTGACTTGTATTTGTCAATAGACCCATCCGAGTTAAACTTGATTTTATACATCCAGCGACTACCCACAACATGCTTATCTTTAAGAAGTTTGACAATACTTTAGGTTTTATTTTGATTAAGGGCTTGCAGCTCATCATGCATAGCCTGCCGTCATTCATCCTGTGAATTTGCCTCCTAAAAATTCCATGGTTCATGCACATCAGAGATAGCAGTAAGAAAAGTAGTATGTTTAACTGAGAGATGTTGATATGTAAGGTAATTAGAGATAAGATGTCTTGCTGTATAAATGACAAAGTCTTGTAACTTTGTTGGAGGAGCACAATGACATATTGGATTCCTACGGGGTTGTGGAAAAAGAGAATGATTAGCAGAATCACCCTCAAAATCCATGGTAATAGGAATGATAAGGGGGTGTTAAGAGGAGACACAAATTACAAAGGAGACTGATTAGCAGAATCACCCTCAGAGTCCGAGATAATAGAAATGACAACTCTTGAGTTAGAATGCATATCTGCAGCTGTGGTGGACAAGTGTCTATCATGATTGCTACTATCATCAGCTTTGGAATCTGTAGGGCTGTGTTCAGAGTATATACTAATAGGACCACATTCCCTTCATTAGTAGTCATACCATCAGGGAAGGAGGAAGTGTCATCTGCAACAGGTAGTTTATCTGAAGATAAAGTCAAGTCTGTAGAAGCAGCATTAGATAAAGGAAACAATTCTGCCAAGTCTTCTTGTTGATTTCTATTTTTAAATTATAAAGAACTTTCTTCAAATTGAACATCTCTTGATATGAACAATCTTTTAGGAGAGGATGGTAGCATTTATATCCCTTTTATGTTGAGGAGTATCCCAAATAAACACAATCAGCGGCTCTTGGATCAAACTTGTCTCGATGTGAAGTTTTTATATGAACAAAACAAGTGCAGTCAAACACTCGCAAATGAGATAAATCAAGTGGCTGTTTCTGCAAGACTTTAAGAAGTGATTTAAAATGTAACACTCGGCTAGGTAGCCGATTGATTAGATATGCAGCAGATAACACTCTGTGAGACCAAAACAATTTAGGAACATGCATGATTAATTCTCCTGTTTAAGATTCTTCTTTCTCTTTTGTTTCTTCATGGTATCAGAACAGGTCCTTAATACCCTACTGATTATTTGAAATTCAAATAGAAGACCCGCTCAAGATTGAAAGTGCTGATGACACCAATAGATCCTACAATATGATGGAAGGAGAGCCAAATCCTAATCAACGTTTAGGCTCTGTAATATTGTTAAATGAATTTAACTATCTCCCTTGGTCAAGAGCTATGACAATTGCTCTTCATAGAATATACAAACTTGGCTATGTCAATGGCTCTTGATTCTCCTTCACAAGCTTATGAAGCTTGGCAATGTAAGGACCAACTTTTGTTATGTCTGGAAAATCATATTGCTGAAATATTCAGCTACTCAGAATCGTTTTTAGAACTATGGGAAGTTGTTAAAGAGATGTATGGAAATCAGAACAATGCAGCATGTATTTTCCAAATCAACAAAAATCTTGTTAATCTACAGCAAGATAGCAAGACTTATGTTCAGTTACTTGAATCCTGAAAGGTATGTTGAGTGAACTTGCACTAAATCATCCCCCACACGATTGATGCAACAAAATTAAGGAAACATGAGGAGGAGGACAAGATTTTCCAACTTTTAGCTAGCCTCGATTCAGACTATGAAGATTCGCAACATAATCCTTATTAATCATGATCTTCCATCCCTTACTAATGTGTGCGCGAAGAAAAAGCTTGCAAAAAAGTTATGAATTCTAATTCTAAAATCTCTTTATCAAAAACTCGTGTTTATGCTATCAACAAATCAATTAACAATGACAAACTTTACAACCCGATTTAAAGTGCCAACGTTGTCATAATATTGGTCATTCTATTGGGAGGTATTGGATTCTTCATCCAAAGTTGAAGCTGAATTTTGAAAATGAAAAGAGATCTCAAAGGGGCTACGAGCGCAAGGCTCACGTTGCTGCTGCTGCTTACTTCACGAGTTTTCTTCCAAGTAATGTTGAGAATTTTTCTATCAACCCATCAGCCCTTCTTAATGACTTTCCTGTTTATCTTAAGGAAAAAAGTGATACTATCATGATAACATCTGCCTTTGATTTTGTGGCGCTCCTCGGTAAGTTTGTGGGCTTCCTTGCAAACTGTGCAATATGTGTTGCAGGAGGAATTTGCAATCTGTATTGGAATGAGAACTTATCTATTGCTTTCCTTCAATACAAACGATGCAATAATTACAACTCGAAATGAGAGTTAGTAAAGGACTGGTGTCACATCTGTATAGGACTCTGGTGCTATTTTAGTGGCTGGCAGGTAGTCAGACAGACTTGGCAGCTCGAGTGAAAAATCTTGCTTTCCGAGGGCCTTCTTTCTCTCTGTGCTGTAGGATGGCTCGTGCTGTCTGTGGTAGCGCGGTCTTTGCTGTTTTATTTCACCAAGTCTTGGAATCGGCATTACCGCAGCTAGGATAGATCCTCTTTCTATTGTTTAGCTGTAACCACGAATCACCAACGTTGAAGAAGTTGCCTCTGGTGGTCTCGTACTTTAAGCAGAAGGTCCCTGGAAAGTCACTTAAAGAGCTTTTTTTTTCTATTGTAAATAAACGGTTCATTGAGTCATTTGGAAACGCGGTCAAAACAAAGTTTAAAATTAATTTTTTTTTTGTATGTGTTTAAATTATTTAAATTATTTTGATATGAAATACCCCCTACATCTCGTCTGAGGTGAATTATTCAAGTTCAACAACTTGCAATAAAAGAAAAATATTTGAGACGGGTTGCTAAGACCATAAAAACTTGAGAAAAAAAGGTTTGTCAGCCAATCTGCACATCAGTTTGAAAGCTGACAATTAAGAAAGGATTAAGGGCCCTTAACTACTGTTACAACCTCCTAAATTAAATTGGTTTCGTTGAAGGAGAGTGTTCTGTCTCAGTCTAGGTGGACATCCATCATAGAGACTGTCTCAGTCTCTGGGTTAATGGTGGACCTCTAATATTTAATGCTCTGTCTCGGGCCAGGCTCGTAATTGATGGGAACCTTTTCTCGTTGTGGGAAAAGAAACAATGATTTAACGATAAGTTTGCATAAAAGTAGATAGAGGGGTGTGATTGATTTAATTCTCAAATATTAAGGATCTAATTAGCCTTTCTTAATCACGCAAAAAAAATATCAAGTTTTTACAAACCAAAAATACTTTTGGTAAGCATGAAATCGCTTTTAAAACAGAGAGTCTGAAACCACTAGCTTGTCCTGGTCATAAAACGATAAAGTCCAGTTTTTTCTTTAACCAAAGTTGAAGGAGGCAAAGGAAGTTTCCTGGAAAAAGGTCACCACACTGGAGGAAACGCATACGATATCTTTATCCATCCAAGCGAAGACTATTTTTTTATTTGATTAACTTATTAAAACGAAGATTAAGAACATAAACAAGACAAAATGATCAACACGGAATGTCGTTTTCCTAATCCTTAAGCAAGATAGTGATACTTATTGATATGTTTTGTAGTAAAAACTGCAATGCATTTTAATTGTTTTCTTCCATGCATGATATATCCCCACCAGAAATAAGACCAAGCATGAAACATGAAACCATGTCCTCGCCCCTCACTTCACGCCAAAATCGCCCATTTTCAGCGACTTCTATGGGTCTCAACGACGACCTATAGACGGGAGATGAGTGTGATAAACGCATTTTAACTTGATTGAGTCTGAAGAACGAAATCTGGATTCCATTGGCAGACCTTTTACCAATAGGGCTCCGATTCTACTGTCTGCAACACTTTTCCTTTAAGAAGTGATTACGGGTTCGGTGTTTCAAAGAGAAGTCAATCTCGTCTTCTAAAACACCAAATAAGAAAGAAGAAAAACCTGATGGAGGATAAGGTCTTGTAACCCACCGTTTATCTGTTTTGAATAAATCATCAGCCAATATAAAAGGTTTCGATAGGTTTTTTTTTTTTAACCTTTTCCTCAAACATTGAAGGTGACAGAGATGCGATGATAGTACTTTAGTATATCGATCGACTTGAAACCCTAAAACAACTTGCACAAAACTCGACCATAAATTTAATAATTCGAGGGTCTAGAGAAAGAAATTAGATTAATTATATTCATTTAAGGTGGTATGTTAGTTTTGCGGGAAATGGTTTTTTTTTTTTTATGTGAAATAAATATTAAAAAATAAATGAATTATAAATATTTTTAGTCAATTCTTGAATAGTAATTCATTTAAAGAAAAAATAGTTTAACCTTATAAAAAATGAAAAAGTATTTTTACTGATGTTATTAACTTATAAACATTATTTAACCACGTTAATTATTATTGCTAACACCACTATAAACATTATTATCATCATCATTTCTCTATTACAACCCTACCACCATCTATTATCACCACAATTATAATCTTATTATTAATATAATCATTGTTTTATTATTATCTCATAATGACTCTCTCACACCATTACTTTCACAGCATCAATTTTCTTTTCATTATCAGTACTATTTTCATTCATCATTATTTCTGTCAACATTATCAAAACCACAACAACCATTATCAATATCATCAATATTATTATTATCTCAATTATCATCACAAATGTTATTATTATCATCACCATCATTATTATCTCAATTACAAATATCATATCATAACTTTTCTCATTTTATTATCATTAATAAAAATAATTTATTATACACAAAAAAAATTCATATATCCAAATAATAAAAAATAACTCATTTTTTTAATAAAACCGTTTCCATAAAAAAAATATATATTTCCAAAAAAAAAACGAACATGAAAAATGAAGACAAAAGTCAAGTTTATAGTTTGGTGGTGCTCTTTCAAAGACAAGAGAAGCGGACATAAAATTCAAGTCCTAGTATCAATTTATAAAAATTTATTTTAAAAAAAAATCAACAATTTACAAATATTTATTTGATAAAATTAAATTTCATGATCTATCTTGATACATATTATAAATATAATGTATTTAAAGTAATGTTTTTCCTACTTCCCAATTTATTATTTTCACTCCATAATCTCTTTTTATTATTTAAATAGATCAAAATATTTCTAATTATGTTTTTCATAACAAATTGATATTATATATCAGTTTTATGTTTACATCTAGAAAATATAGCTAAGAGTACAAATTATTCATTTTTGTAATTAGAATAATCAAAATTTAATTTTTTTTATCATTACCTATCATCATAAAATTTAATTTATTGGATTTTTTTATTATAGTTTTTTTCCTTCTAGCTAAGCTCTAAAACCTCCATGCGCCCCCTGGGAAGGAAACCTCTGCCAAGATAATTCCAAATGCACAAAAAAAAAAACCATCTATAGAGCTTGGAGGAAGTCGCATATGTCTCCCTGGTGTGGCGGCTCCTCTAACATGCTAGCACATGTATTACACATGCCAAATACATTTTTTCCTCTTCGTTTAATTTATTTTATGATTCTATAATAACTCTTCAATTTAGTCCCTAGTTTATCCCACTTGAGATTAAACCTTGTTCTTTCAATTTAGTTTCTAATTCTTTAATAACTTTAAATTTAGTCTCATATTTTATCTCACTCAAACTCAATGAATGTCCAAACAAAGAGAGAAGAAGGGAAGAGAAACGAAAGAGACAATTGGCGAACTAGGTTAGTGCATTATGGTCGTATCCATGACCCGAGTCATGAATTCGATGATTAACTCAAGTTGATCGGAGTGATCTAATATGTCATCATCTCAATATTACAAAACAAAATAGATGTCATCCTGAATTTTTTTAAAGTTAACCAATATTTTAACCAAGCATCTCGATTACTTTTGGAGTTGCTGAATTGATTGGGTCATGTTGTGGCAACTCTCACACATTAGTGCTTGCATTACATGCGCAAGACATGTTTTTTCCCTCTTCTCTCAATTTAGTCCATCATTTTATAATAACTCTTCAATTGAGTGCCAAAATTCATCTCAAGCGCAAGCCCTCTTCTTTCAATTTAATCCCTGATTTTCTAATAACTCTTCAATTTAATTATGAATTTCATTTCGCCCCAACTCAATAAAGTCTCAACCATGGAGAGAAAGAGAGAAGGGGAAAGAAAGAAACAACTTGTCAACCGGTTTAACACATTGTGGTCATGTCTAAGATTCGGGTCGTGAATTTAAGAGTTAACCCAAGTTGACTAGGGGTGATTCAATATGTTGTCGTCTCAATACTTAAAAATATTATCTGAATTTTTTTAAAAAGTAATCCCGCTTTTTTAATACTTGTTAGGGTTGTTTTTAGACCCGTCAAATCATTTGGATCACGTTATAGTAACTTCCACGTCATTTAATTTCAAACTCGGGTCAGGTAAGAAATCAGATTAGAAGGTTCCGAGATCATCAAAGAGTTCCCCACAACCTGTTCTTTTTCTTACATTTAAAAAAACATTGCTTAAAATCTATTTTTTTATATAAAAAAACAAAAAACAAATTTCAGACAACATCATCTTATGAATTTTTTTTAATCAGCTTGGGTTTCGAGTAGGTCAATTTGGTATTTGATGAGTTCACGGCTGTTGTTTAAAAAAATGCTCACAAAAATATTATTGACATCTCAAATACCTTCCCGCAGTGGATAATGTGTATGTGTGTGTATTTATGAAATTTGTTTATGATCTAGTTTACGTTTAAAAATATCCTTTAACATTTGTTAAAAGCTTATATATTGAGAACTAAATATTATAATAATTGAACAATTCAGAATTTCAAATTTTTTAATCTAATTACATCATAAATCTAAAGAGTATCCCGTTTAACATTTTCAAATTTTAATGGGTATTTACAAGTGTCTAAAAATCATTATTTAGCTTTTCTTATTTTTTATTATATAAATCATTATCATAAATAAATCTTATTATGATAGAAGTTTTAAGAAAGTTACAATAATGATCAAGAGAGTATGCTTCTTTATTAGTCATCAAGATTCCTAGTCTATAATCTAAATATATGAACATGTGAAGAATAAATACTTCTAGCTTTTTTTAGTTTTAAAGTGAACAATGTGTTTTTAATTGATTTATATCAAAGAATCATCTCAACCCAATAGATTAAGTTGTTAGGTGAGGCTCCAAGATATGATTTATATTATTCTCTAACACACTCACTCAAGTAAAAGCCCCTTGGACTTGAAACTTGCACAGGTCCACATTACATTGTGTTTAATTTTTATCAGATAAATGAGGATGGTGAGATTCGAATTCGTGACCGTTTGGTCATCAATGTTCTGATATCATATCAAAGAATCATCTCAACCCAATAACTTAAGCTATTAAATGAGGTTCTAAGATATGATTTATATTATTTTCTAATAAATTATTGATACGTTAACTTAGTTTTTTTTTTGTAGTAAAAACATTATGATAGAATTATTTTGTGTTAAGATGGCTTTGTTAGGGAGACGACGACCATTCATTCTTGTTTCTATAAAATAATAAAATAATTACTTTGAAATTGTTTTTGTTTTTGTTTTTATATCGGATAGATTAAAACAGAAGCTAATATGGACAGATAAAAGTCTCCAAACATTGTCAGCACGAATAACGCTGCTCATAATAATATAATTATTACTTAATAATTATCAGATTTCAATTTTTTTTTTCTTGTTTAAAGAATATTCTCTCTTTAGTTAGAACACTACAAAATTAATATTTTCTTGGACATTCCTACGTACCTCCTTTTTGACTGTGACATGAAAGAACCGAAAGACTTAATTGGAATAATTAATTGAGTAATGGATGTTTAAAAAATTGAATCAATGGATGATTAACGCAGCTTAATTAGTATAATTATAGAAACTGCTCAAGACGGGAATCTTGTAAAGTATTTAAAATCATAAATAAATAAATAAAAAGAAGCAAATGACTGCATTTAGATTAAAATTTATCCTTTGAAATATGGTTTGAAAAATATCCACAGAGCAATCTCAAGCATTTTCCTTTGACCAAATCGAAACATGCAAAAACATGAAATAATTAGAAATCTTGAGAAACATGGTGAGTCAAAGTTTTTTTTTTTTTTTTTTTATTTAAAACACTCGGAGGTATGATATTTCTGTCAAAGAATTATCTTAGGTGAGATTCTTTAACACCTCTCTCAAGTGACTTTAAGTGAAAGCTTTTTGGGCTTAAAACTTGCATGGACCTACATTACCTTGTATTTAATTTTTATCAAATAAATAGGGATAGTGAGATTCAAACTCGTGACTGTCAAGACTCTGATATTATGTCAAAAAATCATCTCAACCTAAAAGTTTAAGGTGTTAAGTAAAATCCAACATATAATTTATATTATTCTCTAACCATTCCAATAACTCATTATATATCGATAAATCTTTATCAGAATCAAATAATTTCATAAATACCAATTCATAAATTACAATAAAAGATGAATATTTAGTCCTTTAGATAAGTTAAAATATTGCACAGATAAACATCTATAAATTTCAATTTGAGTTTAGATATATTAGCATTAGAATTAATTCGATACTCACAAACAACACTGAAACCAGCAGGATGGATGGAATTTCCATTACTAATAATAAATTAATGCAGTAATAATTATTTTTAAATTATTATTTTATTTAAAAATATATTAAAATAATATTTTTTTTATTTTTAAAAAATTATCATATGCAAGGCAAAACAGGCTTGAATCTAATCCCAAGCCACATCATCATGATCATTTTGCAATTAGGATTTGAAAAAAATATGAAGAAAGTCTTTGATCATATGATGGATGTGATCATCATGATCATCAAAGCCACATCTTGCAAATTAGTAATATATGATTAGCCAACAAATTCTCATCATCCATGAATAAAAAAAACCCACAACACACATAATGATAGGAATTCTTTTTTCTCCTATATACGATTGAGGGAAGTACAATTTTCTCAGCAAGATCAACCAGCCACAACCGTTCGATTGGATGATCCTTGTTCTGTGATCTCTTCTGTGATCTCATTTCCCTAACTAACCCCACACAATCCAGCAAACACTTCAAGTTAAGAAAATAAGACCCAAAGAGGAAAAAAAGAAAAAGAAAAAGAAAAAGAAAGGACATTTTTTCAAGAGCAACAGACAATCATCACGTAATTTATAATCATGATCATCTCTGCAGTTCCATCATACGACAAAAGTCCTCAAAGCACACAAACCCATCTCCGTTCTTATCAACCACTGCTATCATACCCTTGCAGTCCTCTAACGTGCACTTTTCGTCGCCAAATGCCTTGTAAACATTTAATAATTCCTCTGCCGTTATCTTTCCGTCACGATCCGAATCAAAAAACACAAAGGCGTCTCTCAGCTCGTCACCCCCAGCCGGCTCGCAAGCCGACCCGAGACGACTCGCAAGTTCCTCGACACTAATAAGGTCCACCTCACCTAACATAACGGCCATCTCCTGGCTGCTGGGCGGCTCGGCCCCAAGCCGGGTAAGAAGAGCCTCCAGCTCGTTTCTCGAGACAAGGCCGTCGTTATCTCTGTCAATTACCTTGAAAGCCTGGGTCAACTCGAAATAAAAATCGGTCGACATATCGGACCAGTCACCCGATATTTGTGGCAAAACACTAGTAGGAGTCCGAAAACCAGCGTTGGCTGCAGCGGAATTTGCCTTGACGTTAGAGATGGAGGAATCGGAGGCATCGGAGGAGGCGGTACCTGAGCTAAACGACGATGGTTCTGATCTTGATAGCTCGGATCGGTCTTTTTTGGAGCTGAACCATCGTTTCGGGCTGAGTTTTTTTATGAGTTGCATGGCGAAATCTGAAGGATCGATAGAGACCCAAGAGGAGGAAAGGGCTATAATTAAGACAAAAAGAAGAGAAGCAATGAAAGGGTTTTGAGACGAAAGATAGCAGAAGGAGGATACTTAAATGGAGTGTGAAGGCCATGAGGCAACTTCCACGAAGCTTCCAATAGTAGTACACTATAAATATATATTTCACTTTTTTCGGTGTGGTGGCCAGTGCTATATATATATATATATGGGCCCGCGCTACTACAGTACGGCTCTGTATTTTTTTTTTAAAGTCGGTATTAAGTAATGCAAATATTCCGTATTTTATTCGTGAAAAATGATGTCTAAATTAAGTTAATGCAAATTAATTATTTAAGTTATAATATAAATTGAGATTAATAAGTTTATTTTATTTTAATTAGACTGTAAAAAATTATGATATTAATTGAATTTTTTTCAAAAAATATTATGATACCTTGGAAAAAAAAAGTGGAGGCGTTAAATTAGATAAAAAAAATGAAAAAATTAGACCAGGCTAACAACCACAGGAGAACATAACATGAAAAAAAATTAACTACACAGAAAGATTTGAAATAAAAAAAATTATAATCAAAAGAACAAGGGTGAAATAAAAAATAAATAAGAGGGCAATCAAATATATTCAATTGGAGGGTTAAATTAAAAAAAAAAAACTTTAACAAAAAAAAAAAAAAGAAAAAAATTAAAAAAAAAAACACCATAAACTTAGATTGAATGGTGAAATTGAAAACCAATAAAACTTTAACAAAAGAGCCAAGAAAAAAAAATAAAGATCTAATTGAAAGAAAAAAAAATACATGACAAGTTGTAATTCAATGATTAAATTGAAAACAAACAAAAAATTTATAAAAAAAGACCGAGATAAAAAATAGAAATAAAAAGAA
>Ga0307515_10017234_pt1 | contig 13173 bp, 5 predicted proteins | sample 17_EM_MG_FD_194513 | JGI IMG/M metagenome (GOLD analysis project Ga0307515, IMG submission 194513) | Populus trichocarpa ectomycorrhiza microbial communities from riparian zone in the Pacific Northwest, United States - 17_EM | ecosystem: Host-associated > Plants > Roots > Unclassified | place...
ACCCTCATAGGTAGCGTTTTCTTTCGTTGTTCCATCAGGAAATTTTAAGATAGGAATATTCTGAGCAACATGCTCCCAATCCGGGTTGGGTACGATACCGAGTTCTTTTGCCGCCTGCACCGCATAGCGCAAAGATGTAATTGCCATTCCATTCGTAAAGGCATTGTTATCGATATTTTCCAGCCACTCATTGGCACCAATTACATTGTTGATATCATATCGGCCCGGCCCCTTTCTTTCCACCCGGCTTATCCAGAAATCAGCCACTTCTCTTAATACCGGGTAGCCACGATCACGCAGCCATGTCTTATCTTTAGTTACCTGGTAATATTTCCAGAATGCCCAGCCTACGCAACCTGTAATGTGATGTTGAAATGGCCCTGTTAAAGCCCACACCGGTGTGTCTTCCGATCCTTCATCGGAGGACTCCCACGGGAACATGGCCCCCTTATAGCCGTGCGAGAACGCATTCTGCCGGGCGGCATCGAGGCGTTGAAACCGGTATTCCAATAACGATTTTGCTATTTCAGGATGAAGAGCTAACAAAGGAGGATACATCCATAACTCAGTATCCCAGAACACATGACCGTTATACCCCAATCCGGATAATCCCATAGGGGAAAGACTATATGCCGTACCTTCTCTTGCGAATGAATACAAATGGTATAAAGCAAAGCGAACACTCTTCTGAGTTTCAATATCACCTTCAATGATCACATCGCTCTTCCATAATTTATCCCATTCCGCCAGATGACGCTGAAGCAATCGATCCGTGCCTTCCAGCTTGGCAAAAATGGTAAGACGTTCGGCCTCATTCCCGGGATCTTTATAATGCTCCGTAGATGTTGCTGACGACACCACACTGAAAGAATACTTCTCCCCTGCCTTTACTGTTTTGGTGAATTTCATCAGGTGCATGTTGTAATCCCAGTCTTCATGAATCAGATCAGGTTCCTGCCCGTGTGGCTCGGAAAAGATAATGCTGTTGCTCACCGCCAGGGTATGTTTACCGGATGGGCTTTTTCCTACCGATGTCATTAACGGGATAACCACATGAGGCCGGTCTATCTCACTATAGGTATTACGCACATCGGCAAGATGGTTAGGAGCTTCGATCACACTCATAGGAGTAATGCGTACATCGCTTTTGGCTATGATCTCTACGGTTGACATTGCTGTATAGGGAAGATGCCGGAGTGCCATCATCGAATGCTTTACCGAAAGCTTATCTCCGACATCGAAAGTAGTGACCAGGATAGCCTTCTTCATATCCAAGGTCTGATGGTAATTCGATATGTCTTTTATTCCAATTCTTTTTCCATCCACTTCCAGGTTCATGTTAACATGATTGAATGTCTTCAGGATATTGGATACACGTCCTCGCTGATAATAATCATAAACACCGTTCAGTACCACATCTCTTACTTTCATAGGTTCCGGTGAAGAAACCAAACCGATCATCCCATTGGCAACGGTTACTCCGTAATAGTTGTTGGGATCAATTTTGGTGGCTTCGATGGTCCACGATGGATCTTGCTGCGCATAGCCAAGTACACCAATCAATAAAAAGAAATACAGAACAGAATTCTTCATGACCATCATTTTAATGTGAATGCTTCAATAGTATCATTGTTCCGGATTGTTAAATAATAGTCTTTAGCATTTATTATAACTTTCCGCAGGGCTCTGACTTCACCTTTTACTGAAAAACCAGAATGTACGGACGAAACTGGTTTAAAATTTCCCTTTCCATCACCCTTCAGCAACAGGCCATAGCTGGCGTCATAACGTCCCATCTGAATATTAACCGGATAAAAATTTCCAGCTATCAAAAGATCGGTATTTCCATCATGATCAAAATCACCCGATTGAATTGCATGGACGGTTGACATCTGAGCGGCTCCCGGAAGGGGCTTCACCTTAAACTTTCCATTACCCAGATTTTCAATCACAGAGGATTTGAAAGTAACGGCCGAAAAGGAAGAAGCCTTGCTCAATTGCTCACCAAATATATCGGATGCAGTAGCTTCAGCGAATTTATGATAAGACAAATACCTTTTCTTAAGATAAGGCATCTGTTTAGTCATTTCATCCCTGGTATGAAAAGGGTATTCCTTACCCCGCATGTAATGAGTGAGGATCTGATCGGTACTATCATTTTTATCAAAGTCTCCCACATACATCCGCACGGGCTCTTCCATCGAAGTATGTAGTTTTGAATTAAGTCCGAGATTACCCGCGATGATATCCAGATCACCGTCTTTATCAACATCAACTGCTTCCACTACATTCCACCAGCCTTGTGTATTTTCGAGTCCCGACCCTTCTGTAGAAAGCGGGGCTAGCTTGCCTTTGTTATTGATGAATATAGTGACGGGACTCCATTCTGCAGCAATGATTAAATCATTGTCCTTGTCACCATCCATATCGGCCCAGGTAGCATCCTTGACAAAACCGAACTTAATTAAATCAGGAGCGTTTGTATGAGTCGCATTTGTAAAGTTTCCTTTTCCATCATTAAGTAAAAGATAGCTATCCGGCTCAATCCCATATTTCCAGGGTATCGCACGCGATCCAACGAATACATCCAAGTCTCCATCGCTGTCTACATCGCTGACTGCGACACACGAACCCGTAGTAAAAATATCTTTCATGGTTTCAGCTCGGCTGAAGTTTCCTTTCCCGTCATTCACATACAATCGCGGATTGCGGTATATCGAAGTACCTGAAAATTCGTTACCTCCGCTCACTACAAAAAGGTCATTGTCCTTGTCCATATCGGCATCAAAGAAAACGGCATCCACATCTTCAAAGGTGCTGTCGTTTGCAATAACATCTTGTTTTGAAGGAATAAAATTGTTGCTACTGTTTTGAATGTAAAGTCTGGCACCCTGCCATTTGCCTCCTCCTATAAAAACATCTTCTTTTCCATCACCATTCACATCAGCAACTGCGGAAGCCGGACCTTCGGATGACATCATGTGCGGCAAAAGTTGCTCACGTGTGAACTCATTAAAGGCGGTGTTTTCCCGATGCCGGAAGGGAATGTTAATAAAGTCAGTAGCCTTCACAAACAAAGAATTGTTCTTATGAAATACCGAATAATCAAAACTACCGGAAGCATTCTGCTGCTCTGCTAAAATATGCTGATCAGGTTTTACTTTATCAAGGGTTTGAAATGATCCGTCACTCCAGATTATTTTTATACTGTCTATCGTACCTCCACTCTTAACTCCAAAAGTCAGCGGGTAGTCAACTGCACTTTGGAATCCTCTTGTAGGGATACATTCTTGCAACTGAATGGTACCACTATCGTATAAAAGTACTTTTGTTCCAATCCCAAACTGATTAGGGCTCTTTCCTCTAAGTTCGAATTGAATAAAGTGAGAGGAAGAAACCTTTTTACCTTTGTTGATTGTTCTGTTTTCAAAAAGGAATGCCTCATCTTCGATATTATTAACGACAAGATCAAGATCACCATCGTTATCCAGATCTGCATACGCTACGCCATTAGAGTAAGAGGGCTGATCCAATCCCCATTCTTTTGCTTTGTTCGAAAAAGTAGAATCATGATTATTGACATATAAAAAATTGGAAAGCTTAATGGTTGGCATTTTTCCGATCGTCTCCTTATCATTCCCGAGTCCGGTTTCCGTTTTATAGCGTATGGAATCGATCGACATAAAATTGGTATAATCAAGATCATTGGGACGTCTTGGTATTCCGTTGGCAATAAAAATATCTTTGTGCCCATCCAAGTCAAAGTCGGCCAGCAGGGCAGACCAACTCCAATCGGTAGAAGAAACTCCTGCCTGCAAAGCAATCTCGCTAAAAGTGCCATCCTGATTATTTAATTGTAGATTGTTTCTGGCAAACTGGTGATTATAGCCATAGCCAATCTTAAATTTGTAAACATCATAAGGATCTTCAGCAGCTGAAGATTTTAGTATCTGGGGATCTTCGGGTAACATGTCCGTTGAGATCACATCCGGAAAAGCATCATTATTAATGTCTGCACAATCTACTCCCATAGAAAACCGGCTGGTATGATTCATTGCCAGGTCCAGTGATTCTTTAAATGTGCCGTTGCCTTGATTGAGGTAGAGATAATCATTTTCATGAAAATCATTTCCGACATAAATATCGATCCACCCATCCATATTCACATCGCTCAAAGCAAGACCCAGACCATAACCAATCACACTGCTGTAAATACCTGCCTGTTGAGTGACATCTACAAAATGGCCATTGTCATTTCGCAATAATTTATCACCTGCCAAAGGATGTGATTCTGTTCTCCTGCTCGATTTACCAAATGTGCCTTGCTGATGAAGTGAGTGATTGAGCATAAACATATCCAGATCTCCATCCCGGTCATAGTCAAAAAATCCTGCCTGAGTAGAGAACCCAATCAGATCAAGACCATACTCCATTGCACGGTCTGTAAATTTGGGCACACCATTTTCATCGTTACCTTCATTTATAAAGAGCTGATTCTTTCCTTTGTAGATCAGATAATCACCTAGGTAGCCGACATAAATATCCAGTCTTCCATCACCATTAACATCAGCTGTAGTCACTCCTGTAGTCCAGCCATTAAATCCTTCCACTCCCGCTAGTTCAGTGATGTCCTGGAATTTTAAATCACCTTTGTTCAAATACAGCTTATTCGACTCCTGGTTCGAAGTAAAATAAATATCCGGTAACTTATCTCCGTTAAAATCAGCAATCGCCACTCCTCCGCCATTATAGAAATACATGTAATTCAAAATGTTGAATTCCGTACTAAATGCTAATGTATTTTTGAATTTGATGCCGGATTCAGAAGAAGGTACCAGTCTGAATTTCTTATCACTTTTAGAACACGCAGCACACACGATCGCCAGAACGCTTATGGATACTATCAGCTTTTGAATTCTTTTCATTTTATAGTTTGATAGAACACAATGGAATTATTATTTCGGACAAAGGCAATGAGTCTTTTTCCTTTGGTAGTAAGAGTTGTTACGAGACGGGTCTCTCCTTCCACCTTCACTCCGGATTGAAGAGCACTAAGGGCCGTAAAATTACCCTTGCCATCATTTTTTAACACCAACCCATTCATTGCATCATATCGCCCAACTTCCGGCTTTACCGCAAATAGGTTTCCCCCCATCAGTATATCATCGACTTTATCTCCATCAATATCCAAAAGTTCGATACCATAAACCGGGGAAAATTGCGCCTGCAAAGGCAGATGTTTCAGCTCGAAGCCCGACTTACCATTATTGATGAGTACAGAGGTATTGGGTTCATAGTAGTTTAGTTTAGTTGCCTTCTGCAGAAGTTTAGGATCGAAAATATCAACCAGGGATTTAGTAGCGTAATCCTTATAAAACAAGAACTTCTTTTTCAACGAGCTCATTTGTTTTACCATCTCCTGGCGCAACGCCATGGTGTATTCTTTATCTCCTTTTTTATAAACAAACAACGGCTCAACGGAACCATTCTGATCAAAGTCGTAAACATATAATGAAATGGGAGACGCTGCCGATGCTTTGAATTTCGAATTGAGACCAAAATTTCCCAACACAAAATCCATATCACCATCACCATCCAGATCACCTTGCTTGATACAATTCCACCACCCATTTGATTTATCTAATCCGGTCACATTTTCCACTTTGGTCAAGTGTTTTCCATCATTAACAAAGATGGTCACAGGCATCCATTCGCCTACAACAAGAAGGTCCGGAAATAGATCACCATTATAATCAAACCAGGAAGCATCCGTACCATACCTAATTGTCGCAGCTGTGGGGCGAAACCGGATGTGGCATCAGTGAAATTTCCCTTTCCGTCATTCATCAATAGTACCTGATCGCAAGGCATGCCGTAGTAAAGTGGATTTACACGCGTACCAACAAAGAGGTCCACATCACCATCGTGGTCAACATCGGAAGGACGTACACAGCTACCACTTAAATACAAGGCCGGTATTTTATCAATTGCCTTTTCAAAAACAGGTGAGCCATTTTTAATTCCCTCATTCACATAGAAACGATCTGTGCTATTAATCGATTGTAAAGGAGTTTCGGTTCCTCCGGAAACCACATATAAATCATCATCGCCATCGTTATCCGCATCAAAGAAGGCAGCGTCTACATCTTCTGATTGAGCGTCCGGTTCAAATGGCTGATTCGGTACCTGAATGAAATTATTGCCCGGCTTTTGCATCCAGATGTTTCCTGCAACACCTACCCCGTTCCCAAGAAAAAAATCATCAAGACCATCCTTGTTCAAATCTGATTTCGCAAAGGCGGGTCCCTGAGTAGACAACATGTGATACTGTAACCTGTTTCCATCAAGATCATTATAAAAATTCTCGAAATGCGAGATGCTGTCTGTTTTGACAACCTTTAAAAGAGGGGTGTATTTTATTGACGGCCACACCGGAATATTCTTTCCCTCACTATTATTCAAAGTAAGCGTTTGATTCGCTTTTACATCTTTTATTATTTGCTTGGTCTGATCAGGCCAGTGAATGATCAGGCTATCTATCTTTTCCACTTTACCCAATCCAATGATCATCTTATAATCCATGCTGGATTGAAAGCCTCGTATAGGCATGTGATCGTACGACAGTATCTGCTTACCTGTATACGCCCTGACATTCGCACCTAACGCAAATACATTTTTGTCTTTTCCTTTCAGTACCAGGGCGAGATAATTATTTTCTTTTCTTTCTCTGCTTTGATTCTGGTAAACAAAAAGCTCCTGGTTCACATTGTTCACAATCAGATCCAGATCTCCGTCATTATCCAGATCACCATAAGCTGCTCCATTCGAAAAGGAGGGTTCATCTAAACCCCACTCGGAGGACATATTTTTATAGATTAAATCGCTTTCTCTGCTAAAAGCGTAATTGCTTATTTTCTGAGAGGGCATTGAACTCACAAACTGTTTATAGTTAATTTTCTTTCCGTCAATAGCGGCCTGCATTTGCTCACTGCTACCCAGGTATTCTACAAAATCCTGATTGATGACATCCTTATAGATGCCGTTGGAAACAAAGATGTCCTTGTACGAATCATTATTAAGGTCAGCAATAAGTGCTCCCCAGCTCCAATCGGTAGCCGATACGCCCGAAAGCTGACCAATCTCGCTAAAGGTTCCATCTCCATTATTTAGTTGTAGCATATTTCGCATGAACTGGTGGTAATATCCATTCTTCAGGCGTAGCATATAGACGTCATACGTTTCGAAAGCAATAAGCGTCTTTAGCCGATAGTCATCTTCCGGCAACATGTCCGTAGAGAATATTTCCGGATAGCCATCATTATTCAAATCGGCAAGATCTGCACCCATGGAAAACATGCTGATGTGCCCCATGTGAGATTGTACTTTCTCGTCAAACCCGCCTTTTTTATTATTGATATATAGATAATCCAGCTCATAAAAATCGTTACTGATATAGAGGTCCGGCCATGCATCCTGATTAACGTCTCCCACCGTAACTCCTAACCCGAAGCCGATAACACTACCATAAATTCCAGCTTCTTCACTTACATCCGTAAATTTTCCGTTATTGTTCTGGTAGAGTTTATGCCCTCCGGTTTCATCACGTGTGGTACGCAGATTACGATAGCCTAATGTCGAAATGGCACGGGGGGAATTGTTAAGAACATAACAATCCAGATCGCCATCTTTGTCGTAATCAAAAAACGCGGCATGCGTACTGAAGCCTTTATCTGCTAATCCGTATTCTTCTGCTCTGTCGGTAAAAGTAAGATTCCCGCTATTGATGAATAATTCATTTTCACGGTGTCCGCCCTTCACATTTCCTGCATTACACACATAGATATCAAGCAGTCCATCCGCATTCACATCCGCGATACTTACGCCTGTTGACCAAACCTTATATCCCTTTACTCCTGCTCTTTCCGTAATATCTTCAAATTTCCAATTCCCTTTGTTAAGAAACAGTTTGTTGTCTCCCATGTTGGAAGTAAGATAGACATCGGATAACCCATCGTTATTAAAATCACCAATACCTACCCCACCTCCGTTGTAGTAATTCCGGTAACGGAAGACATCAAAATCTTCCTGTTCCTTCAATTCATTGATAAATTCAATTCCTGTCTGCGATGTTGTTAAACGCTTGAAAAGAGCATTAGGCGACTGACTATAAGTGCTGCCCGATGGGCTTGATTTGTTGCAGCTTAAAAGAGGAATGAAAAGAAAAAAACGAATGTATCGCCACATGTAAAATGATTCTTCAAAAGAGGTCTAAAATTAAATAAAGAAGGCGCGTAATCATACGCGCCTTCTCATTCTATCGCAAAAGAATCTTAATATCCGTCAGTAGGTTTCAGATTAGGATTAGATCCTAACGCATTGTCCGGAATAGGGAAAATATTTCTTGAAGCATCTGTATTGTCAACAAAAGCGAACTTGGCATTGAATTTTCCAAAGCGAACCATGTCGTTTCTTCTCCAGCCTTCAAGATATAATTCACGGGCACGCTCGTCCAAAACAACATCAGCAGTAAGTGATGCCAATGGAGTAGCTTTACGAATAACTCGCAATTGATTTACCAAAATCAACCCTTGGCCGGCATCACCTTTTCTAAAAAGAGCTTCGGCTTTCATTAATAAGGCATCTGCATAACGCATTAACACCAAATGATTAAGACCTTGCCCTGCCATGTTGATTGTTGCAGAATCTTTTTCATTGTCTTTTCCTCGATTAAGTTTTACACCTGGATGCCATTTAAGTAAACGTACACCTGTGTAATCTGGCTGACCAGTCAATGCGGGTACATCTTTAGTAAAGACTAATGGACTTCCTGAACGGGCTTTCACTACACCATCTGGTCCACCTTGAGTACCTACTAAGAAACCAACACCTAAACTATTTGCAGGAACAAATCCACGTCTTTCTTCTTGTCCGGCACCAGGAGCATTGTTATCAGCAGGGCCTTCAAACTTCGCATAGAAATCAGCTGTTGTTGCAAATCCATTCCAGCCACCACCAGTATTATAAGTTTCTCTTCCTTGATTGTAATGCAAACTACCCCAGATTCTTGGTTCATACTGACCGTTAGCCCAAAAAATAGTTTCATTATCTCCCGAAGGACCAAAAATTCCAAAGAAGCCATCCTGCAATTTGTAACCATCAGCCTCAATAGCGGTTACATAGCCAATCACTTTATCCATATCTGCAGATTGTGCATCACCACCCAGATAGATATGTTTGTTGAGATACAATTTTGCAAGGAGGTAATTAGCAGAGGCTTTTGATGCCTTGTTTTGAGCACCAATATTTCCCACTGCAGTAGCTGGTAAATTGGGAAGAGCAGAAGTAAGATCAGCTACAATAAAATCAAAAGCTTCCTGGCCTGATTTTACGCTGGGTAATACCGCTGGTCCCTGGTCTGCTTCTCTGAATGGGATTTGTCTCCAAAGATCCAAAATCCAAAACATATTGTAAGCGCGGATAAATTTAGCTTCCGCTTCCTGCTGTGCTGTTTTAGTAGTTTTTGGGTGCAAAATCTGATTAGCACGGTAAACATTTGCATTCAGATAGTTCCATGCTTTATAATTGAAAGTATGAGCTCCTGTCCATGCGTGTCTTGCAAGATCTCTCCACACTCCATTGTCGCCCCAATCAGTACCTCGGGTAGGAATGAATTGCTCATCCGTAGTAGCTTCATTGAGAGCGTAAAGATTTTCCTGCGTGTTTTGCCAGTTCATCTCATTATAAGCGGAAGAAAGAGTTCCTGCTGCATCTACTCCCAGAAATTCTCCGCTTTCAGTTGTAATTACAAATGAATCCGTTTCTTTCACACCAAGGTCAGTACAGGATACCATGAACAGGACTCCCGATATTGTAATGAAATTTAATATTCTCTTTTTCATATGATTTAACACATTAAAATTCTTAAAAAGTAGCATTCAAACTAAATGATACTGTTCTGGCGCGTGGATAAGAAGTATAGTCAATGCCTAAAGAAGGAATACCATCAAGACTCTTATCAACATTTACCTCAGGATCTCTCCCAGAATAATTCGTAATTACAAACAGATTCTGACCGGTCACTGATAGCCGAACTTTATTTACAAAGAAATCTTTCAATGTTGTACTATATCCTACACTCAGGTTTTGCATGCGAACAAAGTCCCCCTTTTCAAGGAACCGTGTAGATACATCAGGAGAGTTCGCTTTCGATTCATTGGTACTCAGTACATCTGGAGTAACGTTGCGTGCACCAGCAATTGATCCCTTTGTAAAGTAAGCATTGGCAAGGTTATTATATACATACTGACCAAACTGGCCATACATATACGCTGCCAGATCAAATTTATAAACACGCAATGAAAGTGAAAAACCTGCATTCACCTTAGGTATAGCAGATTTACCAACATATTGCTGTTCGTCACCACCTGTATTCAAACCGTCTGCACCAAAACCTGTCCAGTTACGTACGTAATAAGTAAACAGGGATTGATTATTTGCTATACGCTGTGCATAAGAATTACTAAGTCCTTGCCCGTTGATTGCACCGGTAGGTAGAGGGGAACCGTCATAATTCTTAACCTTATTTTTATTATAGGCCACATTGAAACCCAGGTTCAAACCAAAGTCCTTCTTGTCAGCAACTACACCATTTACTGTTAGCTCAATACCGCTATTGATTACGTTGGCATCAAGGTTTCTCCATACAAAAGGGGTTGGCGCAGGCTGTGCAGACATTACCTGCATCAACAACTTCGTTGTATTCTTATTATAAAAATCAATTGATCCGTTAATTCGAGATCCGAAAAAACCATAGTCAACACCTATGTTGAGTTGACCCGTTTGTTCCCATTGCAGATCCGGGTTTCCGTAAGTCACAGTATTCAAACCTGCACCGTCATTTGGACCAGTGCCTGTGTTAGAGAGTGAACCATCATTATTCAATCCTACTGTGCTCCACTGTTGGCGTGTAGTATATAGATTGTGGCCAATGCTTTGATTCCCGGTTATACCATAACCAACTCTGACAGCCAATTCGTCAAATATTTCGGGAACAAATGATTCATCAGACATTCTGTATTTAACAGCTCCTGAAGGAAAAATACCATACTTGTTATTACTACCGAAACGTGTTGACCCATCAGCCCGTACCGAAGCTGTAAAGAAATATTTCTCACCAACATTATAATTGCCTCTGGCAAAGAAAGATTGTAATTCATCCTTATACGAATATCTGGTTCCGGTTACTCCTCTTGGATTAATAAAGGGTAGATTAGATGTATAATAGGTCTTCGCAGGAGGATTGGAGAATAAATCATAAACGCGCATAAAACCAGTTCTATCATATTCATACTGATTCCAGTTCTGAGGAATAAAATCTCTTACTGCTTTATCGGCATCTTTAAGATCCTGAATCATCCAATCCATATTAGTCTGCGTACCAAAATTTGCCGCGTTTGCACTCCGACCTTTTACATCAAATGATTGATAAGAATATCCAAGTAATAGGGTCAGAGGATTGTCACCTATTTTCTTATTGTAATTAAAAAATGCCTCTACCAAATCATTCGCATTCTTTTGATCGGTCATAAAAGCTTTTCCATTGCCATTCACGTTTGCTATTTTGGATTGTAGTCCTGATGTAGCACTTGCTCTTAGAGAGTGTGAACGATCAAAGCCCGTATTAATCTTGAAGTTCAATTCTTTAGTGATATCGTATCCCAATGAAAGATTAATCAACTCACGATTTGTCTCAGTTCCATCCTTGTAATATTTCAACTGAGATAACGGGTTCGCAATATCCGTACTATACATATTGCTGGAATTACCAATATAATTTGTAGGTGTGGCCGGTATAGTTGGGTTATAAATTATTGATGAGCCAATAAGATCACCTTCAAATCCAGCAGTATTAGTGATCGGTGCTGCCTGATCGTTCACCCTTGAAAACAAAGTCTGAGCCGTAAACTTAAGCTTATCCTGAAGAAAATTCTGATTTAGATTCAAACGACCAGTAAGTCGCTTCAGACCTGAATTCTTAATGATACCAACCTGATCATCATAGCTCACAGATGCACGATAATTTCCTGTCTTGTAACTATTGCTATAAGAAAAGTTGTGATTTTGAGAAACAGCAGTACGATTGATCTCTTTCTGCCAATCTGTATTCGCACCATAATTGATTGTTGACGGATTTACGCCAGGATTAAGTTTTGACCACTCTGATACAAATGTGTTGGCATCCAAAACATCATAATACTTGGCTTGCTGGGAAACACTCACTGTGCTGCTATACTCCAATGTCTGCTTTTTGCCTTTTCCTCCTTTAGTTGTAATGATTACTACACCATTGGCACCTCTTGATCCATAAATAGCAGTAGCTGAAGCGTCTTTCAAAATGTCAATGCTCTCAATATCATTTGGATTCAGAAAATTTAATGGATTTTTAGCTGAAGAACCTCCTCTACCAAAATCTGAGCCACCAGGTGTTGTGTCATCACTACTTAAAGGAATACCGTCTACAACGAAAAGCGGATTATTTCCACCTCGCACAGAAGAAGTTCCTCGTATACGCAAGTTAACACCCGCACCAGGTTCGCCACTTGAACTGGTTATCTGAACCCCAGCTGTTTTTCCCTGAATCAATTGTTCAGGAGAAGCAATGATACCACGGTTGAAGGCTTCCGATTTGACAGAAGCAACTGCACCTGTAGCATCTCTTCTATTCACCTCACCATAACCAATTACGACTACTTCAGAAAGAGCGGTTACATCCGGAGTCAGTGAAATACTAATTGTTGACTGAGTTCCTACCACAATCTCCTGAGAAACATACCCTACAAAAGAGAAAATCAATGTAGCGCCACTACCAACAGTCACTTTGTAACTTCCGTCCACATCAGTCACCGTGCCATTGCTGGTTCCTTTTTCCACAATGTTTACCCCGGGGATAGCAGAACCATCATCTCCTGAGGTCACTTTTCCGGTTACTACCTGCTGAGCCATGGCCACAGAACTGGCCAGGACTAAGAACAGGATAGCATACCTTGTCAGATACAATCTAATCATACTGGTTTTTTGTTTGGGTTTATTAATTACTGTTTAGATGAGTTTTTCGAAATCATGGCTTATTTTAGGGGCTTGGTACTAACACCGCAAACGTTCCATGTTTTCTGA
>Ga0307515_10017235_pt1 | contig 13172 bp, 7 predicted proteins | sample 17_EM_MG_FD_194513 | JGI IMG/M metagenome (GOLD analysis project Ga0307515, IMG submission 194513) | Populus trichocarpa ectomycorrhiza microbial communities from riparian zone in the Pacific Northwest, United States - 17_EM | ecosystem: Host-associated > Plants > Roots > Unclassified | place...
TCTAGAACTCTCCCTACCATCACCTGCAGGAATCTGGTTTAAGACCCCGTTGCCTGTTGGAGACACCAATACACCCACCACACAGCGTGAGTTCAGAGGCCGGGAGTGTGGGGGTCGCCACCGAGCGCAAGGGCCGGGGAATACCCACTAAACCTGCAGGGGGCCTCCTGTCCGACTTTGGCATAGGTGACCCCTGTCCGCGACTGACAGGGCAAGCCGTACCGGACCGCCCATGAAGAGTTTTAAGTCCCCCCTGAGTCCCCGTCAACGGACCATGCGGGCAGGATCGGGGGACTAGCTATCCGTCGCCTTGCAGAGGGAGTAGAACCCGCTCCCAGAGGGCAACGGAAGGGTTAAGAGACTACGGGGAAGGGATATCCAAAGGTGCCTCGTTTGCGTGGTACAAATTAGTTGTATGCGCCGTCGGTCAGCGCCTGAAGGATAGCGGCTCTCCGCCCGTGGGCGGGGGGCTCGCTCTGCGCCCGCAGCACCTGGAGCAGGGCTGCCCTCCGGCTTGTGACCCCACCTTGACCACCAGCTGGCGCCAAGTTCGGCGAAGGCGCCGGCCGGTCGTGGGAAGGTAGGGGCGCAGTCTTCCCGAGCGCCGCCTCTTTCCGCGTCCCGACGGGAGGCGCGGAGTCCAAAGCGGCCGCAAGGGTACTTACAAATAAATCGGGTATGAAAAGGAACGAGGGATCATGAATCTCCTTCATCCGCCACCTCCACAGGTGCCAGAAATAGTTACCCACGAGCCACTCCCTAGTCGGCCTGGAGAGTGAGAGGGCTTCATTGGGGCGTTGCAGCGTCCGGGAAGGGCGGAATTTATCCTGCTCCAACCTTCGCAGGGCCAGCAGAGGATACCACGGGGAGCGCCCCCACTCGTCCGGCCGTAAAGAGTGGGCAGGGAGCAGGGGGGAGATCTTCCGTAGCCGCTCCAATAAAACGGCCTGAAGATTGTCTAGCCTGTAGCGGATGCAACCAACCAGAATATGGTCCAGTGACATCTCAACGCCGCATTTGCAATGTCGTCCCAGGTCGGAACGTCCGTGATACCTGTGGCCGAGAACCAGCGCACCATTCATTTCCTTCCACAGGGTTTCCTGGAGTTTAGGGGGGACATTCAGCTTCCACACATTAGCGATGTACCTCCCAGGATCTAGTATGTCACCGAAGAGGTGCCACATAGTCACGGTCCACCTGTCAGAAAACCTCGTGAACTTCAAGGTGCTTGAGGGGGCGGGGACCCGATGCTGGACCACCAGTCTAGTCAAGTAGTCTAGGGGTTGATGAGACAGAACAGGGCAACTGTCCACCCATTCGGCGGGGGCCCTCAAGGAACCGAGGTCCATGACCCGCCCGTGCAATCTTCCCTCATTAGCCAGGAAGTCCGCAAGGTTATTGTCCACGTCGTTCGCATGCGCCTTAGCTTTTACAAAGGACAGCCTTCCCGACCGATCTCGGAGCAGGTAGAGCAGAAATTGCAGTAAAGCCGTAGGCGCCCCGCGACTAAAATGCCTGGGAGCATCTCCCCAACCGTCTCTTTCCATGGCTAGGAGGCCTCCCCCAACCAGTCCCAACACGAAGGTCGAGTCCGTGTGTACCATGACATGGGCATCTCTCCAGGCCTGCAGGCAAAGAACCACGGCGGCAACCTCGGCCACATTGTTAGAAAGGTGTACGCCTGAGAGCGACACCTCATCATGAAACGTCAGATTCGAGGTCCACGCTGCTCCTGCCGAGCACGATTCTAAACCATTACCTAATGCAGAGCCATCTGTCCAGATGTGTACATCCTCTGCAAGTAAGATGCCTGAGCCATCCCGCACTCTGGGGGCGACTGCTCGATCATAAGGCCTGGCGCTTAGTTGGCCGCTGTAGTTGGCCAAGAAAGCGTCCTTATCATCATGTATTTCCATGCGGGCCAGGGCACTTGCAGCGGCCCGAACCTGCACAGTGGTGGTTAGCAGTGAGTTGGGGGTAAAAATCCGGACGCAGCCCAGGGTATTTGTCATCGCCGGCCAAATTACAGTGCCTTGGCTGGGAGGAATCACGCTAACAGCCCTGGTCGGATCCCAGGCCGTGGACGAGAATTTCCTCTTGAGCAGGTTCAGCACGGGCCGGCAGCTGATCAAGCGTTGCGAAGAAGTATCCGCTCCAAATACGTCACCGACTGTGCGCACACTGAGGGCGGACAGAGTACGGCCATTCCTGGAAGCGATGGCAGGAACAGCTGGGTGGTACCGAGCCAGGGCCTTGTCTCTGGCTGCTTGGGAGGGCGCCGCGCAAGAGAGGTCGAGACCCACTCTTCGTGCGGTCAGAAAGGCCTGCCGGACCCTGTCCTGCAGGAGGGAGGGCTTGACGTGGGCGCGTTGCAGGAAGGGATTCAGGCCGGACTCCGCGCCCGTGACGCACGTGAAAGAGGCCAGCTTGATATCCTTCCACACCCACCTTTTCCAAGGTACCTTCTGGGGGCCGGATATTAGTTCACTCAAGAACCGCAGGTCGCACGCCTCCTGCCGCGCAGTCAAGGAGGGGCAACCAAGACCGCCCTCCTCGAGGGGGGCTTCAAGGGTCTGGTAGGCCATGGAAGACATGTTCCCCCTTACAAACCTCTGTATCTTCCCGCCTATGCGATTCCGCCAGTACGCGGGGATGCCGTTACCATCCAATAAGAAATGACACCGGGACAACATGAGGGTCTTAGCCAACACGGAGCAGTTCTGCGCAGAGGCGCCAATGGCTCGCCACTGTCTGATTATTCGCCCAACATGAGAGTCTATTTGAGACCACCTGGGCGCGGCGAAGTCACGGCTATCCACCCAGACCCCGAGTATCCTCAAGGGGCTGCCCGGGGGGAGCACGAAGGCTCCCGGGATGATGTGCCCCGCCATAGACTGTTCCGTGAAACAAAGCAGCCGGAAGTCATGGGGGCCGACCGGCTTCACATCAGTCTTCTCAAGATTGAATCTAGAGCCAATGGCGTAGGATACTGAGCGCAGGCAGTCATTGACTGCGGGGACAGAGTCCTTAGCAGAGAGGAAGAGGTTGATGTCGTCAGCGTAAAGCATCACCTTGACAGGGGGGAGGCCATAAGCCGAAATACCGGCCACGACCCGTCGCAATCTCATGGCAAGGGGCTCAATAGAGAAATTGAAAAGCAGACAGGAGAGGGGGTCACCCTGCCTCACACCTCTTCCCAGCGGGAAGCTGCTGCTATAACCGCCGTTGATGCGGACTCTCGAGCAGCACCCCGCGACGACATCGCCCAAGAGTCGTAACAAGTCTCCTGGGATCCCTAAGGCGGCTAAGACCTTCAGGAGCCACGCCTGGTCCACTCTATCATACGCTTTGGCCTGGTCCAGGCTGACAATGAAACCAGGAGTCTCGCTGGCATCACAAAGGTGTGCCACGCCCAAAGCCAACCGGGTGTGCTCCTTCATCTGCCTACCCGGGATGAAACCCTTTTGATCCTCGTGTATCTTGCTTACGGCCCATGGGGCCAGCCTCGCGTTAATCAGGTTAGTGTACATCTTGCAGTCCGTGTTCATGGAAGAGATAGGCCTATAGTTCGAGACCAACGTGGGGTCGCCTTTCTTGAAGAACAGGCTGACATTGGCGTTTTTGAAGCCCAGGCGGGCTGTGCCTCTCTCCCGCAGGTCATCCGTCAAGTCCAGGAAAACCGGCCAGAATGCCCGGGGAGGAGGCACAGACCCCTGCAAGGAAGCCAACAGGGCCATCAAAGCTTTCCAGAAATAGTAGGGGATGCCGTCCGGCCCCGGCGCTGTGTTCGGCATTTTTCGTTTCAGAGCGGTCGCTTCCTCCAACGAGAAAGGCCCCGAGTGGTAGGCAGCGGGATCAGGGCGGTCGGAGTACTCATCCCGAAGGGCCTGCAGCAGATCCTCCTGAGATTGCAACCTCAGGGGCGTCATCTCTTCCGGTTTATGTAGATCCATAAAATAATCTCGGGCCACCGAAGCCATCCCTACCAGATCCACACGGGCGGCGTCCTCTAAGGGGCGACGCAAACCTTCCACCGAGACGGAAGCTCTGCTACCCCGTTCGTCCAGCTCCCTATTGGAAGAGAGCTGGAACCACTCCGTCGTGCGCTCTTTAGCTATTCTAGCCGCCTTCCTAGCGGCGTTGGCTTTCAGCTTTGCCTCCCTTTCACTCAGTAAAGCCGCAACTCCTTTCAGCCGGGTGGCAGAGACCCCTTTCCCAGAAGTAGAAGCAGAAGCAGGGTCAACACAGGCCGCTCAGGTGGAGTCAGTGACCGGCCGTCGCAAGGGCACCTGCCAAGGAGATGTGGGGCTCGATTGGAAACCTTTGCTAACGCGCTTGGGTGGCCTCCCATAACTAGGCACAGCTTCCGGCCATACAGGGCCGCGTTCAGCCAGCACGGTCGGCCCAGCATGCAGCTGGTCCGCCGCCTTCCGCATAACATTGCAGATGTCTGCGGGGTGGATGTTTTCTTCCTTGACTGCCCGCAGCCAGTCCTTCCTGCCGTTCCTTCTAGTAGACCTCGAGGCGTGTAGGCCCGCCGCCAGAACGCCAGCTTTAAATGTTGTCCACTGCTCGAGCGTCATAGGGGGGCCGTCAGTTGCCTCTCCCCAGATCTTCACTACGCTCTGCCAGAAAGTATTCGATTTGGAGAGCACATCCAAAGACGGGAGACGAGGAGCAGGCACCGCCTTCTCCACCTGGGGCCGCAAGACCATGAGAGTAGCAATTACCATCCGGTGATCCGACCAGTCAGTCGCGACAGGCACGGGCTTACGACAAGACCATCCTGCCGACGGCCTGTATATCCTGTCTATCCTAGAGAAAGTTCGCCCCGAAGCTGTCATCCTACTGTAAGACCACTGTCGCATGGAAGGCCTAGCTCCCGCGCAGTCCTCCATCTTGCACATAGACTTGATGTCTCTGAAGATGCCAAGTAGGCGGGCCGCCTTACTACGAGACTCATTGAAGGGAAACCGGTCCTCCGGATGTTCCACGAAATTCCAGTCACCCGCCGCCACGCAGCCGGTCCAGGCCTCCGCGCCCACCTTACCGATATAAGTCCGTAACTCCTGTCGCAAACGCAACAGGAACGCCGCCAGGGAAGAGTGTCCGCCCGAAGTGTCCCCGTAAACTCCCAGGAACCAAAACTGCTCCCTACTCTGTCTGTGCAACAACTTGACCATAAAGGCGTACCCCGGGACTAGAATGTCGTGGGTCTGGGCTTCCCAGCTAGAGTCGCTCCTGGCAATCAATGCCAGCCCAGCATGCGATCGCATACCAGCCTGCCCCAACACACGTGTGGTACGGGAGAGGACCAGGTCCTCCACATGAGTCTCCGTCAGTAAGAGTAGGTCCAGATTTTCCAGCGTGAGCAGTCGTTCAGCAAATGGCAGTTTCCGGGTTTTCTGGGGCGCTTTGAGGACCTGCCCGCACATGTTCCAAGTGGCTACCCGGAAAGATCTATTTTGGAGGACGATATCAGGGGAAGGTGACCTTGCACAAGGCGTGGTCCCTAAGCCATCTGGAGGCGCCCCCACGCAACTGTCAGGCCCAGGGCTCGAGCCTGCTGTCGGGAGAAGACGCGGATTACCTTTGGTTCCACCGACGCTCCGTTGCGACGCCGGTAGGAGGGGGATTTCGCATGAATGGCTGTTTGAGACACCGATGGCCCCCACGCCCACCGGGGAGGTACCCGCTGTCCCTCCGCCGTCGCCGTCAGCCCCTCGGCCCTGAGCCGGGTAGCCAACAGCCTGTGCGGGACGTCGGGAAGTGGCGAGCTTGATGTCCATGGTGGCTAAGAGGGGGATTGCCCCGTTTGTGACCAGAAAAAAGGAACAGAATCTATAGGGGAGGTGCGCCGAGGGGGCAGCTGACCACACCTCCCATCGGGTGAAACACCGAAAGCTAAAGTCACAGAAACATACGAGGATACCACTAGCGTGAGCCCGTCACAAACCAAAATCCGAGAGCAGAGAAGAACACAATCGCAGAAACAAGTACTGCACAAACCAAATGGATAGAAACCAGACAAATCAGTACGTTATTCGTTACCCTCTCTGTCCTCTGTAGAGGAACCAGGCAGGCAAGAAACCAAACCGGAAATCAGGCCGGAAACTATTCGAGTCATCGCAGAAGTTGAACCGGGACCTACCCCTCACTCTCCTTCTCCTCCTCCATGAGCGCACGCTCCGCTTCGATCTGAGCTTCTATGTCCTCGCCCTTCTTTGCGAGACGGGCAGCATTAAAATCCGCCTTCTTCTTCTTATCCTGCGCCGCCTTTATCTGCGCGCGGGTCGGCGCCCGCTTAGTGGTCTTGGGAATCGACTGTCTATGTTCCTTCGAGAAAATTGGGTGTAATTCTTTCCCTTTCGCCGCAGGGATGACTGTTGAGTAGGCGCTCTTAGCATCCGCGGCGCTGATCCTTGAGCCCGTGGGACTGTTTGTACCACCCCTAGCTTTCATGTTGGTGTCAGCCCAGGCGGATAGGTGGAGATTACGGTCATTCCACAACTTGCGCCGGACCACAGGGAAGGCCAAGAAGAGGGGCATCATGGCAAAGTACATGGTCGATGAGCCAGAAACCCGTATGGCAAGCCATGCAGCCGCCGGCGGGGATATGTATCCATCCGAGAGCAAAACCTGCAGGATCGTGGAGGCTGCGTCCCTAGGGTCGTCACGCCCGCAGGGGACCGCGGGCCCTGCAACCGCCTCTATTGCCTGGAAGTCTGGCTGTGACCTCAGCGTCCTGACTGCCTTCTTGAAGCCGTCTCCGTCCGTATTCATAGTACCCAGGCTGCGCACGTACTCCACGAAACTCGGGGTAATCTCCCTTGTAGCCGTAGACACGCTGGCCAGAGCATTCCACATCGGCACCACGTCCGGGTAGTCAGCTACGCGATGGCGTCGGATAGAAACTGCGATCTGCCACCATTGCCATTCGTACGCCTCAGTAGCAGGATCGTCGTAGAGGAAGTCCGGTGCTAAAGACTCTACATCCATCACTCCTTTGCCTCTGACTTGCTTAAAATCGCTCCACTCCGCGGTATGCTCGTGCTCTCTTGCCAACCAGTAGAACGAGAGCAAAAAGTCTCCCTTGCAGAGCCTTACCGCGCTCTCCACTTCTTTAGCAGGCGCGTCCGGGAAGGCCCCCGCCAAGATATTCTTGGCCTTGGTTACGTCGGCCACGGACTGCATCCAAGCGGACGCGGCCGACAGGTCACCGCCCGTCTTGTTTAGCACCAAGGTGAACGTCTCGCTGCTGACAGAAGGGAAAATTTTCGCAAGGTGAACCAAGCTCTGGGATAGCGAGGGATCGGAGTAAGTGTCCACGGGGCTCCGCACAGTGTAAGAGGGCTCTTGAGTTGGCGGAACGGAGCCAGACGTCGACAATGGAGCATCGGGTTCACGGGCGGGGCTGGGACGGACCGGCGCTGCCACCCGCGTAGGTAGGAGCTCACTGGGGAGGACGCCCGCAGCTCTGATCAAAGCGTCACCCTGCAGGGGCCTAATGTGCGCGAAGAGGATGTCGTCTATCTCGTCGCCGCCCCCGACTAGAGGGTTCCGCAAAACCGGAGCCTCCAAAGAGGGCAAAGGGATCCCTGCCTCAATATCCATAAGGTCCTCAGCCATGGTACGACCCATAGCCATGGACGAGAGAGCCCGGTTGGCCATTGAGTCTCTCGGGATCGGGGCAATGACCGCAGGGGGTGAAGGGTCGAAAAATAAGGGCTCCGCAGGCTCTACAGGGGCCTCCGCAGGCTGTTGGGGAACTGGAGCGGCAGAGGACGCTGGCACTGGCGCTACATCGAGCAGGCTATCCGGCCAAGTGTACGTAGAGGATTGTGAGGGCTGGATGGGCTGGGGTGCGGGCGCGTAGTATTTGGCCATCCCAGGGGAGCCGTCCACAACGGGATTGTCCAGAGGAACCAGAGACCCATCAGCATGTGACTCGGCAGGGGCGGGCGCCGGAACGAGAACCTCGGCAGGGGCTTCGAGGGACACGAGGACCGCGCTGAGAGTGGAAGTCGGGGCGGGGTTGGGCGTAGGCGTGGCGCTGACGTGTGATTGGGAGTGCACAAAAGCACCCAGCACAGCAGGGGTCTCGTATTGCGCGTCCCCAGGGACCGGCAACGCTAGAAATGAGGTCAGATCGGCACTTCCAAGGGAGCGCCAGGGACATACGTGCAGTAGGCACAGGAGCCAAGGGCGTGTCAAGGCGCTCTGCGCCTTGGACTAGGGGGGGCTCGGTGCTAATGGGGTCTAGACCAGCTCCTGTCAGAGCGGTATGGCAATAATGGGGTAAAGGCTTACTGCCGGGGGGGCTAGTAGAAAAATTGGAGGGGGGGCGAGTGAACTCGTCAACCAAGGTCTCGTTGGAGACGTCCACCGGTAGGTGCCCATCCCGCCGAAGGGAGAAAAGGACAGGGTGGATCGATCCACCAAAAAACTTGCATACCGAGCAGATCAACTTCCTAGTAAGGCCCACCACCGGGTCGGCATTTCCTAGCAGACGCCCGCATAGGAAATTCGAAAGAGCAGTAATGCACGGTGGCTCTGCCCGCTCCAAGACGCTCTCGTCGTCAGACTCCTCCATATCCACATCTAAATCCAGGCCTTCTTCTTCCACCACCGACAGGGCGGGGGGCGCCGCTGGCTGTCCCGGGAGGCGGGCATGACGAGGCGCAGCGGCACTCTTAACCGAGGGAGAGGGGGGCACCCTGATCGGGAGCTGCCAAGTAGCCTTCTCGAGGTCGAGGACCCGCTCGCCTGCCTTCTTACTCAGGACCAAACTCCTGGCTGGCATGCTAATGATGGAAAGCCCACCCAACTTCATGAACGGCAGGGGACATTCCGCCGTAAAGTGGTCCGAGGAATAGCAGCCCTGGCAAGCGTATGGACGCCTCGCGGACCAAGAGGGCTCGAAATTGAGGAGTGGGGATGTGTCTGGCACCGAACCATGCTTGTGGCCGAACTCCATCGACCAAGGCCAATAGACTTCTTCGGACTCGAGGGCGAACGTGCCTCTGAACTTGGAGGTGGCCCCTCCCTTCCTTACTCCCATGACTCGCCATCCCAACCGGACGCCGCCGGTCTCAAACTCCAAGAGCCGCTTGCGCATCTGGAGGAAGATCGAGTTCTCGTCAGCCACGGAACCCTTAACTACCCATTCCAAGTCTCTGGCCCTGCCCGCGGGTGCGAAACGCCGGATAACATAAACCGCGTTGGTTTCCGCTAGTCTGATAAGATCAAAGGTCTGAGCCTCCGATTCGCCCTTAGACCCCGAGGGCACCGTGCAAAGCATCCAGTCCTGTCGAGGGCTCATACGCTCAAAGTGGACCTCACACTGCCAGCGCTGAGCAAGCTTACTACGGAGCAGCGACAGCTTGGGGTCCTTGAACATGGGCCCCAGCTGCGCGACCCTGGCGAACATAAAATGGTAACCCGGCTTGTCGTACACCGTCTCGAATTCTGCCCAAGACCAACTCTTGACGGGCTCTAGTGGGTCTTCGTAGCGGTTATTCCATCGAGCCCCTCCTCTAGGGGCGAGGTTGGCGAGCTCATCGCAAGAGTACAGCTCCAAAGAGCGAGGAAGGTATAACTTGGAATCCACCTGGTCCCGCATGACCGGCTTCAGACTAGCCAGCGGCGCTTTCCCTGTGACCACGGGGAAAAGAGGGGCGGTGCGGTCGGCGTGGTTTTGATAGTTAGTCTCTGGCCAAAGCTCCGCGTGGGAGGGCTTATGAGCGACTGGAGGGGCCTCAGGGGCAGCGACTGAGGGGGCGCCTTGAGGTTCTGTATCCGCGGGCTCCTCCGCGCCGTCCATCTTATCCACAAGCCTCTCCTGCTCCGCTATCCTTGTCTCCAAGACACGCCGCTGGGACTCCAACGCAGGAATGTCTGCACCCGGCAGAGGCTCCGTTATGTTGTGATCCAGTGCTTTGAGCTCCTCAAGCATCCCTGTAAGCGTATTAGAGGCTTCAGCCAGGGCATTCTCCCGCTGTTGCTCCTCGTCCTGCTGGGCCGTAGCGGCAGCCTGCACCTTTTCCAGAAGGGAGTCGAACTCCACCTTCAGGTCCGGGATGAAGGCCTTTCGGTCGAAACCATCCCCACCCTGTTTCTTGGCCTTATTCAGGAAGAGTAAAAGATCAGACCAGGCCGGTTTAGTCAAGGCCGCAGGGTACTCATCCAAGACCGCACGGAAGCCGTTCATGGCATCATCTACCAGGTCTGATATGGCCGCCCTCCACCTAGCGACAGGGGAGGAAGGACGCCGGAACCGTGGGTCTGTGGAGTATGGCGTGAAAGGCATAAACTTGTTCTTGCCTTTGCCTTTCCCCTTGTTCCTCTTGTGTTGGAAGCCTGGGGGATCAGCGTCAAGCCTAGCGTTATCTCTCACCAGGGTCTCCTGCGGCGGCAGGGGCGCCCTCGGGGGTGGGGGTCCGTACTGGCCTCCCGCTGGGGCTTGAGGGGCACGGAAAGCTGGGCGGGGACGGAGGAAGTCGGGGGACAAAGGCCTACCCCAAGACGTGTTAGCACCCCAGGGAGGCCTAGTGCCAGATGGGCCTGCTCGCGGCGCGGAAGGGCCAGCCTTGGGCAACTGGGCACCTACGACATAGTGGCCCGGGGCCGAGAGGGGTACCGTGGCCCCCTGGACCCAGGAGGTAACCACATGATAAAGCCCAGGCCGTTGGAGGACAAGGAAAACATGTCGCTGCTCTACCAGCAGAGAGTTTCTGAGCGCGAAAACTGTGGGGTAATAACCCAGGACTCGGACCGCCTCATGAACATTACACTCCCGCACCGCAGCCAGATAGCAGAGGCCCGGGAGGAAACCCCAGGGGTGGAAAGAAGGCTGCCACTCAGGAGCGGCGGGCGTCTCGTCCATTGGTTGAGCGGCGGAGACTGGGCTCGGCGTCGGTAAAAGCTCCACGTCATCGAGAGGGCAGGGGGTGGCAAGCTGAGGGGAGGCTCGGGTAGCAGAGCGGCGTTTCCGGGACCGCTTGAAGGGTGGGTGGACGCGCTTGGTGGGTGAGGCGGGCCCGAAGAGGCACTCATTGATGATGAGAACTGCTTCTGCCGCGTCAACAATGCGCGCTCGCTGTGCAGGTGAAGTCATATTCTTGTGCTGAAGATCTGAAAGAGAAGAGGAGCACCCTCTGGATCAGCAAAAAATTCCAACTACTCAAAGAGCAGGAGAGAAAACAACCGCGCTCTGACTCGTTGTCAGCCAGAACCTCAGAAACCATTAGTAGATTTAGTGTGGGTACCACCACAGTGCAAGGAGGATTGATAACGCAGGTACCACCTGCGGGCGCTTTTGTTACCGGCAGATCCAGAGGACCGATCACGGAGTTGGGAGCTTCCACGCCATCTCACTGGGTATGGGCCCAGGCGGCTAACAGCCCCGGCCATTCGGGGAGGCAGCTGTTAATCATTCCCTGACAACTCCGAGGAGCTGGAAAGGGCGGGCTCGGCATCTCCATCCGTGGGGGTCCCGAAGAACCGATCCACTAAAGCCATCTGTTAAACCGCTGGCTAGGATTCAAGTGGAGCGTGGCCACTAGCTTTTATTCTCGTGTTTGACCATCACGCGGACGCGAGCGCAGTTCTCAACGCCCATAGCCCCTGAACCCACCCCTGAGGGAGGTCGCAATGAGCCAGGGGCCCAAAAGGACCCCTATAACCCGTTTTTCAAGTGGAGGGCCACCTAGCCATTTCTCATTTGTTACTGGTAGATGCAGCACCAAGCGCGGTTTAGAATGAGTGTATCGCGCCAGCACTCTGCAGGGAAAGACTCCCAAGTCGAGTGGGACCCGCCCCCTTGTGCAATAAGCTCGGGGGCTCCCTCCATGGGGGCCCACCACCTGGCCCCCACTTTTCCCGCAGCGTTTGCTATTAGAGTGCCCCCGCGCACGCCGCGCCTCTCCGCAGGCCGCAGCATCCAGGGGCCCGCATGCCGGGAGGGTTATGACAAAAGTCCGTGGCCGTTTATTATACAGAGTGTGGCGTCTCTGTGAGGGAAAGGCTCCCTAGATAAGACCAGAGCCGGTTCCGCAACGCCCTTAGCACGACTCGGGCCAGAGATACGTTGCCTCCCCAACCCCAGACCTTCACCCAGTTTCAAGTGAGGGCGCACTGACCAATTGGGGGGCGGTGTCTACCCCAGCATGCGACAGGCAAGCTTCGTGGACCACCGTGGTGGGGCACGTAATGTCCAAGGCATCCGAAAGATGCACCGTAACACAGATGGGGGAAGGGAAAGGACGTCGTCCGGATGTGTCGTCCGCTGTCCGAAGATGACGGCTTACTGCACTGCTGTCCCTACTCCTGAGCAGAGGGGCGGGGGCGCGCTGTTTCCAGACGCCCCAGCTCCACTCATGAAGGGGATGCCATATGCCCTAACAGCACGTCCGACAGGGAGAGGATTCCCCTGCGCACGGCTGGTTTGACTAGGCCGAGGCCCCAACGTTTGGGGACGGCTGACTGTGCACACGGTGCTGTAAAATCCTCGGTCTAGGGGGCGGGACAGAGGGTCGCATGCACTCTAAGCTGCAGGGACTCGCTAAGCCCAACCGTCTGTCCATGCCTAGACCCGCAGGGGAATGCCCGAGGGCGATCAGTAGCGAGCCACAGGCCGGCCGCGTAGCGTGGGATGAAGGGGGGAGGACCTACGGAGCAGGGGTCCCCAGGGTATACGAGGGGACCCGGACATGAACGGCCGGCAACGCATGGCCGCGGGCAGTACAACGTACCGCCAACACGAGGCAGCCAGCGGGAGGCCAGAAACAACGGGAAATTCGCCAGAATAAGGGAAGGCGACTCACCAGAGTCTCCAGAAGGGCGACCAGACTCGGCAGAGCCTAGGGAGGAAAGCCCATGTACCAGACGCTGCTCGAGGCAGTGCTGGCTAGAGCGCGTCGTGGACAGCGACGACCAAGAAACGGCGACGACGAGTAGTGAGCGGCGGGGGGCCAGCGCCAAGGTCAGCTGTAACCCCCAGCCAGGTGCCATGACCACCATTTGCGTTTCAGAAAGAAACTTACCGCTTGGAACTACGTGGAAGTTGTGGTCGGGTCCAAGCTGTTGAAGGCCTCTTAGGCCCCCGCGCAGCCTGTGCTCGCAGCCTGGTTATCGCAGGCTGTTAGAGGCCTCTTAGGCCCTCGCGCAGGCTG
>Ga0307515_10017236_pt1 | contig 13171 bp, 2 predicted proteins | sample 17_EM_MG_FD_194513 | JGI IMG/M metagenome (GOLD analysis project Ga0307515, IMG submission 194513) | Populus trichocarpa ectomycorrhiza microbial communities from riparian zone in the Pacific Northwest, United States - 17_EM | ecosystem: Host-associated > Plants > Roots > Unclassified | place...
GACCGTCGTCAGAGCTAGACGACCGTCGCCGGAGCCAGATGACCGTCGCCAGAGCTGGACGACCGTCGTCAGAGCTAGACGGCCGTCGCCGGAGCCAGATGACCGTCGCCAGAGCTAGACGACCGTCGTCAGAGCTAGACGACCGTCGCCGGAGCCAGATGACCGTCGCCAGAGCTAGACGACCGTCAGAGCCAGACGACCGTCGTCATCGCCACACGACCGTCGCCAGAGCCACACGACAACCGTTCGAACGACCAGCCAGCGAACACGATAAACGATTCGATCGATCGATCGAATCAAGGTGACATAGACAGGTAGGCACAGACAGGTAGGCATAGACGGGTAGGTATAGACGGACGGACAGACAGACAGGTAGGTAGGCAAGCAGGCAGGCAGGTAGGCAGGCAGGTAGATAGGCAGGTAGGCAGGCAGGTAGGTAGGCAGGCAGGTAGGTAGGCAGGCAGGTAGGTAGGCAGGTAGATAGGCAGGCAGGTAGGCAGGCAGGCAGGTAGGTAGGTAGGCAGGTAGGTAGGCAGGCAGGCAGGTAGGCAGGTAGGCAGGTAGGCAGGTAGGCAGGCAGGCAGGCAGGTAGATAGTTAGATAGCTTTATATTTTATATAGTTATAATATAAATATATTTAAAAGTATATTATAGCAATCTATAGAAATATGTAATAATTTAGTTATTATATAATATAATATAATTTTATATAGTTACAATTTGTACAGTTTGTATAGTTGGTATAGTTTATACGGTTCGTACAGTTTGTACAGTTCGTATAGTTTATATAGTTCGTATAGTTTATACAGCTCGTACAGTTTGCGCGCTATTTATTTGTAGGGTAGCAATTTACTAGCATTAGTTTAGTAGTTAAGCGTTTTACTGCAATTTGCTAGCAGTAGCTGCAAATTTGTTGCAAAACGCGCGGTTTACGCGAATCGCTAACAACCATATACGACCACGCAAATCGCACAGTTTGCAGCAAATTGCCGCAATCTGCAACAACGCGCCCAAAAAAAAAATCCTGATGTAGGTATAAAGATCCGCGAATATAATATAGGGATTTAATCTTAGGGAAGAGTATAGCTAAAGTTTATATACTTTTTAAGCCAGATACCCATCTAGTAAAGGTTTAAGTAATCTTACTCTAATAATTATACTCTCCTTTTATTTAACTCAATAGGATATACTCCTAATCTTCTAAAATCTTAGTATTTTCTTAACTGCAAAGACTGGCGACATTTCCTCCCTATCCAATATTAGTTTTGTAATTCTTTTTAGGGTTATTTAATCTTATACTGCGCTGCATCCTTAATATAAATATCTTTATTTATATTTTTAGAAAATATAAGTATCTAATATAAGCAACAGCAAACTAACGCCATGGTGGATATTTATATTCGCTTACTACACCTTAAGGCTAATCCCTGCTATACTCTTAACACTTCCTTTTAAGCTTCGCCTATAGATATATAGGCTCTATTTTAATACAAATCCGTCCAATTTAAATTTTAAGCAAGTAGAGGTTGCTAGTACGATTATTCTTAACATTTAAGCCGTTTTTATTAATAATTTATATGCTTTATATAAATTAACCATTATATATAGAAGAATAGATAGGCTTATAAGGATTTCGTGTTAAGGTAATACAATTTAGATTTTACTAGGTTAAACTACTAATAAAAGACAGTAGAGTTATAACTATTAGAACAATATTAGCACCCTTTTGCATTATAGGATAATTTAGTAGTTAACTAGTCATCATCTATACAAAACAAATTCTATTATAGTTTATTTAGAGGTATATTAGTATGCACCTAAAAATCAATATTAGGAACTCTATAGTTTATATCTTTACGCCGTAACCTACGTATCCGCCAAGGTCCGTAGACATTATAAAAGTAAAAGCTAGCATTTCTAGCTCATTTTAATACGTATCCAATACCGTTAAGGCGTTACTATTGACTATATCTCCTTTTTTTTGCGCTTTTTTTTTCTATTTATAAGGCAACTTTAGCACCTTATATTTGGCCCATACACTTTCTATAGTCCTAATCTTACCTATAAAGTTTTTAAGGAGATTAAAAATTTCGGCCGGTGTCTTATCGTCCATAGCAATATCTCTTAGGTAATTAATTTCGTCTTTCTCCTATTTTGCTATAGTGTTAATACGTAAAGAATAGAAGGATATTTAGGAACTAGCACAAGAAATAATAGGGACTTTTATTATATAGTTGTGTCTATATAAGTAGAGGTTGTAAATCGTATTATGCGCAGAGTGTATGCGGTAGGGGCCGCATGGCGTAGCGTAGGTCACCTGACTGCCTACGGCCCGATAGATAGCCCGACCTTTACTACCCCTTTCTTTCTCTTTTAGTAAACGACAAGACACGAATGAATCAAGAACCAGTTACCATATATTGCAATTGCAGTACCCCCCTAGGTGATACCGACAAGTTGTTTTATATAATAATTACTAACTCTAGCTCCGCTTAGCTGTTATTTATTAAATAGCGATCCCGCGCTTTATAAGAAAGCTAATTATAAGGCTATATAGCTCTTATAGGCTAACCCACTAGCTATATAGGATAAGGCATAGTAATAAGAATATTAATATCCGTTATATTTGCTATATAGACGTTTTATTATAACTATATATTTAATTACGCCTTATTTATTGCAGCTATAACAAAGTAGGATGATTTTAAGCTAGCTAAACTTATTTACCTTTCCTTAAAGGGAGCAGACTCTAAAAATGCTTTAAATACTTCCCTAAACGTACTCCCCTCACAGTTATAAAAAAGCAGTCTCAATTAAAATAGCTAGAGGAAAAATTGGAGCTAGGTTTTATTAAGGCATTAATTATATATTATATTAATAGAATTTAATTTAGTTCTTATTATTATATATACCACATTTAATCCGTTACGGTGGCGAAAAACTTTATTTGGTATATAACCTAAAGTAGCAAACCGAAGAATTTCGGTTAAACTATTACACTAAAAGCTACCTACTAAAAACCATCTACTAAAAACCATCTACTAAAAACCATCTACTAAAAACCATCTACTAAAAACTATTTACTAGAGACCATCTACCAGAAACCATCTACTAAAAATTATCTACTAGAAACTATCTACTAGAAACTATCTACTAGAAAACTAAATTAATAGGGTAACTCCCTAGAACTACCCTATTAATATACTTCCGTGCATACTTAATAGGACTAATTTAGTTAGCTATTAGGCGTTATCGCAGCGGGACTTTTTAACCTTTTACAGTATATTCCTCCGCCAGCGTTTAAAGAATTAGGGATTTAAGGTATTCTCGTTTTCCTTAATCTCTAAAGGGTAGTAATCTACTTGGACTAGACTAGAGTAGATTTAGGATTAAATCCACTTTAGTCTAAATTACTTTAGGCTTAGCTTCTTCCTAGTTTGGCTAAATACCTACCTAAGGAGGTATAGCTTTGCATTAGATCTAATATAAGGCGATTTTAGATCTAGTCTAAGTAGATTACTACTAAAGGGAGGCAGAGTCTATTATGCTCTCTTATACTTATAATAGTTAATTGCCTAAGCCCAATAGAACTCTATATTAGGTCTATTTCTAAAATAGCAACTATTATTTATAAGGCGCCTCTGCCTTTTAATAGTCTATTTAAGCGTACTCTTATTATAATTAATTTTTATATCTTTAGAAACACTGCTAAGCTAATCTAAGCCATTTTAGTCTAGAAGATTAATTACTACTTTAACTAAAAATTAAACAAATTAGTATGTTTTGCAGATGTAGTTATACGCTAATATGGCCTAAAAAGAGCTCTTAAGGGCCTATATTAGATAATAAGCCAATTTACTCCCCTCGCATTATAAAAGGAATGTAGGAAAAATCTTCTACTAATAGAGAGAAGGCAACTATAGTGCGCTTTTACAAGCCTAGTTAAATCTATTTTAGAAGACTTACCATACCGTTACCAGAACCTATAGTAGTAAAAGATCCAGCTAGCAATACTAGAAAAGAGTAAAAAGAATATCTCTTTATAGGTTAAGGGGATTAGACTTATATAGTGCGCTAAACATCTATTTATTCTTTATTCTTAAATCTAAGAATTATTCCTAAACTATATTACTTAGATATAGTGATTTTATTAAATAGATTTAAATCCACCTCGTATTAGATCTAATGTAAAGTTATACCTTTCTAAGCAGGTATCTAGCTAATATAAAAAGACACTAAGCCTAAAGTAATTTGGATTAGAGTAGATCTAAGGCAAAATCTACTCCACTCCAATCTAATAAGATCACTACTTAGATAACATATCTATAACGGCGTCGCTTATAATATAAACAGAGTAGTACTCTACTAATAACTAATAAGTTTAACAGTAATCTTCTAGCGCAAAGTAAGTGCTAATAAATAATTCTAATTAATTGCATTATTACCTCTACCGTTATATCTATATCTAAAGCAGTAAAGTAAGAAACTATATTAGCGCTAGATTAGGACTATAGCTATTTAAATAAAGATAGCAGATAAAAGTATAGAAATATTTAGAAAACCCTGCTTAAATAGGACACCTACTCTAGTAATAATACTAGGGTCTATTAGCGTGGGCGTTATAAACAGTTAAACTAAAGGTCTAGCAGTTGTATTTAAGTTAAAGAATAAGTTGGTAGTAGCTAGGGCGATACTACTAAGGCTTTAATTTTAAGCTAGACCTAGCCTAGTAGAAAATATAAAAATATAAAACCGCTTTTTAGTCCCTCTTATATAGAGCCTAAAAATGGGCTTTAGACTAGGTGGCCCCTTTTTAGTCTTTAGAGTTCCGAATGCTAAAAAGAAGTATTATAGTGCTGCAATAAAGTAGACTAAATAACTACGTTATAGTATAAAGAGGGGAAGAAGGTGGAAAGGGGGTATTGTATATAAATAGTAGGGCCGGCCGCTAAGTCGCTAGTAGTAGGCCAGCTAATAGTAGGAAATAGTACGAGATAGTATAAAACAGTATATATTAGGTTAGTGCCGTAACAGTACTCTTCTCCCCTAGATAGTTTAGTCCCTAAACTAAATAGATAACTTAAAAATAGGCAGTATATGGGGTTGCCTATTTTTTACCACAAAGATATTAGTTCCGCTTACCGCCCTTAACTAAGCTAATGGTAATTTTCTATACTGGGCATAGAAAATCCTAATTAGTTAGTTTAGTAAGTAAGGTTGGCAGAACTCTATACTGCCACCCAAATCGGTCTATATGGCGTTTCTTAGCGAGAATTTAGCTAATTAGACAACTTTAACCGCCGGTTAAAGTTTTATAACATCTTAACTACTATAAATTTTAATACGGTGGTCGGCTGTGACCTTGGCGTAACTTTTTCTTATCTTATACCTAGTCTGGGGGTCCTAGCTTTTTAGGGTATTGCTTATAAAAACGCTATATAGCTTATTCGCAACCCTTTAGGTCTTCCTCTAGCTGCTAGGTTATATCCTTATAATATTTCTATTTAATCTTATAAGTTAGGCCCTAGGGGTCTTTGTTATATATATTAAGGATTTTCTTAAACTTCTATTTATCTTCTATATTGCCGTTATTATCTCTCTCTACTACTCGTTCTTATATATTACAGCGCTCTGCGGTATTAATATTTGCTTAACTAGGGATCTCTTTAGCAGCCTAGAGGCGGACCTTAGATATATAAAAGGATTTATTTACTTAGATATGGTTCAGGAGGTCTACTATAACTACCCCTTAATATACTGCGAGTACGGGGTACGGGCCGTCCTATTTATTGTCCCATTTCTTCTTAGGTCTATTTATCTTTATATTTTTTAAGCTAACTATAACTATGTCACCTTTATAGAATAACGCGCTCTCGTCCCTATAGGTATTAGCATTATCTTTATAGCGTTGCTATAAAATCCGGGCTAGGGCCTTAAGCTATATTAATATCCGCTTAAAGCGGTTGGCTATAAAGTCTACGCGGAAGAACTCCTTCTTTGCTTATACTAATAGTGTTAGTAGGTAGGGGCCAGCAGGCTTAATTCTGAGGTAAGGGTTAAAGCTATAGTTTGTAAAAAACGGGGAGATACCTATGCTCTTATTAACTTAGTTATTTATAGTAAACTTAGTAAGCAGTAGGTAGTTAACCTAGTTGTCCTATATAAAGCTAACAAAAGCATAAAGGTATTTATTTATAGCAGCGTTAATAATTTCGGTTTGGCCGTCCGTTTCTAGGTACTAGGCTAAGCTTAGTTGTAAGGTTGTCTTAAGGCGTTTACTTAGTTATTACTAAAAGTCGCTAATAAATTATATGCCGTAATTAGAGATAATTGTACTTAGTGCACCGTAGAGCTTATATACGTTATTAACAAAGCTATTAACTAGCTCCTCTATTAAGAGTCCTATTACTAAAATAAGGTGTTATATTTTAGTTAGGCGGTCTATAATAATAAGGATATATTCGTATACTTTACTATGGCGTTAGTATACCGGCAGCGTTATAATATAGTTAATTAAGATATCGGTCTATAAGTAAGTAGGTAATTTTAGTGGCTTTAGAAAACCGGGTGGGGTAAAACGGGGGGTCTTAGTGCGAAAGTATAGGGCACAGTCTTTAATAAAGGTAGCCGCGAACTGGGAGATTCCTAGCTACTAGTATGTTTGGTTTAAGAGGTTAAAAGTCTTAACCTAGCTAGGGTAACTAGCGGGGCTACTACTATAAGAGCGATGGGTAACTTCTAGGTGGAGGTCTAGGGCATTAGGGACAAAGAGATATTAGCGGAAGTAGATCTATCTGTTAATAATACTATATTCTAACTTATCGCAATAAAGTAATTTCCTAATCTTCTTTGGCTAACGGCGAGCTTTCTAATTATATAGGGCTGCCACTATATTTCTTACGAGTTTGTTCTCCTAGTATCCTAGCTAAATTAACTTATTTAGTAACTTTTCGGCTATTTTAGGGTCTAGAGCGGCTATAAACTTTGCGTTATTAAAGTTACGGGACTTATATAGTAATTCTTCTAAGATTATAGGGTTAACTTTCTGGGGCGGTATAATAACTTAGGCTTAGTAGCGGAGGCGTTTATTATTGGCGTCCTTAGGCCTTATTCCTAGTAGCTGGCTTAGGGCATTAGGGAGCGTGGCTTTGCTACTAGGTCTATATATAATTACAAAGTTAAACTATATAAGGAACTCTGCCTACTAAACTTAGCGCTAATTTAGCTGCTTAGTAGTTATAAACGTCTATAGGTTCTTATAGTTAGTAATAATTTTAAACGGCTCCTTAGTCCCTTACAGCTTAGGACACTATTCCTTTAAAGCCTTAACAATAGCTAAGAGTTCTTTGTTATAGATCTTGTAGTTACACTCTAGTATAGAGTGCTTTACGGAGAAGAATGCGACCAGTTTTAATTTTCCGTTATTATTATACTAGGAAAAGACTCCGCCGAAAGCCTAATTTGATACATCTATCTCTACCACTGTTTTCTTCGTGTAGTTATAGTATGCTAGTACTAGTGCTAAAGTAAAGGCTCCCTTAAGGGCCTTAAATAATTTAGCTTATTCTAGTCCTTATAGCCATCCGATATCCTTCTTTAGGAGTTTTATTATAGGTATAGCGATAGTAGAGTAGCCTTAGATAAATCGTTAGTAAAAGTTCGCGAAGCTAAGAAATTATTATAGTTCTTTAATTAATGTCGGGTCCTTCTATTCCTATAAGGCCTGTACCTTCTTAGGGTCTATAGTTATGCTATTAGTCGAGATAATTAAGCCGAGGTATTTTATTTTAGTAGAGTAGAACTTAGACTTATTAATATTAATCTAAAGTCCAGCATTGCCGAGTCTTTAGATAATTTCATTTATATACTTAGTATGCTCGGCGCGTGTTTTAAAAAAGATAAGGACGTTATTAAGGTAGGCAGTATAGTAGTCGTTAAGGGCGTTATATAGAATATAGTTAATATAGTTCTAGAATATAGCGGGTGCGTTATAGAGGCTAAATAGTGTAACTAGTATCTTATAGAGTCCGAACTGGGTAATAAATGCTATAAGCTACTTATAGCCCTCCGTAATCCAAATCTGGTTAAACGTAGCAATTATATTAAGTTTAGTAAAGTACTTAGCACCATAAAGTGCGTTAAGTGTCTCGTGGATTAGTAGTAGTAGGTATTAATTCTTAATAGTGACTGTGTTTAGGCCTTGGTAGTTATAGTAGATTTATATACTACCGCTAGGCTTAGCAGCAAGGAGGAGTAATACGGTAGCTAGTAAGGTTAATTCGCAAATAAAACCCTTATCCAGCATCTTATTAATCTACTTCTTTATATACCTAAGTTTAGCAGGTAAAAGTAGTCTATTTTTATAGTATAGGGCCTAGTTTCTAGGGGTAATCTTAATTTTATAGTCCCATAGTTAGTAAGGGGGCAGCTTATCTACGTTTTTAGGGAAGAAGTGCTTAATATATTTACTAAACTCCTTTAGTAGGCGTTATAGAATATCTTCGTAGGTCAATCCTGGTTTGCTTTTTAGGAATTTTTTAATATTAGTATTAACTATCTTTCGACGTAAAAGCTTAGGTTTAGTTTTTAGATTTATTTTAAGGAAGTTATAAAAATAGGGGGGGAGCACTTTATAGGCTTCCTTTATTATATAGTCGCCTTCTACTAGCTAGCGGAAAGACCTTTCTAATAGGTTCGGTACTTCTATTAGGCCTATAGGCAGTTCTTTAAGCAGCTATCGGTGCTTATTTTATTTAACCAGTTCTACTAGCTCTGCTATATAGATCCTTATTACCTTTACGTCTTTTTATTTATAGAACTGGGTAAAATTAATAGCATAAGTGTATTTAATATCGTCTAGGTTAGGGCGTATCTAGTTCTCTAGTGCTATAGCTAGGCTAGCACGGCTCAGTCGGCCTAGGGGGGCGGAAACGAGGCGGCGGCCCTATACGGTACACGCGGGAGACAGGTATAAAGTTAGGCGTTATAGTAGCGCGGTTTTTATTATCTGGGTCTTAGTAGTTCTATAGCCAGTCCTTACTATAACGTAAGCTATAGTGTGCGTATATAGTATATAGCTTAGTTTTAGGTGTTGGGCTAGGCGGCTAGGGTTTAAATAGTGCCTAGGTTAGGGTTAGATTTTTAGTAGTAGCGGCGTAAAGCAGACCTTCTTCCTTAGTCTTAGTGGGGCTAGCTAGCTCGTTATTTTAGTCTTAAGTACTAGGGTAGTCTAGTCTTCCACTATCTCGTTTCTTTGCAGCTATATAGGCTCCCCTTTATTAGGAACGTCTTCTACTATTAGGGCTTTATATATAGTCCTAGGCACTAGGCTTAGTAGTACTAAGTATCCACATAGGGCGTCCCTACTAACGTCGGTTATTCCCTACGGGAGGTAGTACCTAGAGTAGTAGTCTAAGTTAAAGCGGATTTTAAGTTTCCTAAAGCTAGGATAGGGCTTGTGCTTTTAAAGCTAGGGCATACCTAGGATAATTAGGGTAGTAAGCAAGAGTTTAGTAATAAAAAAGAGTATAGCTTTAGTATAGAGGCCAATTAATATTTGGGTGGTAAAGTAGTCCGTAATAAGCAAAGTTAAAATGCTGTCTATAAGGCGTAGTAGCCTAGGTGCTAGCAGCTTCTTAGTTATAACGTTATACTTTCTTATAATAGACTCTATATCGGTAAATGCTATTATAGTACTACTAGAGTCTACTAGGCTTACTATATTAATATAAACTTAGGGGTATAGGTTACGTAATAAGGAAAGTTGGGTTTAAATAAGGATTAATTTCTTATTACTGTTTGCTAATCTAAAATTAAGTAGCAGTTTACTAATAGAAAGGATTAATTAATCTAGTAATAGGGACCTAATCTTCTTATCTTCCTCCTTATATAGTTTAGACCTTTAAACGCGACTTAGTCTAAGGGTTTACCTTTTAACAACTAGGGTATAGGGCTGTCTTAGTGGAGCGGTCCAGTGTCTATCTAGCTAGCGGTGTTAGTCTTAGTTTTAGTTAGGGTATAGAAAGACAATACCTTACCGACAACGTGGCCGTATTTATATTCGCTAGCGTAAAGTCGCTAATACTAGGCGTTGTTAATGGGTTAGGCTCCTATATAGGGCATAGTTTAGAGTAACTAAGCCGTAGGGTTAAAGGGGGGGGGGTTATCCGCCGCGGCTATAATAGGCTCCGCGGTTACCGTATCTATAATAAACTCCACGGTCGCCGCGTCTACGGTTATTAGTTTACGTTATTTAATAGGGTGGTATTAGGACTAGGTTTGCTATCTTAATAGGGTTATAGGCATCCTTCTAGTAGCTAGGCAGGCTATAGGCAAGGTATAGTCTATTATTAATACAGCGCTTACGCTCCGTGTTTAAGATTTTATTAAGGTCTATAGGTTTTCTAGTTACTGCTAGGGTTGGGGTCGATATAGGGGCAGGGGCTTAGGCAGGTAGGCGGTAGTTAGCGTTCTTCTTAAGGTTGGCTTAGTGTGTATAGTTTACGAGGTTCTTAGCAAATATATTTATCTACTTACTCTAACCTATATAGTCGCTATTATTAATTTTACTAGCTCTTCCATCTTTAGAAAAATAAACTTTTAGAGTAGGTCTACCTTCTATTTGTCTATCTTCTTGGCGTAAACTATTAGCTTATTAAGCTCTCCCTTTTAGGACTAGTAATTACGCTCGCCCTAGGGGAAATAGTTAAGCTTATTCTTTACAACCTAGGTCATGTTAAGGACCTTATAATAGGCAGTAAGGTCTTTAAGCATATCTTCCTTAGTAGGCCATTTCTATATAGATATATTATTTAAGTTCTTATGCATAAGCTCTAGGCCCTACTTAATAAACTTATAGGCCTTATCCTCTAGTATATTTAAGATATAAAGGATTTAGGACTAAACTATGTTAAAGTAGTCCTAGTCCCGGTTAAAGACTCCCTTAATCTTAATATACCAGGTCTTAAAATTAGCTTATTATTCTAGCGGGGTACCTTTTCCGCTAAATATTAGCGGGTCTTTAGATCTCTGTTTTTTCTACTAGGTTACTACCATTATTATAGGGGTTAATTATTTTAGAATGGTAATAGTCTCTACCTAGGAGTTAATAGTTCCTATTTAGGAAGCAATAAGGGCACTAAGGTTTTCGTTGGCTTTCTTATTAGCGGTGTTTATATTATACATATACTATAGTCCTACTTTAATATTATTAAGGAACTCATTAGTATAGTTAATAAGAGTAAGGTAAGCTTTACTAGGCTTAAAGGTCTTAGAGTATAGTAGGGAGCGGCGGATTATCCACGCAATATTAGGGTATATCTCTATAAAGAGGTCTACAAAAACATCGCGGGGGTTCTAGGTTTTGGCTATTTTAGCGTTATTAGTGTCGCCTATTTAGGCGCTAGGTAAAAACTAAGGATCGTTTTAGGACTGTGCTGGGGACGTATTAGTTTTAGTAGGGGCGCGCGCAGGTCGCGATTGCTCTAGGGCGGAGGTTAATTGGCTAGGGTATAGGGAATTAGTGATCGCGATAGGGCGCAAATTAAAGATACCACAAACTGTTATAGTGCTGCAATAAAGTAGACTAAATAACTATATTGTGGTATAAAGAGGGAAAGAAGGTAGAAAGGGGGTATTGTATATAAATAGTAGGGCCGGCCGCCAAGTCGCTAGTAGTGGGCCAGCCAACAGTAGGAAACAGTACGAGACAGTATGAAATAGTATGCGTTAGGTCAGTGCCGTGATAAGAAGCATAAAAGGACGGTGCTTTACGGTAATTACATCCTATATACCCTAAAATCATTTTACGTTCTTCTACTTAAATCACTTATAGATTTTAATCAGCTAGCCTAATTATATAAACTAGATAGTCTAGGGCATGCCTCATTTACATTATAGTTTACATTCTACTTTAAGTTGTTCTTTACGTCCCCTATTACTTAATATTAAATAAATACAAGCCTTAAACTCGTCTACTACGCAATCCGCTAGTAAACAAACCAGTAGACGTTAAAGCGCATATCTTCTATAATCTCCCTAAGGGAAAGTAATCTACTGCTGCTGCTATAGCCATTAAATCTAGCTCTAAGCGCTTATAACAGCTACTAAAACTTTCTAGTAGGCCTTTCTCTAGTGAGAACGCCACTCCGACTCCCTTAAGCTAGTAGAAAGAATAGTTGTTATAACCTATAGAATCTAGTACCTCGTCCACTTTAGTAGGTAAATAGTAATCGCCTCCTAGAGATCTAATTTCTAGGGGGTCTCCTAATATCTCTCCTTTATCTCCGTCAACTTTATAGCAACAACCTATAGAATTAATTAAGTCTACAACCTCAGTAGCCAGTATTAGTAAAAACTCGATCTTAGCCACTAACCCCTAAAGAGAAAACTACAAACCAGCTGCCTAATATATTAGACTAACCTTCCGCTTTACCTCTATAGTAGGCACTTAGCCCTTTATAGAAAGTCTATATAAGGTAGTAAGAAGTACTAGAAGAAGATTAGAATAAGCCTCTATTACAGCTTTCCCGGTATATGCTAATAGGGGTATTTTACTTAGCAGAAAAATCGCAGGCTTTTTGTAACGTAGAATTAAGATATAGCTTTTATTATTAGGCTATAAGGGATTTAGTATTAATAGACGGAGATTCTAGAGATTCTAGATATATATAATATAGCCATACTATATACTAGGACTATATTAAGTATAGCGGTCTTAATAATAAATACTTAGTCTATCCTACTTAGTTTATAAGTTTTATAAGTCGTCCACCGGAGTTAGAAGAGAAGGATTATATAATATTAAATAAAAATAAGATAAAATACTTTATATATAGAGATAGACTAATATAGAGTACTTAATTGGCAGTCTTACTATATAACTATAGGTTCCACCAAGACTGTATTAAAGACGGCGGCTTAGTAAATAGGTATCCTAAATACAGAAGTTCGGTTCTAACGTATAGAAGTTAGCGTGAAGTTTATATACTATCCCCAACTCCTAGCAAAGTAGGCACTCCCCCACTACCTCCTTATAAAGAAAGTACTACGATAAGGAATTAGGACAGGGATAGATTACTTAGCGAGTTATTTTATATTTATCCTAAAATTTAGTATATCTTTAAAGAAGAGAAATAGAGATTATAAGAAATTCAGAATATAGCTAACTTT
>Ga0307515_10017237_pt1 | contig 13171 bp, 1 predicted proteins | sample 17_EM_MG_FD_194513 | JGI IMG/M metagenome (GOLD analysis project Ga0307515, IMG submission 194513) | Populus trichocarpa ectomycorrhiza microbial communities from riparian zone in the Pacific Northwest, United States - 17_EM | ecosystem: Host-associated > Plants > Roots > Unclassified | place...
CCCCCCCCCCCCCCCCCCCCCCCCCCCCCCCCCCCCCCCCCCCCCCCCCCCCCCCCCCCCCCCCCCCCCCCCCGGTTCTTGCTAAGAGCGTATTAGGATAATAGGTTCCTATTAGGACGATTAGGACAGTTAGGAATATTAAAATCCTATTTAGAGGCCTCTAGGATCTTAGCACTCTAATGATTTGCTAATAAGGTAGAGAGAAGATTGCTTATTATATTAGCTCTAGTATCTTCGCAAAGTGGCTTAAATCTCTTAACATTATTATAGGTGACCTAAAAACCGAGAAAGATGTGGTATTAGTAGGAATTTAAATAATAGGAGAGGAGATAGATATATAGAGCTAAAACTCTATAAGGAACTCCGCTAAGACTCCGCATAGAGTTCTACATTATAGTAGACGTGGAGCTCCGTATAGAAAGCTTTATATAAACCTTTAGTAGATTTTTAATAGAGCTCCACGTAAAGCTTTATAATAGACATTATAGTAAACGTTATATTAGACGTTATAATAGATGCTATAGTAGACGTTATAGTAGACGTTATAGTAGACGTTATAGTAGATATTCTAGTAGACGTTATGGTAGACGTCATGGTAGACGTTATAGTAGATATTATAGTAAATTACATCCACCTAATTTTCACTAGGTTGGGTTAGGTTTTTAAGGTCGGGTTTAAGAACTAGACCTATTGTAACATTTAAGCTCTATAAAATCCGCGTAAAGCTTTAGTTGGTTAACTATAGAGAGTATCTAAAGATCTAGTCACGTAATGGGAAAATTTATAGTAGATATTATTATAGACAGAAGCATTTATATAAAGTCTATACTATATAATAATTTTATAAATTCTTTTTACTAATATAAAATCCTTAACCTAAACTGTAATACATCTAGTATAAAGAGTATATAAATTTATAGCTAACCTCTAATTAGCATATATACTCTATAGCAATACGGAGATCTTACCTTTAAACTAAGATATAATATATGCCTCTATAGCTTCTTAAAGTGCTTCTAGTATAGCACTTCAAATATAATATAAAGAATCTTTTTTAGTATATATAAGAAGAATTTCACAAATAGCACAAGTAAAGCTTTTTTTTTTTGGAAAAACAAGCTCTATAGTTTATTAGTATTAACGGATTTCCCAAAGGGCACGGGCTATATAGTAGGTTAAAATTATAGTAGACGTTATGGTAGACGCACTTACTACTTTAGCTAATACGCCTTTTTTTAGAAGCTACCTTAATTAGCTATATAAAATAATGTTTTTTTAAAATGGAAGCCTTGGTCCTTTTTTTAGTAGGTAGATCTCTAGCTAGTTAATAGCTTAAAAGTATTAGTAGTATTACCTTTTCCCTTATCTACAGTAGTAGTCTAGCGAGACTCTTTTACAGCTATAGGTTTAACTGTAGGCATAGGAGGGTCCTATAAAAGTATTAGCGTCTACTATAACGTCTACTATAAAGCTCTATATAGAGCTCTGTGTCTACTATAACATCTACTATACCTTTATACGACTTTTATAACTAGGTCTATAGAATACCTATTAGGTTAACCTACTCAGTTACCTAACCTACTAAGTCCTATTATCATGGGACTTACACGTTCTTACGTCCCTGCGCGTTTTGACGTTCTTAACCCGTGCTTACGTTCGTCCCGAGACACCTACGCACGTTCCCCTACAACCCCTATTTATACCCGTACCTAACCTGTTCTGTTTCTGTTCTGTATCCACATATCTTTATATTAACCACGCATAGTTACGCGTACGTAGCCTTCTTTAATTACTACCCCGTTTAGTACATTGTATTCCAGCTTATACCCACTTCCGTAACACCTATAATGCACAAATATAGTTAGTTATTTGCTTATAGGCCAATTAACTCTACCTAACGGAATCGCGTCTAAGCTTGCTAAGGTAATGCTAAGATATGCAGATAGGGATAAGATACCGGAGTTAGCATTAAGTATTTATCTAACTAAGGGGTAGTTGCCTTAGTAATTACTAAGCATTCTACTAGAAGCTCTTTAGCTTTTCCTTACGTAGATTAAAATTTAGCTAGAATTCTATATACTGCTTACCCTCCAGAGCTAGTTGTAATTTCCCGTTATATAGTAGGTAGCTACATCTTTAAGATATTATAATCTAAAAGGTATTAGGTATATCTGATATTATCTATTATAATAATAGCCTATACCCTACTATCTATATTATAGTTATTATAAGGCCCTAAAATCTAATAAAGAAGAAATAATCTAATTAGCAATAGATATGCTACGATATTATTGCTAAGTTTAAATGCGCCAATAAATACGAATAAGCTAGAGAAAATAGGCTTAGATTTAAGCATATTATAAAATACACAACTACTTTATAAAGTCTAACCAGTATTTCGTGTCCTCTAGCTTTAAAAGAGCGCGAATACGTCCTATAGGAGGATAACCCTAAAGAGAACTGTTCCAAATATAAAGGAGAGACGCCTCTAGAGATACCGTAGTATTACGGTACTAGCAAAAAAGAGCAGATTTACGGCAGAGAATAGTAGAACATAGTAGGTAGTTAAAATTAGGTAGCTAGAAGATTATATAAAATCCTACTTTAAGTAGCACTATTATTCTTCTCCTTATAAAGGCTTAGGTAATAAGAACTAAATCTATTAGTAGCCTATATACGAAGATTCTAAGCTAAGGAGAAGAAGAAGATTCTTAGGAGTTGCTAAAGCCCTAAGGTATTAGTGTCCTATATATTACGGCGCTAGTAGAAAACGGTAGATTATAGTAGACGTTATGGTAAACGCAGAGTTATATAACTTTAGGACCGCATATAACTTTAAACGGCGCTATTACTCTCCTTCTTTCCTTTCTCTAGCTTTAGACCCTCGTTTATAGACAATCTAATTATATAGGCTTGCGCGCCCCTCTTACCGTACGCGTGCCCTAATTAACTAAGTCGCTAATTCTATATCCGCAATATCTGGCTAGGTTCTACTAGGACGGCAATACTTTTTTTCTTTCTTTAGCTTTAGATCCTCGTTAATAGACAATCTAATTATATAGACTTATATACGTCTACTTTACCGTACTTATGCCTTAATAAACTAAGTCGTTAATATATAGAATATTTTAACTAGTTTATAGAAGTATTTCTAGATATAAAGTATTAATATAGTTAACGTAGTTTACGAGTAAGTTTTTACACTATAATTTAATTTCTTTATCTTATTTCAGCTATAATTTGCTGCTCTTACTTAGATCCTCCCTAACGGTATATAGTATAGTAAGATCTAGCCTGTTAAATTAACTTTAGCTTTGCAGTAAAGATCCTATATATATTAATAAATAAGCTAGTAAGAGTAATTTAATATTTTACTATTTACTGTTATTTCGGCTTATATAGTTGACTAGATGCGGTAGTTAAAGCAGCTCTTCCTTCTATAGCGTGCTTGTAATATTAAGATTGTAGATAAAATATCTACGTATTAGCTAATTAGAATTAAAATCATAGGGAATATATACGTAATTATAGCTTAAGCCTTAATATGATATATTAAGATTTCGTTTAAGAAACTCCTAATAAAATAAATCGCTAAGTAAGCGGAAACGTCCTTAAGGATTACTAAGTATATTTATAATATAGGCTTTAATAATAATATAAGTTTGACCGGAGATAATGTAGTCTATAGATGGTAGGGGTAAAGACGTAATATATAAGTAAGCAGGTAGGCTAAAATTATTACGACAAAGAATTAAGGAGATAGTTAGATAAGGTGGGAGTAGGGGTTATTAAGAAAATACTAATATAGCCTATACTCTAGCTAACCCCACAGCTTAATAATATAAACCCTAGATAACCTAAGGTTAATATAGGGCATAACCTCTAGTATTCCCCCCTACTATATAGTATATGCGCGTACAATATAGCAATTTCGCTTCAGACGCACTAGAGAATTTTAAGTTTAACTCTTATAATTAAGCTTAAAAAATTTAAGGCTTTGCCTTTCTTATGGGTATATAGCTTTTTAGCAAGCGCACAGTATCTACGCTAAATTGTGTACTTAACTAGTAATTACCGAAATTGCTATATATTGCGCGCGTATAAGGGGGGACACTAGAGGTCGTATACCCTATAGCAGAAGTTCGCTCTAGTTAATCCCATAGCTTGATTTAATTGGGCGACGGCGACTGCGACGTACTAATTAAGGCCTCTGGCTTAATTCGATCGGTCAATTATTTAGCTAATTAGTTAATTAACTAAGGCTTTTATACAGTCGGTTAAATAAGGGTCTGCTTAGTCGATTAAGGCTCTACTATATAATCGTTTGATTAAGGCTCTAATATCGGTTTCTATATTTATAGTCGTTAAAGATCAATTAATTAAATAGGGGATAGGGGGGGATAGGCATTAAGGCTCTCACAGAGGCCTTAAAAACGTTTAATTGGCGGTGCTTTACACGGGCTCTACGCGGAGCTTTACTAAAGACTGCTAAAAGCTTTATATAAAGCTCTGCCAGAAGCTCTCTACACGAAGCTCCCCTAAAGCTCCATGTTAAGCTCTACTAAGGCTTTACACGGAGCTCTATACAGCTTAACTAAAGCTTTACGCTAAAGTTTTATACGGAGCTCTATATGGAGCGTCTACTATAACGTTTTCTAGAACAATTGGGTCCGACCTAAAAATTACTAAGTTAGGTCTAATATTAACTAGGTTAACCTAATATTAGATTAGGTCCTACTAAGTATAAACCCTAATAGGTATTACCCAACCTATTATAAGGTTTACTTCTATATCTATACCCCCTAATACCAGACTACTATAAGGGGTATAACCTAAAAGGCACTAGAAAAGGGTATACTATTAAGTAAAAAGCTAAGACTACTATTTAAAGAACACTATTCTATATAACCTAATAAGTAGCTCCTAAAAAGCGCGTATAAAATTAAGTAGTGCGTTTACTATAACGTTACTATAATATCTACCACAATATCTACCACACGTCTGCTATAAACCCTTAGAAGATATTGAAGTTCGCTATACCCTCTACTTCTCTACCCTTTTATTAAATAGTAATTAATAGAGAAAGATATAATTGGCTACTTTTAAGCAATACTAAATAGGATTAGATTTGTTACTAGCAAGGCCGTTATATAATATAGTAGATAATAGAGTAGACACGACCTTATTAATGGGACATTAAGTCTATCGGCTTAAATCCTATACTTAGGCTATGTTATTTATCTAATTAGCTTAAGTAAGAATAGAAAAAGGGTTAAGATATATTTAAACGCCTATTAGTGCCTCTACACTATAGTTACTACTACGGTTACCGTTGCTGCTGCTAGCTAGCTTTTTTACGCTGGTAGGCCTCGTATATAGTCCTCCGCTAGGGCGCGTAGGAATTTAAAAAGGGGATCTAGTTTAGATATAATAATACTTACACTAAACTATATTAAATCTCTATCAACGTCGCTAAGCCGAATTAAATTTCTGTTAACGCGCTAAACCGCATTAAATTTTTGTCCTAATCCCTATTAAAACGACCCCAAATTCCTTAACTTTGCAGTAATGTAGCGACCCAACCACAATAGATATTGAAAATCCGAAACCTATATACAATTCGCCGTGCTCGGTTCTACGTCTTCCGCCCAAAAATATACCCCAACCCCGTCGTTTCTTCGCTTGTCCTTAACCAGAATTATAACTCTAGATAACTATTTCCTTTAATTCTATTACTACTATAATCCACTTTATATATTAAATACCTATTTTTTAACTATTATAATTACCTATTTATTAACTATAATTTTCTTTACGCTCTTTTCTCTTCTTATCTTTTATTTATAAAACCCTTTTATCTTTTAACTTAAATTAATCTATAGAAAGAAATAGTGCTAAGAATCTTATTTTAACTACTATATATAGTATAGCTTATAAATTTAACGCGCTTACTAATATAGAGGAGCTCTATATTTAAAAGTTGTTAAATCTATTAAATAACAGCCTTATATTTATATTTATACTCTATTTTAGTTAAATAGTAGTAGTAAGTTCTTTGATTAACGTCTGATACGGATCCTATCTAGGCCCACGCAGACTACTCTATACACAAGGGAAACTTATAAATTAACAAGAAGAAAACCCTTGTTGATATAGGGGACGGAAAAACCCTATAAGCCACCTCAGTAGGATAAAAAACCCCTGTTTTGCCATGTCCGTCCATAGCGGCGGCCCTGCGGGCCTACGGCTACGTCCTGTCCTCCTTAGATATTCGAACTCCTTAGGAACCGCTGCTTCCTTCTCTAGCTTATCCCAGCTGGGGTTTACTATATCCTAGCTAGGCCTTGCCAATTAACTGCTGTACTGTTGTTTCCCATATCTTGGCCATCCCCTATGTGCTATCTTTTATTTAACCATTGCTATATACGCTATACCTCCCCCCCCCTAAGGCCTATCGAAGGCGTAAGGGGGATTTATTTATAAACTACCACTATACCAAAAGGCGAGTGGGACGTGTGTGTATGCCTGGGTATCTTTTACGCCTAGGCCCTAGTTGCTAGGCCCTCGCCAAGGGTTACCACTCCTTAAGAGGAGACAGGAAAACCGTACGGTATTATCCAGACTGCCAGGTAGTATTTAATAGTTAATGGCGAGTGACCGTATGCTCCGCGGGCGATCGCCCTAGGGGTTAGAAGGGGCCGTATATTTGCTCGTTGCTCGCTCGTAATTGCTCATTTGTTGATATAAGGTCATCAATGCTTTCTGTTGGGGGTCAGGGGATGCTATTAAATGCTATATATCCATGTTGGATCGTACAGGTGCTTAGTAGGGGAACAGTAATGGCTGCATTGTGAAGGGGTACCGTCTATAGTGGTTTTCGAGATCTCACCATCCCATGTGAAACTTTTCACTACGCCCCATGACGCATACAACCACCACCAGGCCCACCAGCACGCGCTGTGCGACGTCTCTACGTTGGCTCTGGATCTAAACTTCGAAGACTAGGTTCGTAGCCGTCACCACGTACAGGTGCAGAGTCCGGTTTTGACGGCCTTTAGTTAAATATAAAGCCTCTATATCTATAACGGAGGTATAACTAAATAACCCCTAATATATATTAGTAGTAAGGTAAAGATGGAAGTAAAAGAATTTTTACGTATAAATATCTAAAATCGGTTACTATAAAGATATTAGTTCTATTTACCGTCTCTATTAAGCTAATAGTGATTTTCCATTATAGGGGTAGAAAATCTTAATTAGTCTATTTAATAAGTAGAGCTATAGTAAAACCCCCTTAGTATAATATAGGGTATATAATAATATACTTTATATTATAATCTACACCCCTTAATTAAGTCTTTTTTGGTATAATATTATAATAATCTAACTTTTAATAGTATTGTTAAGTCCCTATTACCAATATTAGTATAACTAGTATAGTTAAATAAGCTAAAAAGTGTAACACTATATATAGATTGTAAATCTTTCTTATTAACTTAGCCTATATACTTAAATAAACCTATACTAGTAGAGAATTTATATAGAAAAGGGCCCTACTTATCCTGCGAGATAGACATTTTAAACTATTTTAGGTATTAAGGTTTTTTTTTCTTACCTATTTACCTAATACATAATTCTTAATATAATAATACTATTAGTATTATAATATACTTGGCTAAATAAACGGTATTATACTAAAGAGATTTTACTATACTTAAATTTAGTGGACTATTTATATTAGAAAACCCTATTATAAACTTTACCTTTTTACCCTTAATAAACTTTAAAAATAGCTGCGATTAACTAAAGAATAAACTAAATAGAATTAAAAAAAGATTAGTATATTTATTATATCTTTATTTAGTAAACCACTAGTACTATATAAAGGAGCTAAGTAATAGATTAGTAACGTCCTTATAGAAGCTAGAGGCTTTATAGTTAATTAATATTAGACTATACTTATCTAAACCCATAATAAGATTTTGCTCTTCTAAGAAAACTATACAAATATTACTAGTATAGTAGTTAATTTCATTAACCACAATAATAGGTTATTAGCATCTTTAGAAAATGACACGTTCTTATTAATCTTTAAAGATATTTTTAACATTAGTAAAATAGTAAAAGAATTAAAGAAATCAGTATAATAATTCTAAAGAAACTATCTAAAAGGCTTAAAAATAAGGTGTTTTTAACAGACCGCTTAAATATATAGTCTCCTACTACTTCCTTTTTACTACTTAAAGGCTTACTATTTACCTACTTTATAAAGTAATAGCGCAAGTTAATAAGGCCCTAATTAAGAGACTTAATTATCTAAAACGCGGTATTAAAAATACTATTTAACTATAATTAACCGATTTTACACTTATGCCTAAGATATTAAGAAGTAAATCTTTATACTAGAAAAGTAATAGTTTAATATCTAAGCGAGCCTAGACCGCCTAAGCCATGCGTACTTAGGCTAAACCTTAATATTACTACTAAAGATAGGCCCCTTTTTTAGAAAAATTAGCAAAATTTTATATACGGCTTAGTTTATACCTAGAAATACCTAGTACGCCTTAATATAAGATAGGGTATATAGTTAGACTTACTTTAAAAATATAATATTATATAGCACATTTTATAGATTTTTAAGAAAAATATATATATTTGGTATTTTTAAGTACTTAATAGACTATTATAATAGAACTTAGTGCTAGGGTTCTAAAGGTATATAATTATTAGTAAAATAAGCTTAAAGCTTTCTTAAGGTCAAAGAGTAACTATTTAGTAACCGTTTAGTAACGGTTTAGTAACTATCTAAAAGGTAGTAAAGGTAACTATTCTTAAAGGGTATTACTAGGAATTTAGCTTTATATGCTAGAATTTTTTAAAAAAAAAATTAAAAGTGGGTACGCGCTATAAATACATTTTTTTAATAATAGATACTAAAACCTATTATAAATTCCAAATACGTCCTTATAATTTATTAGAAAAAAGAAAAAGAAAAAATAATATAAATAAATAAATAATTTATAAATTTTATCGTTTTATTACGCTAATTAAGGTTATTATTACCTTAAGGCTAAAATACTTCTTTAAGTTCTTAGTGTTTCCAAGTAATTTAATAAGTACTCTTATATACCTCTACCTTTAACCCTTTTTAATATATAAAAACTTCATTAAAACCTAGTAATTTTCCTTAATATTCGGCCCTTGCCTTTATAGCATTCTTAGTATTAATTATTTAATGTTTTAACTAAGCCTTTAATACTATTTCTATCCAATATATAAGCCTATTCTACTTAAAGCTCTTACTAATTATAAAAAAGTAGTTTTATTAGAATATACTACTAGATATAAATTTACTTTATAAATTCTATCCCTTTATTATACTTCGCTATAGGGGCTACTTTATAGTAAAGGGCTATATATATTATATATTACTTTATTATAACGCCTATTTATTATAATAGTATTAAGGCGTATTACTTAATAAATTCTACTACTTTCTACCTAGTAAATTCTGCTATATTCTACTATATTCTATAACTACTATTTTATAAAGAATACTAAGCTAAATAAAAGGAAAAGGGGTTACTAAAACTAATATAAATAAATATATAGAGCTAGCTGTTAAGACGCTAATAGTAAGCGAGTTAACTATAGGGTATAGTAGAATATAGTAGAATTTAGCAGGTAGAAAGTAATAGAATTTAATAAGTAACGTACCCTAGTAATGTTATATCTATAATTCTATTAAATTCTACTATACTTTACTATAATCTAATTATTAGTAGGAAGTATATTAGCAGAATTTAGTAAAACTTAATAGGTAACGCGCTCTAGTACCAAAATAATATATAATAGTATGCGATAGTATAAAATAGTAAGGTAAATTTAGTAGAATTTAGTAGAGTTCTATATAGGTAGTAGATAAAATATTTAAGAACTTTAACTACTAGTTAAAGTTATCTAATTAGTTAGATTTTTACTAAAAGGGTTATCCTTATTAAGCGCTAAGCTATATTATATAATATTATAGGACACTATCGTAATACCTTATATACGCCTACCTCTACTATATTTTACTTACTCTATTAGCAAAATATAAAGGAACCCTAGTAGAATATAGCAGTATATAGCAGAAGATATTCTTTCGTACTATTACTTTATTAACCTCTATAAAACTTCTAAATATACTATTTTTTAATATAGCCTTTTTACGCCGGCTTAGTATTAGGGACTACTATATAAATACTATTAGGCGGGTAATGCGGCTTAGTGTAATATATAATTAGCTATAGCTAAATATATTTAGATTAAGTAGTAGGCTAATATAGAAGAAGCTCTAGCCCTAGGCCTTATTAATAGTTATAGTAAATATAGGCTTTATAGGAAACTGGTAATAGGTAAACTTAATACTATTACTAAAGCTTGGGGTGTGTAATGGCATACAGGGAAGCTATATAATAGTACTATAGCGCTTTAATTTAAGAATTAAGTATCTTAAAAGCCTAGGGGTAATAAATAAAACTATTAGGTATATTTTATTATATAGGCCTTTACTAGAATTAATATTGCGGAGAAGTATAATTAGGTAGCTAACCTTTAAGCGTAGCTAATGCGGCAGTAGAGTAGTAAAATTTATAGTATATAGAAATTTAACGGGGTAAGAGGAGGCTCTGGTTTTATTATTATAATAGTTAATTAAGGCGAAGGTAATTTAGCGCCTAGGCATACTAGTAAGTAAAAGGCCGTTTAACGTATTAACGGCGCTGTTTTTTGGGGTAAGAATAGTAGAATTACGTAAAATCTTTAGGAAAAGAAGCTAATACCTTATATTTAGAAATGCTTTAGCTAGAAGAGCCTCCTAGCTATTACTAATAGCCCAGTTACGCCCATTCTACTAAATAGTACCGTTTAAATTAATATACTTATTAATATAAAGTAATTAGTTCGTAAATATAGCGCTTTTTTAGCGTTTAGAAACGGTAAGGCCTAGTATAACATGTCCTGCCCCCACATCGCCATTCGGCTAAAAAGACATTAAGTACTTACAAACTTATTCGCAAGTATGGCGGGATCTAATATATATACTCTTACAATTGCCCTCCCCTCTGCGCGTTTGCCCTTAAACGCTAAGCCGCAGGGGGTCCGTATACTAAGAGTCGTACCATATATTAGGAGTCCCCAGTAATATAAGCGATCGGAATCTCCACCAACGCCTTATCGCACGGATGCACGTTAGACTATACCAGAGCGAGGTGCGACTATTAGGAGTCGGAGTTACAACCTACCTAGTCGACGGACCTATACCTGGCTCCAGTAAGTTCGCAAGCACAATTGTAACATATCCCGCCTCTACGTCGCCATTCGGCCAAAAAGATATAGAGTGCTTACGCACTTGTTTACAAGCGCGGCGAGATTTAATATATATACTCTTATACCTAGGCGCTATAAATATATATTCTATATAAGGTGGAAGATGTATATATAGCGCTATAAAAAGAAGCGCTTTAAGAAGGTGCTTATAATCTACTTATAGGTACCTATTTTTATAACGGGAAGAGTCTTATAAAAGTTACTATAAAAGTATACTATAATTCCGCTAAAGGGGAGCTAGTATTTAGGGTTATTAGTAGCGTAGAGGTCCTATAGAATGCGTAATATAGCCTTAATAGTATAGCGGTAGTATATAACTAACTCGTTTTAAAAAATAAGGTAGGTTTATTATAGAAGCTTAGTAAAATAGGACTACTTTTAAATACTATAGGTACTATCCATATCTATATTAATTAAAATCCTAATATATAAATAGGTAGTAGTTCCGCCGGAAAGCAATATTACTATAATACCTAAGGTAGTAACCGCTAGCGCTACGCAGTTTTGCAATCTTTAGTAGGTAAGTATAGTATTTTATAGAAAAGTTTTTCTAGTACTATAAGCTGTTAATAAAGAAGAGACTATTATTATTAGTATCTATAGCATAGCTAAGTGTGTTAAAGATTAAGCGCTGCTATATATTAAGTAAGGAAATGGCTGCCATAACTTTTACCTATAAACCCTCTATAGAAAAGCTAAGCTGCTTATATAAAAAGCTAATTTTAAAGTAAAGCGTGCTTCTTAATTTAGCTGCATTATATTAGCATTTTGTTGGGGTGCCAAGATCCTGGAGTCCTCCTAATAGGATTTTGATTGTCCTGGAGGTCCTGAAGGTCCTGGCAGGCTCCTGGCAGGCTCCTGGCAGGATTTTGATTTTCCTAATCGTCCTGGTTGTCCTGACAGGCTTCTGGTAGGATCTTTGATTTTCCTAATCGTCCTGTCAGGGTCCTATTAGGTCCTGATAGGAAACTAGTATTTCCTGATCGTCCTGTTAGGTTCCTGGCAGGATGCCCCCTAACCCCCCTCCTAATACCCCCCAAAGCGACACCTATGCACACACCCCTCAAGCAACACCCTTAATGTAACACCCCCCCTAATGCGACACCCCCCCACCTTAGGTGCGCGCGCGCGCGATATATAGTGCTATCGGGCGCGACATATAATGCTATTAAGCGCGACACAGTGCTATCGGGTCCCCGCTATATTCCCGATAGCCTATACGTGCCTCTACCAAGTTACCCCCTTTAAGCCACCTTATTTTTTACCCTTCCTTACATCCTTCCTACCTTAGGAGGCACTAGAACAGCAGCTAGCAGAGGACCGTCGCTAGAACTAGACGACCGTCGCTAGAACTAGACAACCGTTACTAGAACTAGATAACCGTCCTAGAGCCAGACAACCGTTACTAGAACTAGACGGCCGTCCTAAAACCAGACGATCGTCCTAAAACCAGACGACCGTTACCAGAACTAGACGACGACCTTTTAAACAACCAGCCAGCGAATACCATGAACGATTTAATTGATTGATCGATCGAATTAAACTAGAGCTTCGATATTGGCCTATCACCGAATTACATTAAGGCGTCCTAGGGAGGCACCCTAGACGACTACTGTTTGAATGTACAGCTAGCGAACGGCTATAGAGCAGTGATGTTAAAGGTTAGGTTAGGTTATAAAAATAAGGCCAAAACCAATCCAAAATATAATTTTAAGGCTTGAACCGGTTACGGAACCGGTTAAACCAGATTAACCAGATACAATAGATAGATCTTGATGTAATATAGTACACGAAGTAGTAG
>Ga0307515_10017238_pt1 | contig 13170 bp, 17 predicted proteins | sample 17_EM_MG_FD_194513 | JGI IMG/M metagenome (GOLD analysis project Ga0307515, IMG submission 194513) | Populus trichocarpa ectomycorrhiza microbial communities from riparian zone in the Pacific Northwest, United States - 17_EM | ecosystem: Host-associated > Plants > Roots > Unclassified | place...
AAGGGAAGATTGCACGTCCGGTCGCTTTTCTCATTTTCATGATCTCCGAGGAGGTATAAAATGACCACAGAAACCTCGGAGAGCTCTCTCTGTCCAAGCTCCAACCGTGTGGTTTCTCCCATCTCCCTACCTTGCTACAGATACCTTGCTACAGATGGAAACTATCGCCCCGATATTCGACGTGGTGAACAACCACCCATACCTCTCCTTGACTTCTGTAACCCTTGGGTGTGCCGCCCTCGCGCGCTTGGCTCAATGGTGCTCGCGTTCACACCTGCCTCCCGGTCCTAAAGGCTATCCCATCGTGGGTAATCTCTTTGACCTACCTGCTACCCATGTTTGGGAGCGGTTTGGTGCCTGGGGTAAACAATACGGTGGGTTCTCTTTCCTTCATCTCCGCCCTCCTTCACACAATTCACGCTTCGACGTGAATCTATGCTCACGGTAATTTTTGCATACAGGAGACGTCACATACCTCAAGGTTCTGGGTCAGGAAATGATAATACTCAACTCACATAAGGCCGCCGTCGATCTCCTTGATAAACGATCAGCTACCTACTCCGACAGACCCGTACTTCCGATGGGTGGCGAGATCGTTGGGTGGAGTCATTCCTTGCTTCTCACACGGTACGGTCCGCAGTTCCGGGAGTCCAGGAAGTACTTGAACAGGTTGATCGGAGCGCGAGCGAGCACGGAGTGATTTGCGCCGATACAGGAGAATGAGACGGCCAAGTTTGCGGCGAGGGTTATGGCCGATCCTAGTTCGCTGGTTCACCAAATTCGCAAGTGAGTAACAGTGGTCGGCGGTCACTTCACCGGAAGTCTCCATTTCCACTTTCTCTTTCCGGTCATCCCTTGTTTCTCCTGCCATTCGGTAGCCCGGGAACGTGCCGAACCAGAGGCCTTTTCTTCGATTTCGCTCTCGCGATGTCGTTGGAAGGTGTCTGGTTTCTACAGCATTGACCATTAGTGGCCGGACGTACGTTTCCCGTGCCTCATCGCGGCGGTCGAACTTTACCTTTTGATTCCGGGTCTCGCCCGCTCGCAGGTCTGGCATTTCTGACATATATGTATGTCTAGGACGGCGGGGGCTATCATTCTGATGATCTCCTACGGGTATTCTGTCAAAGAGCACGACGATCCCTACTTGGGCGTCGTCGAGAATGCTGTGAACGGGTTTTCTGAGTGCACGGAGCCCGGAGCCCACAGGTACCTTGTAGACATGGTCCCTGTTTGTAAGTCACGCTTCCTTCGCCGGCGTATCTCTGGGGATGTTAACTATATCTTCCTTTCTCTCTACGAACAGTGAGCCACGTGCCTGACTGGTTCCCTGGAGCGGGGTGGAAAGCGAAAGCCAAGGGGTTCGCGGACTCGTTGACCGACATGACAGATATACCTCATCAATTCGTAAAGGATCAGATGGTGAGTTGTGGGTCGTGTCAAAAAGGCTCTGTTTCCTCCATCGTTCTTCATCCCTACCCACCAGGGTGGTGGACGACATTACTTGGCTCGTATCGTTGTATTATGATGTCAGAGAATATTAACGTTCGTTCCCGTAGGCTGCTGGAACGGCTGTTCCATCGTTCACGTCCGAATTGCTTGACAGCAAAGAGGTCACGCCGGAGACCGAAGCTAACATCAAACGGTCGGCTTCTTCGCTATATGCAGGTACGCCTTACCGCGCTTCAAACTGATGAAGTACGTCGTATGCTCACGGATCGTGTTTGTTGTTCGTTTTCCCCGTTTTTAGGAGGAGCGGATAATGTGAGATCATCTCGTCTTGCTTCTCACGTTCACGACCACTGAAACAAACCCTCATGTCCCCTGACCCACGGCGCGCTCGTATCCTCATCCAGACGGTGTCAGCAATCCATTCGTTTTACTTGGCGATGACGATGCACCCCGAAGCCCAGCTCAAAGCTCAGGCGGAGATCGATAGGGTCATTGAGAGCGACAGGTTCCCGAAGTTGGCTGATCAGCCTAACCTGCCTTATGTTGATGCATTGGTGAAAGAGGTGCTCCGATGGAATCCGGTGACACCATTGGGTAAGTCAGCCGTTCTTCGAAGTCACAGGGTGCCGTTTCCATTTGTTCCGAGAGAGGCTAACTACGGGGGACTCACCAGGAATCCCACACACCACTACCGAGAACGGCGTTTACGAGGGGTATTTCATTCCCAAGGGATCCTCGGTGGTCGCGAACATCTGGTGAGTCGAAGGACAGAAGGGACTTCCTCATCAAAGTCCTTCCTAAACATGTTCCCCCCGGTGGCTGAAATCCGATCGAACAGGCAAATTTTGCACGATCCGAATGCTTACGCCAATCCGATGGAATTCAATCCTGAACGGTTTTTGGGAGATCGTCCTGAGCCAGAACCTCGTTCGACAACCTTTGGGTTTGGGAGAAGGACCTGTGAGTGTTGCTTCTTCGTCATCATCCACCCCCTCGTCGCTTTGTATCCTTGTTTTGTGGATTCAACCGTGAAGGACGACGGGTTGGGTCTATATTTCGATTTCATGACGCTTTCCCTGCATGCTTCTTCTGCCCCCCTCCAAACGACCGAAACAACTGATCTACTTTACCTCCTCGTTATTTGTTGGACAGGCCCGGGGCTTACCCTTGCGCAATCATCGCTATGGCTCGCTTGTGCCATGTCGTTGGCAGTGTTCGATATCAAGAAATTCATCGATGAATTTGGGAATGTGGTCGAGCCCAAGATTCATTACACCGATGGAACGATCAGGTAAGTTCTTCGCAACGGACCGGATTGGTGGATTCCTTCCAGTTGTCCCCCTTCTGGTTTCTTATTACGTTGCCGATTTACAACTTCGCTCAGCCACCCTGCTCCATTCGAGTGCACCATCAAACCACGGTCCGAGAAGAGCGCGGCCCTCGTCGCTTCGGTTGAGTTGTGAAGTTTGTGGTATGTGATTTTCTCCTTTTCTCCGTTTTTTTTTGGTCAACTTGTTACTCATCCCATAACCCTTGAAGATGATGTACCAAGACTTGAAGCTGAAGTTTTCGCTCGAGAGTTGTACCAGAAGTTTCTAATGTATCAACATGCGGGCGGTAAGCCGGTGAATGAGAATTTTCACCGTTGCTACCTGCCCTCCGTATCAACCATGGCGAATGTATGATGTACTTGTATTTCAGTTCAGTCAGACTTCGTGTATGCGTCGCGTGTGGCCCCGACATCTCGCAGCTAAACAGGTCGGAAAGTGCGAATAGCGTTGTTTCAAAACGCCGTTGGAATGCCCCCCCCCCCAAACCAGACGATGGTGTGGTAAATCCTCCGTCGTTACCTGACTGTCAAATATGGAAGCAATTCCAAGTCCTTCAAAAGGGTCCATCGGACACTAACTCGGGCATTTCCCGATGTACGATATCTAAGTAGCCCCGATCCGCAGAGGATCAAGAACGTCCGTATTGTAACTGCACAAAATAAACACAGGGTAACACAAAACACGCATAAGATATACCGCCGCAACCTCCCTCGCCACGAGACGCTAACAACCGCAAACGGAGCAAGACCAGGGGGGAAAGCAATGGCAAATCAGGAGTCGAAAATGCAAAGCAAAATGAGGGAGGCAAGGAGCAAACGCAATCCGCTCTCGCTCTCCCGACAGAACCATGAACCAGAACAACAGCGAGCTAGTCATCGCTATCATCACTCGACGACGAATAATCATCATCCCCAAACATGTCTCCTCCCCCAACATAGGTGCCCACATCATCGTCCTGGTATCCTTCCTGATCTGGCTCAGAGTCCGGCAAAACCGCATCGGCCAAGAAATCCTCCATGTCGTTCAGATCGATCGGGTCTCCTTCTCCTTCTCCCTCTGGCTCTCCTTCTCCTCCTTCACCCTGAAGATGTTCGTCCATCTCAGCCATTAGATCGTCCATGTCGATATCCACACCCTCTCCGTCTCCTTCAGCGTCTTCGTCTTCGTCATATCGGTCTTCGTCCCCGTCCACGATGTCTAGTGTTCCGTTGAACCCTGCCGGAGGGTCCTCCTCGATCGTCAGCGACCCAAGCCTATACGGCTGGGGTTCGGCTTGAGGTTGAGACTGGGGATTCGGGGGAGACGGCCCGTCAGCGTCCACCTCATCCCAATCGGACTCCGAATCGCTCAGTACAATAGGAGCAGTCTCAACAAATGTAGATGGTGGGGGTTGGGTGCCTCCAAGGGTAGAAGATCCCGTCGGCAACGACAGCGAAGTCCCTCCGTTACCGCTCGCTAGTGACGTCAACGGGTTCTTCGACGAAGAAGCAGAGGAAGACCCGGTAGGTAGCTCCAGGCTGAAACCTTTCTTCGCAGGTGGTTGAGGTTTTGGCTGGGGACGTGGTTGCGGTGGGGGTACCATCGTAACCTGTGGTTTTGGGGGTAGTCCGGCGGCCAACGGAGGTGGTTTGGAGGCCCGGGGTTTCGACTGAGGTTGCGTCTTTTGAGGCGGAGGTGACGGTCTTGGTCGTTTCGGCACCCTTGCAGACCCCTCGGCTTCAGGCTCCGCCTCCCTCTTCACACCCTTGCTCTTCAGATCTCCAGCCAACTTATCCAGCTTGGATACCGGAGTTGGCAGAGATAGAACAGGTGACTTCTGCTCGGGTTTAGTCTCAGGTCTAGGTTCCTTTTTCGGAACCATGGATTTCTTATTCGCCACCCTCACAGCAGCAGAGTTCGGGTTCATGAATATCGGGGCGGGCTCTTTAGGCTTGGGCTTTGGTTCGCGTTTAACCATCGGCTTCTTTGGTAATGATTGTGACCCCGATGTGCCATCCGGGGTGGAAGAGGTAGAAGCTTTGAGCGAAGGTGGCTCTTTCTTGACGGAGGGTCGCTTTGGAGGCGCGTCCTCGACCACGCTCAACAAGTCGCGCTCTAACTCTGCGTTTAGGTCCAGATCGATGTCATATTCCTTCTTCGCAGGAGACACCGGTGCGGAGGGCACCCTGGGAGCAGCTAGTTGACGGACATGAGAACGAGGACGAGCAGGGAACCAATAACCGTGTGGAGAATGCGTACGGGATTCAGAGGGCCGGTTGGAAGGCATCGTACTCTTGCCTCCCCAGTTGACGTTAATCAGAGAGTCCAGCTTCTCCAAGGTAAAGGTCTATTGCAGCGGAAACGAACGAGAGGTTTCAGCTGTTGATCGGGAACCTGTAGCAAAGTACAAGCTTACCCCAAGCTCCTCGTCATATACCAACAAGCAATCCACATCCTTGGCGGCAATTTCTGCGCCAGTAAATAACTGGCCCTCTCCTGGCTGTTGGTAAAATCATAAGCAGATGCACAATAGATGATTCCGGGATAAAAGCTGGAAACAGGAGATGATGGGACTCACCACAATGCTAGCGCGTTCTATGGTTGTGGTCTTCCTATCACCCTCCTTCTTGACTTCAATCGTCCCCGGCTTGTAGTGATCAATCGACTCGGGTTTAAAATTATCTGTCCAGACGCACACAGGTTCAGTATTCACGGGCCACCAACGAGTAAGGACTAAACCGGCCACCTGGCCACCGCCGTACCATACGGTAGGCGGGGGGGAAATGGGGGGGAACGTACATCTGAAGGAGTAGAACCCTCGATCGGAGAGTTTGGGAGCCTGCGGTAGGCCTTTATTGGCCTTCAACGCCCCCGCCAGTGAACTCCCGACGATAACGGGGTATGAGCCATTCGGAGGCATCCAACTTGTGTCGTTCTTGGTGGACATGGGGTCCTCGCGTCGCGGATGGTGGTGTGGGAGTTGGAGAAGAGGAAGAGGTGGTGGTGGTTGTGGATTGAGGGTGAAAGGGATATCTGGAGGGAGGGGGGATGGAGGAAACAACCGACCTGCTTTGGCCGGACCAAGGACAACTGCCAGGGGGAAGTTCACTAGCCGAACGTCGATCAAACGCTGAAAAGACCATCAAGCGTCTATTTGCGGACATTCCACAGTGCACACCCCACCTCACAGCCGACCGTTATTATTCCACTGAAACACTAGCCTTGTTCGTTCTTATATAACAGACAAAAGACAGGAAATAAGATAAGAAAATACACACGGTACGGTACGACGTTACAAAACAAAGCGAAGCATATAGGGTAGCGTATATACTGACCCACTCTAGGGTTAACAGGGCTGTAACCCAGACCGGACAAAGGATAGGAAAGTGGTAACAGGAAAACAATTATCAATGCCGTAGACAGCATGAAGAACACGAGATATAATATCTTGAAATGAAACAAGAGTCATGCAATCATGTTGGTCGTGGAATGCCTCATGCAAACGTGAGGGTGGCGGAGATTCGGTCACCGCGACTTTTTATCCTCCGGCGTAGGCGCCACGAGCGGCATATGGGTCCGTCTCGGGGAGAGTTGCGGTGAAATCGGCTCTTCGTCATCCGTCATACTGCCGATGGTACCATTGGGACTGGAACGACCAGAACGGGCTGTCGCCTCTGCCAACTCCTTCCGGAGAGCCTCAAGCTCCTTCTCAAACCTGTAACACGTAGAGTTAGAGTGAATCACTAAATCCACGAGGTTTGGATGAAACACTCACTTGCGGCCGAAAACTTCAATATAGAAACCTCCGCCGTTCCACACGCTCACGGAGAAGATGAATAGCAGGAATATGTTGCTCCAAAACGGACTGTCGTAGAGCACATACACCGCGGGAAGTTCCGTCAAGATGGCATAGGCAAGCTGTCCACCCATGAACACAGCTTCCCGGTATTGCGATGGAAACTTGGACAAGACCGATCCAATGACGCTCCCCTTGGAATTCAGGAGGAAGAGGAAGGAAGTAGCCCTCTGCCCGGACTCGATCTTCTTCCTCCGATCGACGAGGACGAACTTCCAGTACAGCATTTGCCAGATCAGATCTAGCGAACCCGAGATCAACAACAGAATACACGCAATGCGACGATGGATACTCACAGATGACCCCGCTCAAAGAGATTGCGTATAGCGGACTCATGTGAGGGACTTCCAACAAAGCTGGGAACCGCTGTTCAGCTCCAGGGTAGAAATGACTGTTGGGGGAGTATAGTAAGCCAAAGCACGTAATTTGACATCGCTGTCAGGGCGCACCGTATGACAGTAAAAGTGAACGGGGGATAGACATGGATGAACAACGATGTAACCTTATCCGAATCATGGAACACTAGACTATTTCTCCAAGTGATGACGGCACTGGCCAGAGACCCGTGGGATAAACAGTAACACGCCACCCACAAAGATGGGCTAGAGGGAAAGACCCAGAGGAACAAGAAGTTGAGGATGTTCGCGTAGTAACACAAGTCGAACAGGAAGTAGTGCCAAGCTCGTTTCTTGTACTTGTATGTGCGGAGTGGGAGGAGGTATAGCGCTTGAAGCGAATACGCGATGTGCACCCACCTAAAGATAGACAGATAAAGTGTTAACCACGGTGGCCAGAAGGTCAGTTTAACATGTATGATAGACTCACTCTGGGGCCATCCCAAACATCAAGGCGGAGAAGAACACAGACATGACACCAAAGAAGAACGAGACCTTCTCTCTAGTCCGAACAACCTTCGTAGAATCCCACGTCGAGGAGAGCTTCGTCAATCGTTGCTGAATCTACACAACGCGCGAAGAGATGCGGTCACCCATCACCTTAATCACGACACAATCCTATTCCTGGAGAATTGATACCCACCTTGAGCTTGAACTTCTGCATCTCCCGATCCAAGTTCTCCGCCAGGTCCTCCCCTGCGGGAGTCTTCATCTTGTTCATAGCTTCCTCAGCCCGAGTCTTGATGCGATCACTGTGTTTCGTGAGGGTCCGTTGGATGAGGTCGATGCGCGCATCGAAGAATGTCTCAACGGTGTCTACCCAACAACCACGCCAACAGATAAGCCAACACGCGTACCCACTCCAAACATAGGATAGTACTCACCAAACAACGTGAAAGCACTAGCCCAATCAGCCATCTCGTTCTCTCTTACGAGGCGTTCAAATGACGCGGAAAAGTAACCCGGTGGGACAGGATTTGGGGGAGTGGAAGGACGAGATGGACCATCGTTGTCGGTGCTCATGTTTGTGGAGACCGCTGTGGGTGGTGTGGCCGTTGAAAGAAAACAAAGGGAGCAGACCTCGCCGTGGCCAGGAAGGAAAGCTCCCGCCACCTGCGAACAAGCGCACGCTCGCTTACCCTTTGGGGACGTGACGTGGATGTGACGTTGCCGTTACAGCTCACCGAGCGCCCGATACTTACAGCTCAAGGATTCAAGGACCCTTCCGGTGAAGTTGCCCACGGCCTGGATGATCCGCAAACCACAGAAAAGGAGGGAGGTCATAAATATTCCGACTTGAACAACACTCAATTATCTGCCCGAGGTTTGAGCGAACAAGCACTACCCTAATAAGTTCTGTTTAAAATAAAGTCACCTTGGGAGCAACAATGTCTGGTTGTGAGAAAACACGAGCGGTTTCGAATAAGGAGGTACCAAAAACCAAATAAAGAAAAGCGACGAGAAAAAGGTATCTGCGGAGGCTACATAAGCCCACCACCGGTTACTGGAAAGTCCGGAAAACGAGAACGAAAGGGAGCACGCTGAGAATCTATCTCCCAATCAACTACCGCGAGGACCTCCTTAAGAGGTGGGATATGGCTGGGCATCACTGAGTACGCTGGTAGCTTGGTCCAGGGATATCGTATCGGTGACCGTAGGGGGAGCACCTCCAAGGGTACGAGCCACCTGGCCCAAGAGCTGAGGCTTGGTATCAACGAAGGCAATCGATGGTCCAGCAACCAACTTGTCGACGGCACGATCTCTGGGGTTGTTGATCAATGGCTGGGAGTCGGAAGTGACCCAGAGAGCAACGGGACCGTTGATACCGTCCGGAACGACACACTGCGAGAGAGGGAGGGAGATGGTGCACGGCAATCCGCCAACCAACATCTGACAGAAGAGACCCTACATTGATTAAAGAGAACATCAGATTTCTTCCCTTAGATATCGACATCGCGAGCGCAACGTACATCAGTGGATCCGTTGATGGCGGAAGAGCTGAAGGTCAAAAGCGTCCCGACGCCGACCGCTCCAGTGTTCGTAACGGCCAAAGATGGGTTCGCAGGGACGCCAAGGTCACAACCAGAAATGAAAGGTCCAGCGAGAGCCAAAACCTCACTCGGAGTGAATGCAAAATCAAATGCCTGCGGGATGGCAGTTCCGGCGTTGAGAACGTTCAGGATCGTCTGGTGGCGAGCTTCGACGGTCAGAATCGCACCGGCAGCGGTGAGGAGGACGGGGTCGGAAAGGAGGTGGGCAGCTCCGAGGTAAGCGGTGACGCCGACGTTTTCAACGAGACGGGCAACGGCGGACATGGTCGTGACGTCGGTAAGGACTGTCGAGAAGTCAAACGTGCAGGTATCAACGGGTGTGCTACCAAGGGCCTTAATACCCTCCTACGAAAAAGCAAACATCCAGGTCAGGTCAAACCAAAGAGGCGGCCACATCAAATTTCGCGGACGTACTCGAAGCGCAACCGAATGGGTAGCTTCATCACTCTGGATATTCACGAACTGCTCAATGGCGAGCTGGGCGTTCGGGAATCCGGCGGTGGTAAAATCACTTTCTTTAAACTTGGCAAGAGCTTCAGCATAAAACTTGGACTCGAGCTGCTCCAAAACATCCGCGAATTCTGTGAGCGGGTCAACGTCAGTTCGGGTCGGTCATGGTTACGATCAAAAACACGAAACAGGCACAAAGAAATAGAAAAAGAAAGATTTTACGCACTGAGGACCAATAGGTTCGTCGCGGAGTCTTGTCTCTTCCACGGGGCGGCAGCCACCAAGAGCGGGGCAGCAAGAGCGATGATCGAAGCAACGAAACGCATCGTGTTAAACGAAATAAAGGGTTGGATGGGTTCGAAAAAAAGGGATGTGTTGCTGGAAACTTTGTTTCAAACGAAAGGAAGGCCTGCTGGATAAGAGAGTGTTTGGGGGGAACTGGGCTCAAGGGCGGTCCAGGGGCGCTACCGGGCAACCCAGAAAAAGAAAAGAACTACAGAGTGGACGCGTCAGTATGTCCTTCGTAAGCTTAGAAGGCTGGATTTGACTCACGGGGGATGGAAAAGAAGGTGGGGGAAGAGAGACGGAATGGGTGTGAGCAACGATCATCCGCCCTTTTTATGTCTCGTGCGCTCTGTCGGTACTGCAGGCGGGAGTTTGACATATCGCAACCGTGGCCATGGAAACTGTCTTCGCTTAGTATGATCGACCGAGACCACCATTGCCAGGTCCCGCCCGCTTGGGCCCCTTTCCCATTCTCCTGCCCTCTCAAACAAGATAACTCGCAGACGATGCTCCTATTGTCATGTACAGCAATGTTCGGAAGACCTTTGCCAATGTTCTGTTGTGTATTCGGATAACCTATGCCAGGCTCTCTTTGTTTACCACTTCCCCTTTTCGGTGACCCGGAATAGGCCTACCCGACATCACCGCTGCAGACAACTAAGCGTAATAACTCACCCCCGGTATCCCCGACCTCCCACCTGTCCTTCCGTAACCGGGAACAATCAGAGTCTCTCGCCTTCCAACCAACGGGAAACCAGCTCAAGCGCTTCTATCGGCTTATCATGGGGAACGTGGACGATACCATCAGTTAATGTCGGCTGTTATGAATGAAAAACGACTTATCATATGTCCTGCGCCATTCACGGTGGCTACCGTCAACAATCCAGAGGACTTTGTCTCTCCCACCTCCTCTTCACCCACGGTCCAACCACGCCACGAGTTGGCGAGATACTCTGATTGTCCGCTCCATTCCAATCGTTCGATCCAAAGTTTGTTGGCACTGGCATTGCACTGCCAATCATATGTTCCGAGGTAGATAAGAACCCGGACGCCCCGCTAATGACAAATGTGGGTGAACCCAGCATTCCACGAACAAAGGGACCCGACTTTACCTCAAGCAACTGACCAACGTAGAACTGAGTATGGACCCTGAACTTATCCATGTGTTTGATGAACCCAGAAAACACAGCGTCCGAGCACGATGAGAAGTTGGCCGGCGAATCCACGCCAAGCAATTCCCTAACATCCGGACGGTTGAGGTACTCTGTGATAGCATCGGTCTCTTCATAACAGAGTGTTCCTTTGCACGGCTATGGTTTTGCGGTTATTGAGGGGACCCTCGGATGAATTACGGCGGTGTACTTTACCTTGGATATATCGTATACATTCCGTCCTGTGCGGGGGCTTAGCTCATCAACGCATTGATTCAGTACGCACGTTTTCTCACCAGTCGCCCAGAAAGCAGAGCCGGTCTGCGTGTCACAGAAGCTGAGGGCAGCTTCGCAATCGATGGGGTCAAACACATTAATGCAACTGCGCTTGATAGCCGCGCCACAGCGAGGGAGCTGGATACAAATGTAACATCAGCTCCGCCCGTGGATGTATTGAAGATTTTGCTTACAGCGGTCTTGATTCGGACGCACTCGCTGATACTCTGGAACGGGACATCGAAAGCGGCTGTACCGCATTCCGTCATGTACCTTCCTTCGTACAGACTTCCCAGGCTCAGAGCACGGCTAGTCAACGGTAGTGAATAAAACTCACGTCGTGAAATCAGTAATCCCGTTTCCAATCAAAACGCTCTCGAGATTGATCGTGGGGCGACCCTCGGCGGCGGCGATGGCGTTCTTGTCAACCACCTCGCTGGCGAAGACGGGAAGGTATCGTCCCTAGCAGGTTGAAATTAAACATTGCGACTTCGTCGGGCAAAGACAAGCCTACGGCGTAAGATTCTCCGGCAAGGTGAAGCGGCCGCTCAGAGAACTGGGTGAAGGTCTCGAAGAAGATGGTTATGAAGGCATGAACGTTCTTTGCGGCGTCTTCGGTGGTCTCTACGACCTCGCCGTGATCCGCGTACGAGAAACCAACTCCGACACTACGAGATTGTGTACCATCAGCAACACAACGAGGGTGGAGGTCGTGTGACGTACGGCTGGTCCAGGAAGAAGATGTTGGCCTCGTTATTCCAGCTGTGTGGGTTCCAGGTGGTTCCATTGGAGGCGTTATGCATGTCGATGTTGCATGGCCCAAGTTCCATGAGAAGCCCCATCGAGCTTGAACATCCAGGACCTGGCGAGCTTTTCATACCGCCACTTATCCTGGAATGAAACAGCCGTACCTCCATTAATCCACATCATGACATCGTCTGCGACACGACGCGTAAGAAACTGTGAGCGCAGGACACAATCAGCACATTTACCTTTGTCTGGGTCGCGTCGACTCTCGAAAAAGTAGAAGAATAGATGCTTCGCGCCAGCATCGACGTCAAGGTATCCCGTGTAGGCACTTCGTGATAGCGTGGGTCAGATGACATGGGTTTCGTTCAAAGAAATGAAATACTGACTTTACGGTCGGGTCACAGAATTTGGTTTTCTTGATCCTAACCTGGTGGTGGGGAAATTTCGGATGAACGAGAGCCGTAAAGTCGTCCGCAGATCCCAACTCAGATAACAGCATCGTAGTCACATTCCTACCCAGATTTGGGACGCCAGGGAAATATCCAACGGGTTCCTGATCATTGACAATATTTAAGCCTTGCGCGAGGACGCAGCCCGCAAGAGGAATCAGAGTCAGCAACGAACGCATAGTTGTGGTTGAGTTTGATGCTGGGTCGTCCGCGCCGCAGGGTCCGGGTGGGTTTAACGCCCGGGAAGATGTTTATACCGTTCCATGAGTTCCCGTTCAATGCCAACCATGTGTATAGCGGCCTCGGACGATCGGAAAGGTAAGCCACGAGGACCCTGTCTCTTTGAAGCGCATCGAGATGACCGCGTAGGAGCTGGGCATGGGATCGCAACCAGCCCTGAGCTTGGGATTTCGAGACCGAGGTTGCCCTCAGTCGAGTCCGGGTCATGATCCAGGTCACCCCCAAGCTGTTTCAGCCCCACTCATGCGTCGTGCACTTCGACAATGGCCCTATTGTTCCCAGAGTTGGTGAGTCGAGAGTCCTCGCGAGCGGTTGCAATTACGGGCTTCCAGAAGATAAAGCCAAGGAGTGTCCCTGGTCTAGACGATGGGATCGATGCTAATAAGCAAAGATTCCCTCGTCCCCCACGATGGGGCGCCACTTCATTGTGCCTGGAATGTGCTACGTACGTATTGGTCTCATTTTTCACCGCCACGCGGAGTCGGGGCGCTGGTCAACTCGCCTA
>Ga0307515_10017240_pt1 | contig 13167 bp, 10 predicted proteins | sample 17_EM_MG_FD_194513 | JGI IMG/M metagenome (GOLD analysis project Ga0307515, IMG submission 194513) | Populus trichocarpa ectomycorrhiza microbial communities from riparian zone in the Pacific Northwest, United States - 17_EM | ecosystem: Host-associated > Plants > Roots > Unclassified | place...
CGCGGTTGCGTCCTGCGAGGTCACTGCCTTGAGCGGAATTCGATCTTTCATCACGCTTAGAAGCTCGCGCGGGCTCCCACGAACACCCCGCGGCCGAGCGAGCCGTACTGACGAGACGTTTCGTACTGCTCGTCGAAGGCGTTCTCGATGCGGCCATACACTTCAACTTGATCGGTTACCAATTGGGAGGCACGCAAGTCAACCAGCGTGTACGAGCCCAGCGGCACCAGATTGCTTGCGTCTTCAAATCTCTCACCGACGTACTGCACGGTGAGCCCGGTAACGAGCCCTATCGGCCAACGATAATTCGCATTTGCATTCGCCGCGTTGCGCGGACGGCGTCGCAGATCGAGCCCGAAGTTGGGATCGTTCCGATCATCGTTCTCTGCATCCGTGCGCGTAAAGTTCGCCGACACATCGAAGCGTTCGCTGAGCTTCAACACCGCTTCGAACTCGACGCCCGTGGCCTTCGCTCGCGTCACATTGTCGTAGAACCCGAAAGGCTGCGCGGCACAGCGCGGATCCGAGCTTTCGAAGCATGAAACAAACGTAACAAGATTCGTTGTATCGCGATCGAAGTAGGTGGCCACCAGCGTCAATGACTCATCGAGTAGACGTTGTTCAACGCCAGCGTCCCACCCATGTGCCTGCTCGGGGCGAAGGGCCGTGTTGCCGTATTCCGAGAACAATTGATAGAGGGTGGGGGCCTTAAACCCCTGGCCAAAGCTCGCGCGGAGCAGCGTTTGCGAGGCAACCGAGTAAGCCACTGCCGCGCGTCCCGTGGTCTTTCCACCAAACGTGTCATGGTCGTCGCGCCGCAGACCGGCAGTGATGGTGAGCGGCGTGATCGGTGTCGCTTGCAGCTGTGCGTAGCCGCTGTTCAGCCGGACGTCTTTCGCCAGCGGAATAGGATTCGGATCGGACTCGGACGGCGCAGCAGTGCTGAGCTCGGACCGCTCGGTTTCGAGGCCAAACACACTCTCATAGCCATCCCTGATCTTGAAGTTACCTTGATATTCAAGCCGTCCATTCTTTCCGGACGCATCGAAAGTTTTACGCACGAGTAAAGAAGGATCGAAGTTTTCTCGATCCGTATCCGTGTACGCGTAGCCGATGCGCTGCTTCCAGCGGCCTTCGAGTGTCGCGATGTTCAAGCCGGCGTAGGCGACCAGCTCGTCGGTCGTTCCATATTCAGAGGTGTCGGCGAAAGAAAAATCCGGCGGTGGAAAGCCATCGAACTCGTTTCGCCCGTGCCAATAGTTCGCGCGCAAATCGGCGGATACCGCATCGGTGACTGTCACGGTCGCCCGGCCGCTGAAGCTCGTGTTCTTGTAACCGTCTGCCTCGCGGCCACCGAGCCGCTCATCAAAAGCGGATATTCCCCCAGTGCGGAAATAGCCGCCAGCCAGACGCCACGCGACACGGTCACCGCCGGCCTCGATTCTGGCGCGCGCGTGTCCGGTCTCCTGCGAACCGCCTTCAATGGATATGCTGCTCTTCAATGGGCCTTCCGGCACTGTGGTGATCAGATTGACCACGCCGCCAATGGCCTGACTGCCCCAGAGCGTGGATTCCGGCCCGCGCAGCACTTCCACCCGGCTGGTATCGTCCGCCAGCAATTCGGCGAAGTTGTATCCGCCTCCCGGCGCGGACGGATCGTTGAGCTTCACGCCGTCGATGAGCACGACGGTCTGTTCGGGTTCGGCACCGCGAATGAACAGTGACGTTGTGGCACCGAGACCACCGTTGCGAACGACGGCAACGCCAGGCGTGGTCGCCAGCAGATCCGACAGAGAGGTCTTCTGACGCTTACGCACTTCGTCCGCCGTGAGCACGGTGATGGAATCGCCGATCTTCGAAAGTACTTGTTCCGAGCGAGTGGCCGTGATGACCGCGGAGTCCACTACTCCCGAGTCGGCCGCGACAACGGCATCGACGAGAGCCAGCGAGGCAATAGAGCCAACCAACAGCGAGACGCGCATGATTTGAGTGTTCCCAGCGAGAGCGGACGCAAACTCATGAGCCGCGTATCGAGACGAGACTCACGACCTGTCGCCGCTTCGGGAAATCCCGCTCGCTCGGCACACCCCGGCCGTTCGATGGACGACGGCGATAAGCAGGTCTCCTGGCTCACAGCTTCACGCCCGGCGTCACCTTCCCAGACCGCGAGGGTCCAGTGGTCATCGACACGAGGCACACTGCTTACAGTTGCGGGGGCAGCCCGGGCTTTGCACCCGAGTTCCCATTTTCATCCCCTAACGGAGAACTTATCGCGCGGCGCAAAGATGCTGCAAAATTCGGTGCACGTCAAATAGGGAATGAGCCGCCGGCAGCCAGCCCGGCGCCGCGAACCCAGCGAGCCTCGCGACGATCGGCGTGGGCGCGACGCTGCCGGCGCACCCCGTGAGAATCAGCTTTGCGGAAGCTCGCTGATGACCTGGCCGTTGGCATCCAAGAACTGCGGGTGTGGATTTCCGGCTCGGCATTGCGTTCACACCGATAGTGCAAGGATATGGGGAGTACGCCACGAACGGTTGGCAGGTGGCGACACAGAGCGAGTTCGAACAGCTGATTTTTGGGAATGTCAGTACGCGCGATAACGTGCATGCTCAAGGAACATTTCTGGTGCGTCAGCACCCTGCAACCGGCCCCTAAACAGCCAATCGTTCACGCAATGCGCCGAGAGAAGCAAGTGCCACGTCGAGCGTTTCGCACTCTGGAATCGCGAGCTTGGGGAAAGGAGTCGCGCCTTGGTTATCTTTCCGCGTGGCACGCCATGTCTATGACAACAGTGCTTGCAAGTATGAGCACATTATCCTCGCCGTCCGCTATGTCGACGCCGTAAGTATCGGACCATGAGAACCATTGCTTCGACACTGATGCAACCTTGCGCTCACCGCGACTGATCTCATATTCGAGATCAATAAAGTCTCCTTGCGCCTGTAAATCATCAGGGCCCGGCACATCGACCGTGAACCTGCACTTGAATAAAGTGAACAGCTCTTTCTTGATGACCGCTCGTACTTGAGCGTCTTTGTAGATTTCGTATGTCGGTTGCCAAGAAAGCCACTGCTGTTTGATATAGACGAGCTCATGACCGGCCAGATCGCGAAACGAAAGTTGCGCGCCAAAGCTGAATGCTTTTCCGTCGACGACGAAGCAATCCTTGCCGTCGGCATCTTTGATCACGAAGTTATCGCCCCAGGAGAACACCTTCTGCTTCATGAGGTAGCGCATCTGTCTTGGCTTCCCGGCTTGATCGCGTCCATGTGAGATGCGCAGATTGCCACGGATTCAGAATTCGGTGCGTCTCCGCAGACGGAGTAAGGAGTGGATCGCGGCGCGAATCCTAGAGCAAACTAGGCCATGGCCGCCCCCGCGTTTTAAACCTTTTGACCGCAGTGGTACTCCAAAGTCGGTTACTTCCTAGGGAGTCGACGCGCTACCATCGTCCGGTTGCGGGCGGCCACCCCTACTGCGGTTTTCATCAAACTTCTCGCTGACATGATCGAGCTGCACGACATCCACAAGTATTACCGCACCGGGGAGCAGTCTCTGCACATTCTTAGGGGCATTGACCTCCAGATTCGCGAAGGCGAGCTGGTCTCGATCATGGGGTCCTCCGGTTCTGGGAAATCCACACTGCTCAACATCCTCGGAGTGCTCGACGGCTATGACCGGGGCAGCTATATGCTCGCAGGGCAATCGGTCGGCCACGTGGGCGAGACGAACGCCGCACGTCTGCGCAACAAGCTGCTGGGCTTTGTCTTTCAGTCCTTCAACCTGCTGCCCTTCAAGAACGCCACCGAAAACGTCGCGCTGCCGCTGTACTATCAGGGCGTGGGTCGCAAGGAGCGAAATCGACGCGCTGAGAAGTTCCTCGACATGGTCGGGCTCGACGACCGCCGGGAATTCATGCCGAACCAGTTGTCCGGTGGCCAGAAGCAGCGCGTTGCGATCGCGCGCGCGCTGATCTGCAACCCGAAAGTGATCCTCGCCGACGAGCCGACGGGCGCGCTCGACAGCCAGACGACGCAGGAGATCATGGAACTGCTTAAGGACGTCAACCGGCGCGGCAACACAATCATCATCGTGACGCATGAGCAGGACATCGCCAACCAAACTCAGCGCCAGATCATTCTTAAAGACGGCCGCGTGACTGCGACCGCACACGCGCACTAACCATGCTCGACGGGTTGCAGGAAATCCTGTTCACGCTGCGACAGAACAAACTGCGCACGCTGCTGACGGCGTTTGGCGTGTTCTGGGGGATTTTCATGCTGATCCTGTTGCTCGGCTTCGGTCGCGGCATGCAGAACGGCGTGTACAACGATTTCGGCTCGGACGTGCTTGATTCCATCATTGTCTGGTCCGGCGATACCAGCGTCGCTTACCGCGGCATGGGCCCTGGGCGTCACATCCAGCTCGATCAAGGCGACGTGCAGGCGGTCGCGCGGCAGGTCAGCGGCATCAGAGTGATGTCAGGTGGAATGAATCTCGGCACTGACACTGTTACGTTCGGCGACAAGCACAGCAACGGCGACCTCCAGGGCATTCCCGACGAATTCTTCAAGGTCAAAGAAGACGTGCCGTTCAACCTGGGTCGGCGGGTCAATCCGCTCGATCTCGATGAGGTGCGCAAGATCGTCGTCATCGGCACCAGCGTTGCGGAACGGCTTTTCCCTGCGGACGTGGACCCGGTTGGCAAGGACGTTCGCGTGAAGGACGTGGTGATGAAGATCGTGGGCGTATTCCATGACAAGAGCAATCGCGGCCGGGCCTCCGAAAGCGTCTACATGCCGCTTTCGACAGCACGGAAGATCTACGGCGGCGGCACGCGCATCGATTTAATCATGCTGCGCCCGGCTGCGGGCGAGGACGGCTTCGCGCTCGAGCAGAGAGTCATCGATTTGTTGAAGCGCCGTCACGGCGTGTCCCCCGAAGACAAGCGCGGCGTGAACTCTTTCAACATGGCCATGCCCGCTCAGCGGGTCAACGGGCTGTTCATCGGGATCAATGTGTTCATCTGGTTCGTCGGTCTAGGCACGTTGACGTCGGGGATCGTCGGCATCAGCAACATCATGATCATCACGGTGAAGGAACGGACCCGAGAGATCGGCATTCGCAAGGCGCTGGGGGCCACGCCATTTGCGATCGTCAGCACCTTGTTACTCGAATCGACGCTCGTTACCGGCATCGCCGGCTATCTCGGGCTCGTGATCGGCGTCGGACTGCTCGAGCTCGTCGCGCTCGCTCTGCGCAGTACCGGCGCCCAGATGCCGTATTTCATGAATCCGGAAGTCGATTACCGAACCGCGATCACGGCGATCGCGCTGCTCGTCGGCGTCGGCATGCTCGCGGGTCTCATGCCCGCGCTGCACGCCGCGAAGATCACACCTACCGAAGCGATGCGTGCCGAATGATCGACGTCGAGAAGTGGCGCGAGATCCTCCGGACGATGGGCCAGCACAGGCTGCGCACGACGCTTACCGCGTTCGGCGTCTTCTGGGGAATATTCATGCTCACAGTCCTGTTGGGCGCCGGCAAGGGGCTCGAGAGCGGTGCTGCGGATGGCTTTCCGCGCGTCGCGAATTCCGTTTACATCTGGTCGCAGGGGTCAACGCAGATTCCCTACCAAGGCATGCCCATCGGTCGCCAGATCGCTTTGCGTCCCGGCGACGTTGATGCCATTGCGAAGAATGTCGCGAGCGTAGGGTTCATCAAAGGTCAGAACTCGGTTGGCGTCTGGGGCGGCAGTCCGCCGTACACCGTGCGCAAAGCGAAGAATGGCGCCTTCAGTGTGCAGGGCGGCTTTGCCGGCATTGAGAATTTCAATGCGCTGCGCATCCTCGAAGGGCGTTCGATCAACGCATTAGACGAGCGGCAGACCCGCAAAGTGGCGGTTATCGGGCAGCGCGTGCGCGACCAGCTGTTCACGAAGGCCGAACCCGTGATCGGCAGCGATATCACCGTCAACGGTATCCACTTCCAGGTAATCGGCGTGTTCCAGTCCCTGCAGAACGGCAACCAGGCGCAGCAGGAAGATGAGCGCGTCTATCTGCCGAACGACACGCTCCGATATGCCTTCAACCAGATCGGCTGGGTGGGCAGTTTCGTCATTGTGCCGAAGCCCGGCCTGCACGCGGGCGTGGCCGAGAACGACGTCAAATCTTATCTCGCGCAGTTGAACAAGGTGTCTCCCGATGACAAAGGTGTATTCGGTAGCTTCAATGTGCAGGATCAATACGACAAGGTTCAGGGACTATTCATCGGCATCAAAGTTTTCAGCTGGATTGTCGCGATCGGGACGATTTTCGCGGGTGCGGTCGGGGTCGGCAACATCATGCTGATCGTTGTGAAGGAGCGCACGCGCGAAATCGGGCTGCGCAAGGCTCTCGGCGCGACGCCGGCCTCCATCGTGTCCATGATCATCCACGAGTCGCTGTTCATTACCGCAGTCGCCGGTTACAGCGGGCTCGTGGTCGGCGCCCTGCTGCTTGAGAGCGTGGCGAAGATGCTTAATGCGAGCGGCGGCAAGGCGGGCTTCTTTGGTCCGCCGCAGCTGGAATTCGGAACCGCGATGGTCGCGCTCTGCGTTCTTGTCGTCTCGGGCTTGCTGGCCTCGCTGATGCCCGCGGCGAAGGCGGCCGGCGTGAACCCGATCATTGCACTACAAGATGAGTGACGTGAAAAAGATCATCAAGTACCTCGTCCTTGCGGTGATCGCGATCGTGTTCGTCGGCACGTTCGTGTTCCTCTATCGCAAGTCGCACCAGCCGCCGGCTGTCTACAAAGTCGATACGCCGGCACGCATGACGATCGTCAAGAAGACTGTGGCTACGGGCAAGGTGATTCCCCGGCGCGAGATCGAGGTCAAGGCCCAGGTGTCCGGTGTCGTTGAACGGCTCTATGTGACCGCGGGACAAGTCGTGAAGAAGGGCGCGATTATCGCGCGCATCTCGTTGCGCCCGAACATGCTCAATGTCAACCAAGCCGAGGCGCAGCTGCTCGCTGCGCGCATCAACCTTAAGAACCAGGCCGTGGACATCGAGCGCTATCGCAAGTTGCTCGGCGAACACGTGATCTCGGAATCTCAGTTCAACCAGTACGAGACCGACTACAACCTGCAGAAAGAGGCTGTGGCCTCGGCCGAGAACGGGTTGCTGCTGCTGAAGACGGGCACGACAGGCGACAAGGTGTCTAACATGATTCCCGCCACGATCGACGGCACCGTGCTCGACGTGCCCAACAAAGAAGGCGCGTTCATTGTCGAGTCGAGCACCTTCCAGTCGGGCACCACGTTAGCCACGCTGGCCGACATGAGCGATATGATCTTCGAAGGCTTGGTCGATGAGTCGGAGGTCGGCAAGCTCAGGCAAGGAATGGAGCTTGTGCTCAACGTGGGTGCGCTTCAGGGCAAGCCGTTCAAGGCGTCGCTCGAATTCATCTCACCGAAGGGCGTCACCGACCAGGGCACGATCAAGTTCACAATCCGCGCGGCGGTGCAGCTCGACAAAGAATTGTTCCTGCGCTCCAACTACAGCGCGAATGCGGACATCGTGCTCGACAAGCGTGAGAATGCGCTTGCGATCAACGAGGGCGATCTCGTCATCGAAGGCGACAAAATCTTTGTCGAGGTGGAAAAGGCGCCGCAGACCTTCGCGAAGCGCGAGATTAGGACGGGATTATCGGATGGCATCAATATCGAGGTGATCTCGGGCCTCGCCGAAGGCGAGAAGGTTAAGCACCGTTAACCACGCTCTCAATTTCATGCGCGAGCTTGCAACCCGGCCGGTGACTGATTGAGATGCCAGAGCTTCCTGCGACATTGGATTCTCGTATCGGACGCACTTTGCGCGCACTCGTGCAACTGCCACCACGATCACGCTCGCTAGATCGATAGCCAGCAATGCTATGTCGTCGTAGTCGCGCATATATCGGAAGCGATAAGAAAGGAACGAGCCGGCACTGCATTAGCCGTGTCGTTGAGGACATCGGGACCACGAGTGATCGATCCGCGGCTCATGCGAGCGGAGCGGACATGATGCGCGGCGTCATGGCGTTGTAATGTGTGGATGAGCATCATTCGCGTGGCATAAAAGAGACCGTCGCGAGGATTGACACGGCTGCCGGGTGTCGTCATTAGCCAGCATCCATCTTCGAAAAGCCGCCGTATCGTCAGCGCGCGACAAAAAGCCTGCTGCGCTCAACATCCGCTTCCGCCATAGGGACTGCATGACCACTTCGACACGTTCCGCCGTGCGAGCTCGCTCGGCGCTGGTTACCGGTTTAATGACAAGCGCCATTGCGCTGAGCGGCGGGAGGCCTGCGCACGCCGCGGGTATTCCGGGCACGGTGATCGAAGAAGCCGTAGTGACGGCGAAACGCTATGAGCCCTTGGGTCAACCGGTGTCGGCAAGCCAAGGCATCGTGCTGTCGGATCAGCTGGTAAACCGGCCGATCTTGCGCCCGGCGGAAGTGCTCGAAGTCGTTCCGGGCCTCATCGTCACGCAGCACAGCGGCGACGGCAAAGCGAACCAATATTTCTTGCGCGGCTTCAATCTCGATCACGGCACGGACTTCGCCAGCACCGTGGATGGCTTGCCGGTCAATATGCCCACGCACGGCCACGGACAAGGCTACTCCGACCTCAACTTTCTCATTCCCGAGCTCATCGACCGGCTCGACTATCGCAAAGGCACGTACTACGCGGAGCAAGGCAACTTCTCGGCGGCGGGCGCGGTCGGCATTCACTACAAGCGTCGCTTGGGTCAGCCCTTCGTGACGATCGGCGGGGGCGAAGATCACTACGAGCGCGCCTTGTTGGCGGGATCGCAGGAAGTGCTCGGCGGGATCTGCTGTTAGCTTCGAGTTACGAGCACACGAACGGACCTTGGGATCTCAGCGAAGACTTGCGCAAAGTAAACGGACTCGCGAAATACACGCGCGGCACGAGCGAGAACGGCCTTGGGCTTACGTTCATGGGATACGACGGCCGCTGGCAGTCGACGGATCAGATTCCCTTGCGCGCGGTGGAGTCGGGCCGGATCGACCGCTTCGGCTTCATCGACCCGACGGATGGCGGTGAGAGTTATCGCTACAGCGTGAGCGGCGATGCATGGGGTCGGCTCGGATCCGGTGATTGGCGCGCGCTCGCGTATGTCATGGATTATCACCTCGATCTGTTTTCGAACTTTACTTACTTCACGGATACGTCGAACGGCGATCAGTTCGAACAAGCGGACGATCGAACGGTGGCCGGCGGCGACTTTCGCTACCGGCAAGAGCTTCCTGCGCTGGGGCACGAAGCGGAGTGGCTCTCAGGGGTGCAGATTCGTCAGGACGATATCTCTCCCGTCGGCCTGTATAAGACGCGTGCGCGCCAACGAATCGCCACGGTTCGTCAGGACGAAGTGAAGCAGACGAGTTACGCGGCGTTTACGAGCTTGGATCTCCGCTGGGCACCCTGGCTGCGCAGCGAGTTTGGCTTGCGCGCCGATCGATACAACTTCGACGTGCAAAGCGATCTGGCCGTGAATTCCGGCACAGCGGATGACGCCATCGTGAGCCCGAAGGCGTCGCTCACATTCGGGCCCTGGAAAGACACCGAGTACTTCTTGAACGCGGGTCGCGGCTTCCATAGCAACGATGCCCGCGGCACGACGATCCATGTCGATCCGAACGATGGCGCCACGCCGGTCGATCGAGTGGACCCGCTCGTGCGTGCGACTGGCGCGGAAGTCGGTGCGCGAACCGGTTTGATCCCGAAAGTGCAGATCGCGGCTTCCTTGTGGACGTTGCAGCTCGACTCCGAATTGCTTTTCGTCGGCGACGGGGGCACGACGGAAGCGAGCCGACCCACGCGACGTACGGGTTTGGAAATAGGCGTGTACTACAAGCCCGTCGATTGGCTGATCGCCGATGCGGACCTGGCCTGGTCGCGCCCAAGATTTACGGACACCGACCCGGTCGGCGATCGCATCCCTGGTGCGGTCGAGCGCGTGTTCTCCCTGGGACTCGCGATAGATCGTCCTGACGGCTGGTTCGGTGGCGCGCGTCTGCGCTATCTCGGCCCATCCTCGCTCACCGAAGACGATAGGGTGCGGGCCAGACCCACGACGCTCGTGAACCTGGATGCGGGTTATCGCTTCTCCAAACGCTGGAGCGCGCAATTCCTGCTGCTCAATGCCTTCGACGAACAAGGCAACGACATCACGTATTTCTATGAATCTCAGCTTGCGGGCGAGCCCGCTCCCGTTGAGGATATCCACTTCCATCCGGTCGAGCCGCGCACCATCCGCGCGAGTCTCACGGTGAACATGTAATCCAGTCGAGAGGAGCCCGCATGCGTCGCTTGGCGTTTCTCATCGTGGCATCACTCCTGGCCCTGCCTGCGTTCGCGCATTCTGGCGCCGGGTTAGCGGGCGGTTTCGCCGCCGGCTTCATGCATCCCCTCGGTGGACTCGATCATTTGCTGGCCATGGCGGCGGTGGGCATCTGGGGTGCGTTCCTGGGTCGGCCGCTCATCTGGGTTCTGCCCGTAGCGTTTCCGCTAGTCATGGTCATAGGCGGTGTGCTCGGCATCGCCGGCGTTCCCCTTCCGCATGTAGAGATGGGTATCGCGGCTTCGGTGATCGTGCTCGGCTTGGCCATCGCGGCCGCGTGGCGTGCGCCGGTACCTGTGGCCGTGGCCATCGTCGCGCTCTTCGCGATCTTCCATGGTCACGCGCACGGCACTGAATTACCGACGGCCGCAGCGCCTGAAGCTTATGCGGCAGGCTTCGTTGTCTCCACCGGTCTCATTCATCTCAGCGGCATCGGCATTGGTCTCTTGACTCAGTTGCGCCACGGTACGCTCGCTCTTCGCACGGCCGGCGGGGTCATCATGGTCTGTGGCGTTTGGATCTTGGCGGGTATGCCCGGGCTCGCTTAGCGTCCGCACGTCGCAGCCTCGCGATGCGCGGGACTTTAGCCCTCATTCTTCTCTTCATCGTCACGCCCGCACACGCCCATGACGTGTTCGGGCTCAACGCCGGGCCGTTCTGGCTGGGGGCGTTGCATGTGTTGGTTGCGCCGCTCTGCATCGTGGCGATCATCGCGCTCGCCGCCGCGATTCCCTTTTCGTCGGGCGAAACGGTCATCGGGTCTGCCATTACGGCCGGCGCCACGGCATTCGTCACGGCGTTGTGGGCGCCCGCGGCGCTCGCCGCTGCAGGTCCCATTGGAATCGTTGTAGCCGGTTTGAGCGCCGCGTTTGGATTTCAGCCCAATCTCGCGTTCGGTGTTTTTCTCGGCGCCGTGGCAGGTTTTGGAGCGGGCGCCGCGGCTCAACTCGACTTACGCGTTGTGAGCGCATCACTGGGTGTCGCGGTGGCCATCGTCTCTCTTTTGCTTTGGAGCGTGGAGGCGTTCGTGTACACCCAGCGCCTCCTGCCACTCGCAAGACGCGTCGTCGGCGCATGGACCGCCGCTATCGCACTCTTGCTGGGCGCGCTGGCGGTGAGAATACTTTTCACGCCCCATCGCTGAGCGTCGATCCGGCTCGCGAGCGTTGATCAATCAAACGTGCCGGACGCGTCGATGCGCCGAAGTCGCGCATGCGCAAGGAAATCAATCTTGCACGCCGCTCCATTGATCCCTCACGCGACGGAATGTCTTCGCTAAGCGACTTTCAAGCCGGTTGACACTTGCCGCGCAAGCAACGCAGACTCCAGCGCGCGTCGCGGTGACATATCGCAATCTGCATACGCGAAATGGATGATCGCGAATCGCGCAACCATCATTTTCACGGCTCAGGGAGGAGCTACTGATGCTCAATTCCATTCCGCGCGCACTCGCGCCAGTCTGTTTTGCTGTTCTCGCAACGAGCGCCATCTCGGTGGCGCAAGCCGAAGGCCCGCCGCAACGAATCATCGTGAAATATCACGCCACGCCGAACGCGAACACTGCTGCCACGGCGAGCTCGCAGCGAAACATGTCCGATGTCACGGCGCGCTACGGTATCGCCATGACGAACGTGCGCCGCGCCACGAGCGGTGCGCAGATCATGAAGCTCAGCGATCCTGTGAGCCGCGAGAATCTCGCGCAGATGGTGAAGGATCTCGCCGCGGATCCGAACGTCGAATATGCCGAAGAAGATCGCTTGCTGCAGGCAAGCTTCACGCCGAACGACACGTTCTACAACGTGCAATGGCATTACTTCGAAGCGGCCGGCGGCTTGAACCTGCCGAGCGCTTGGGATGTGGCCACGGGCTCCGGTGTCACCGTTGCCGTCATCGATACGGGCTACCGTCCGCACGCGGATCTGGCTGCGAACATCGTGGGCGGCTACGACTTCATCAGCGATACCTTTGTGTCACGAGATGGAAACGGTCGCGACAGCAGCGCGCTGGATCCGGGCGATTATTACGCCGCTAACGAATGCGGCTCCGGCGTCCCGGGTTCGAACTCAAGCTGGCACGGAACGCACGTCGCCGGCACGATCGCCGCACGTACCAATAATGGACTGGGCGTTGCGGGAGTGGCCTTCAATGCGCGCGTCTTGCCGATTCGTGTGCTAGGTCGCTGCGGCGGATATACCTCAGACATCGCGGACGGGCTCACTTGGGCATCGGGTGGAACGATATCCGGTGTTCCGGCTAATCCGAATCCCGCGAAGGTCGCCAGCCTTTCATTGGGAGGCGGCGGTGCGTGCGAATCGTATATGCAGAGCGCTGTGAACGGCGCGCGAGCGCGTGGCACCACGGTGATCGTTGCCGCGGGCAATGATGCGGCCAATGCGGTCAACTTTTCGCCGGGCAATTGCACGGGTGTGATCACTGTCGCCGCAGTGAATCGCAATGGCGGTCGTGCGTACTATTCGAACTTTGGTTCGATTGTGGATGTCGCGGCGCCGGGCGGTGACACTCGCAGCAGCGCGGCGAATGGCGTGGCGTCTACGTTGAACAGCGGCACCACAACGCCAGGCACAGATGTCTATGCGTATTATCAGGGCACGTCGATGGCCACGCCTCACGTGTCGGGCGTTGCAGCTCTGATGCTCTCGGTGAATCCGAGTCTGACACCGGCGCAAATCGAATCGCTTCTGAAGTCGACGACTCGCACATTCCCGGCAACCTGCAGTCAGTGCGGGACGGGCATCGTGAATGCCGCAGCGGCGGTCAATGC
>Ga0307515_10017241_pt1 | contig 13166 bp, 7 predicted proteins | sample 17_EM_MG_FD_194513 | JGI IMG/M metagenome (GOLD analysis project Ga0307515, IMG submission 194513) | Populus trichocarpa ectomycorrhiza microbial communities from riparian zone in the Pacific Northwest, United States - 17_EM | ecosystem: Host-associated > Plants > Roots > Unclassified | place...
TCTAAACTTTTATATTATAAGTTTATCGTTTTTAATGTTATTATATAATATTATATACGCAGCAATGCCCGCGGCAACGCGCGGGCATATAGCTAGTATATATATAAAGTTTGTGGAGAAGTTATAAAAGAGTCAATTTAATAAGTTGAGATAATTAATGGAATGAGATATCTCTTCTTAAAAACTATAAATGAAACTAATTCCTATTTATTAAAAAAACTAAAAACATGTTTGTTGAGAAGACTCTAAAATGATTGTTTTAAGAAAATACTTATTACAGTTGAAAAGGTATTTTCTATGGAGAAGTTATAAAAGATTAATTTTCAATAAATTGAGATTATTAATGGAATGATATCTTATTATAAAGGATAAATATCAAAACTGATTTCTAATTATTAAAATTAAAAATATATTGATGAGGAAATCTTAAAAGAGTTGTCTTAAAAATAGTCATTTTGATTGAAAAGGTTTTTTTTTTTTTTTGAGAAATTATAGAAGATTTTATTGAATAAATTGAGATCAATAGTGAAAAGATATGTCCTATAAAAAAGATAAATATTGAAAGTAATTTATATTTATTAAAATAAATAAATACATGTTTGTTGAGGAAACTCTAAAAGAATTGTTTTAAAAAATAAACACTTTGGTTGAAAATGTACTTAATTTTGTGGGGGAGATTTATGGTATCCATGAAGTAATTAGTGACATTTGTTACTCTCTTATGTTCATTTTGAAGAAATAAATAAATAGAAAAAGAAGGAGAAAGAAAATATAATTCATGATGTACTAAAAATAATAAAAATATCTTCACATAAGATTTCTAACGTAGACAAAAGTTAAAGATAACAATTAAACAAAAAAACACAGAATATTTTAATGGGTGAAAGGAGATGAGATATGAGCTTCAAATCCGCAAGTTTATTTTCTCTAAAATATTGATATTAAAATTTATCTTCTTAGAAGGTTTACAAGACCTTAAATAAACTAGAAATTCTATCTTAACTAAAAAGCAAAAACAAAAATTATAAAGAAAAAGAAACATAATATCTGAAATAAGCAAGAAATCCAAAAATAAAAAGAAAAATCATAAAAATTGTCAAAATTAAGGGGTCTCAACAAGATTTTTGGTATCAAAAAATCTGATAGATACATATAGCAATATTATTGTTACTATATAGAAAACCATCTTTGAAAATTATGTAAAAAATGAAGCAGTTAAATAGTCAGATAAATAGTTATAGCTTTATTGACTCTTATTATGATATGGAATAAAGCTGGATTCCATGGGTGGCAATTGCTTTAGTTTCATCTGGAGTCGATTATTGGAAGAGTTCTTTTTTTTTTTTCCGTCAAGACTATATATGCGTGGCATTACTGCTATTATTAACTCAAAATACTGTCAGATCATATAGCAATACCTATGCTTAATTAAACCCCTGCCCCATGCATCCTTTTTTGTTACTGTGAACAATAATAATAATAATAAAAAAAAAAGACACCTAGCCTTATTGTTTATACTGTTAATTTGTAAAAAGAGTATGTTAGGACATAAGAGTAGGCTTGAATATTAGTCCCCTGTGATTTGAGCTACTGGCGATTGTGGCCTTGTGCATGTCTCGAACGTGTCACTTCTTTTTCTCTTAATTTCCGTTGGAAGTATTTTTTTCTTTTTTTTTTGATATATTTTAGTATAGTTATTAAATCTGTTTCAATGAATTAACCTGAAATCTAGAGTCCTCCGAGCCAGGTTTGAGGTAGGTAAAACTCAGACCTGTAATTAGCCTGGTAAAACTCGAACGACTCACCAAGTCAACTTGATAACCGGGTGACCCGATGTAATCTAGAAGAGACGTTTATATATATATTTTTTTTTATTATGTCTACATTATTTTTAATAATCCTAAAAAGTAATTCATGAATATCTAGTCTTACATTTTTTTATAGCATGTCTCAACTTTTCTAGGTGGAACAAATATTTATGGGTTGTGTGTTTTAAAAAACAAAGAGTGCATGAGTGTTAAAGTAGTGATTTCAATTTAAGGGGCAGAAATAAATTATTATTGAAGACCAAAGGTACAAAAAGCACAGGCATTGCCTCACGTGTAGGGAGGTAATCAGAGATTTTTCTCTTGCTCGACCCAATCTTATACACACAAGCCTACCACTCTATCCTTATTGGTTACTAGCCCATATCAAATTTCACTATATAAATATTAGAAGAAAGTTTTATGTTTTCAATATGAGATTGGAAGCCTATTAATATATATACTTTCTATATTCACAAGAAAAAAATTGTGTTTTTTCAATGTGGGATAAGAAAAAAATTTTATTTAAATACTTCAACTTAAAAAGAGAAGATAATATCTTTTCAATGTGAGATAAAAAAAATCTTTTAAACTTCATTATTTACAATATATATAGCTTACATTTATATGGATTGTTTCTTAATTTTTTCATATGGGATATTAAAACCTTAAATATTTTTTTATTTTCCAGGTTGACCCAGGTAAACCCGTGTGACCAGGGATCTGACCCCTTGGGTGGGTCAACCCCCGAGTCATGTTTAATAACTATGTGTTTTAGGTTCAGTCAACAAGAAGTGCTCCAGTACATTTTCCCCCCTTCTAGTCCTAGTATATCACTAGTAAATATATCAATGTGAATCTCTTTTAAAATAATGTTAAATGAAATTTCTTCACATGCTACACCTTAGTAGATCTCATTCTAATTTCATAAATAAATGTGTTTTTTAATTTGAGTTTGTATATTCATTATACATGTTTCATATTTTATTTGCTTAATGTGAGGTGCTAAATTAGAAAAAAATTATATTACTCTAGGAAGAGAGCCTTTATCCACTCCCTTAGGAGGTGAGTGTGATTTTTTTCGTTGTAATTGATCAATGTATGTTGTTTTTAAAAGAATGGATAAAATAACATTGGACATTTTCAACGCACATATGATTGATTATGTGTTTTCACATCGGTAGTCTAGTCTTAAATTGTTTTCGTATGTTGCGCCAAGATACCAATTATGTCCACAAAGGACTCAAAATAAATGTATACGATGTAAGGAATATTATGGATAAAGATAATGGTCTTGATATTTTAATCTTGATAATCTAGATATAATATTCTAACTTAATATATAGGAGATGATTACTAACTTTCATCGCAAAAAAAATAAAATTAATATGTAAGAAAATTTTTATTACCTAATTAGATTGAGAATAAATGAAAGATATGTGTGTAATTTAAATTGTACAATGAATGTGGAAAAATGGCCTCCAAGAATTTGATATCTAAATTGATCAAGGATGAGAAATTTGATGCAAAGAACTATGATGTTTAGCATAGGAAAATTTGATATCTTTTAAATGAGAAAGAGATACTTGAGACCTTGACTAATAGTATGAACTCACTTCAGAAAGGGATAACTGCCCAATACCAATGTCATCTGCAAGCCTATGCTTGGGTCAATAAGGATAGGACTAAACATTCTACTATTTTGATATGTATGTAGGATGACCTAATTAATAAGTTTGAGATTTATCAAACTGCTAAGGAAATATGGAACCAACTTAAGCTAAAATTTGGTGGCACAATAACAACTAGGTTGTGAGTCCTAACCCTTAAGTTTAATCAATATATAATGGATCCAAAACACTTTATGGTGAAAGACTTTAAGGTGATGTCCTCTATGACTAGAGAGTTACAAGTAGCTAGTAATAATCTCACTTATAAACAACAAGTTTAGGTTCTTATTAGGTCCTTACCTAAATCCTTTTAGGGCCATATAAAAATGGTGTTAATGCACAATGAGGGTATTAATACCTACAAATATATTAGGCAGCATCTTGAACTTGACACAGAGCATAGAAAGATGAATCGTACTATAATTTTAGCAACCCAAACTAGATAATATAGTTGCACAAGGTGATGCTGCAAATTTAGCACCAAGAGTTGACAGAGTAACCAAGTGCTATAAGGACAAACATGAAAAAAAGAACATGACCAAGGCCAAGTGCTATGATTGTGGAAACATGGGTTACTTCATTTTAGATTGCTCTTAACTAAAGAAGGTACAACGTTATCTTGACTCTCTTAGTGTTTATGTATGTTCACACTTATTTATTGCTCATATTATCTTTGATTGGATTGAAAACATGAGAGCAATAAAATATATAGTTAGAGATCAAGTTAAATATATAGATTACCAACTTTTACCATCAAGCAACCATTATGTTATTAAGGGTAATGACACATAGGTTCATGTCCTTGGAGTTAACATATAACATTTAAGTATACATATTGGGCGAAACCTACTTTTACATAATATGTTGTATGCCCTAGATGTTTACTATAATCTCTTATTAGTTTTAGCTTTATTTCCTTTAGGTTTTTCTTTTCACTTAAAAGGTACTCAAATAGATATTTATTTAAATAGGAAATTCTTTGGACTTGGTCAGTTAGGTAAAGGTTTTTTTATATTGGAATTTGACTTGGATTTTAACAATGATATTTCTTTGATGACACTTTTTTTTCTTCTGATATTATATCTAATTCAACTAAATAACATGCAAGGTTAAAACACATAGGACAAGATAGATTAGTTAGACTAGCTAAAGAAGGTTTATTGGGATCACTCGCTAACGTAAGCATGCCGTTATGTAAACTATATTTAGCAAAAGTATCTTATACAAAGCCTTTAGGTAAGGTTAAAATGGCAAGTTACCCATTAGAGCTAGCCCATTCATATATTTGTGGACCTATGAATATAAGAGCATGTCATGACACTTTTATTTCCTAACTTTCATATATGGTGTTATGGTGTTGTGTATATGTTATCTCATCGGTGAGAATCCTTAGATTATCTCAAATGGTTTTTTATAGAGGTTGAAAATCAAAAAGAGAAGAATTTAAAGGTTCTTCACACTGATATAAGTTGAGATTATTTATTAAAATAGTTCAAAGAACTATGTGAGGAAAAAAGGATACGTATGCAATTGACAATTCCTTACACTCCACAATAAAATATTGTTGTACAGAAAAGAAATTGTACACTTTTAGATATAGTCATATCTATGATGGTACACTTTTAGATAAAATGGATTTGATGGCTGAGAATAACACGTAGAAGTTAATTGATCTTCCTTCTAGGTGTAAGTTTATAGAAAATAAATAAGTCCTTAAGATCAAATACAATGCATTGGATCAATTGATAAGAATAAAGCTTGTTTGGTGGTGAAAGGTTATACTTAAAAAGAAAGAAAAGACTATGAAAAGACATTCTTTCATGTGGTGATATTGGCCTCTATTCACCTTATTCTAGCTATCATTGCCTATTTAGATTGGGAGTTATTCCAAATGGATATAAAGAATGCATTTCTAATACGATCTAAGAAAAGGTTGAATAGGGAAATAAATATTCTAGTGTAATTGTGCATATTGTCTAGTTTTGCAATATCAAGCATAACTCTCAATCTAATAATTGGATCGGGATGAAATTATATTAGAAGTTTCTTGACATATTTTTATACTTTGGATTAAAATATCAGGTCAATTGGAGTTTTGTAAGGTCTTACAATACAGGTTAGCAGATACAATATAGATTTTGTTATTTGTTGCCTTTTGACTTGTAGGCTTCCTATTTAGAGAGGATTTTTTTCCTAATTGTCATGCTGGCATGCGTGGAGAGAACGATGGGTTTGCCTCCTAAGTTGTGTGTGAAAAAGGGTTTTGGGTATAATCATAAAATTATGATTTTAAGGTTCAGAAGTTGCCACCTAGTGTTAGGAAACCTATGGTCTGCGCTGCGAGAGTCTGGGTAAGGGACTGATTGTGCAAAGAAAAGACAAATCACCCCCAGTGCACCTTACCTAAGGTAAACTGCATTATTGTTTGATTGTTTTTCTATATCAAATTTCTATTTGTTGGTCTTGTCTAAGGTTCAAGTCAGATCTTCTCTCGTGAAGAGATCTTTACCTTATTGAGTTCACACTTAACTATTCTAAAGTCTAAATTTTAGCATCGCATTTATTTCCTAAATATAACTAATTCCTAACATTCTGAATAGAATAATTGTTATGGTTTTTTTTTTGTATTTTGGTCAAACCCTAATGGATAATTATAAACTGATTATGTTATCCATTTTGCATTGTAGAACAAGAGAAAGATATAGTTTTTGTTATTTATAAAAATATGCTCGAAAAATTTTTAGGATTCGGTTGTATGCATGAAGATTAAAACATATATTTTTTTGGATAGAGGAAATTAATTTGAAATTTTTTAAAATTTTCAAATTTAAAAAAAAAAAACATTTCGGAGAAAACCGGGTATTTTTAATATCGGGTTTGTATCATACAATGTAAATATACAGCTCGATATTATACAAAATTATTGGAAAAATCGGGTATTTTTTTATATTATTATAAAATATATTGGGCTGGACCCAGCCCAGACATCCGGGCTAGGTTGAAACGGGTCTAACCCAACTTAGTCAGGGTGGGCTGACTGGCGGCCCAACATATTCTTCCTTTTTTTTTCTTTTGAGTTTGGGTTGGACTTGGCCCAACCATCTAGGTTGGGCTAAAACGGGTCCAGCCCATTGTTGTTAATGGCATTTTGCCATTTACATGGTTATAGAGGGATGTTTGGGGAAAAAAAAGAAGAGGAAAGCTTGTCTGGCTAGAGGAGAAAAATTGTTGGCAGTGTTCCTGGTGGTGCAGGGAAGACCAGCGTGTGGTTGGTGGTGGCAACGACGGCTGAGGCTGTGGCAAAAGAGGTGGCCTAGTAGGGAGGAAACAAACTGGGGAAAAGAGCTGATTTTTTCCTAACTTGGGCCTCAGATTTCTTAATGCTCAATACCTGGAATCCACCCCTATTTATAAAGGGTGAAAGAGGGGCATGCTATATTTATTGTTGTCAAATCTTAACCCTTGATTCGAACCGGAAGGATCCTAACCGTTGGTTCAAGTTACTATCATGAATTGTTAAATTTGGCAGCTAAAGGTTGCCTGAGATGGCCACTTTGGGGTGGCACCGAGGCCCCTGTGGTGCCAATCGGCCAATAAAAACCATATCGTGGTATGATCAAGAGTTAAGCCATCATGTTGGTGCATGGTTTGTCGAGTTTGGTTGAGAGATTAAGCATTAAATGCTCATGAAAGTAGCCACCCGAACAACTTTTTCAGGTGAAAAGAAAGAAGAAGATGAATAGTAGACCACACAACAAGTCGTCTGGTCTGTTTTTTTTTACTGTTTGGGTAAAAAACGACGTTATTTTGGTCAAAACACGTCATTTCATTTAAATGAAACAACATCATTTTTTTGGTTTTAAGTTTTTAATTTAGGGATTTGGCCAAATTTTAATTTGGTCCTCCGACTTTTAATTTCATTTAATTGCACCCCTAATTTACCCTAAACTTTTAATTTTATCCAATTTTGTCCCTGAAAAACTTCAACATCAACCCTGAATTTTAATGCCTTTTTCAATGTAGTCTTTGGTTCTAGATTTATGCAAGTTGACCCTCAATTAACCATTTAATTTTAAAATTTCTTCAATTTCACCCATGATTTCAATCAATTGGGTCTCTAAAGTTCAACGCCTTTTTTAAAATAGTCATTGGCTACGAATTTCTTTAATTTGACACCTAATTTGCCCTAAAATTTTGATTTCAACCAATTGAGTTGGTAAAAAATAAATTTGGTCTCCTATAATTCTAATTTTCTCAATTAAGCCCAAATTAAGCTCCTAAACTTAATTTTTCGCCAATTAAGTTCCTAATAAAATTAATTTGACCCATTTAAAGTATAATGAAGTCCTTAGACCTAATTAAATCTTTCAATTGAACCCAAATTAATTCTTAAATATAATGAAACTTTAATTGGGCCCATGATTAAATTAAATTGGCCTATTAAAATTCTAATTATATCCTTAGGCTTAATTTTTATGTAGGTTTTTCCAATAATAATTTGATTTGACCTTGAATCTGCATTGTCTCTTGAGCCTTTGGTGCAACGAGGTATAATTATGCTCCAAATTTGTTCATAATTTCATCCTGATTTTTCTATATGTACCTGGGATCTTCTTCGAACAGTTTTATCACATCGCCAGTCCTTTTACTATTATTATTTATTATTTTTTTATTTTGGAAAGAAAAAAAGAATAGATTTGGGGAATAACCCAGAAATGGGTTATGACATTAATAATACAAGGATATTTAGCAATTTTATTTTTGGAGTTTTCTATATTCTACAATGAAACTAAGGGGTATGAGCTATTATAAATATTTTCATGCTTATTTAGGAGAGTTAAAGTTGGTTTTGGGCGATTTTTTCCTATTGCACAATTTTACGCTAACAAGAATAATTTTCAATCCAACCATTGGATTAGACTAAAATTTTATCAAATGTTTCTAAAGGTCTTTTTTTATATTAGGTTAAAATTAAAAATCAATTAGACATCGAAAAGGCATTTAAATAAGGTCCAGAAGCTACTATGCAAGATTTGTATTAGTTTCCTAGTTGATTTTGGATTTTTTTCTATTTTATTTAGAACTCTTTTATTATTTTTTCAAATTATTTAGGGTTTTTTTACCTAGTATAAATAAGTTTATTTAGCTTGTACTTAAGTTGTTTTTCAACTACGATGTTTTGAATTAACTTGTATTTTGAATGATACAACATTTTTCTCTTTACTGAGATAAAGAAAAAAATTTGATTTATCAAAGTATAACTAACTTTGTGGTGTCTTTACATACTTCGGGTTCTTGATTCTCTATAATCAATAGGTGCAAGTTTAATTTCCAATACCTTTGGTTCTTAGATACAATGTTATCTCTAGGTCAAGGTTTATCTATCACAAACTTGATTTTTAGCTTTTCAGGGTTGTGTCAATCTTACTTGTGGGTTTCTAGATCTTTTATTCGCGGGTTTTATATCAATTTTTCAATGGAGAATTAGATGAAGAGATCTATATGGATCAACCAATTTATTTTATAGGAGAAGGACAAGAGCGTAAAGTATTTCGCATTAATCGTTCTATCTATGGCCTGAAATAATCGTCTAGGCAATGGTATCATTTGTCTCACTAAGACATTATTTTGATTAGTTTTGTCATGGTAGAGGAAGATCGTGTATCTAAAAAGGTTGAGAAAAGGTTTTTATCCTTTCTTTAAATGTGGATGATATTTTACTAGTTGGAAATGACTTGAAGTTAATAGTTACCACTCAGAATTGGTTGTCCTCTATATTTAAGATAAATGATATGAGTCAAGCAGATTATGTATTTGGAATTAAGATCCAAAGAGATCGATCTAAGAGGCTTTTAAGTTTTTCTCAAGAGACTTACATTGAAAGAATTTTGGAATGCTTTTGTATGTATAATTCCAAAACCATTGATACTCTAATTAAAAAGGGTCACATTTTCAATACTAAACATTATTCTAAGATAGAGGAAAAGAATAAAAAAATGGCAAATGTTCCTTATTCATTTGTAATTGGTAGTTTGATGTAGGCAACAATGTGTACTCGATTATATATATGTTTTGTAATTGGCATGGTTAGTAGATATCAAAGTAACCTTAATATTGTGTATTGTAAAGTAGTTAAAAAGATTATATATATATATAAAAGGAACAATAAATCTTTCCTTATACTACCATAGTGGTGATCTCAGATTAATTAGATACAGTGATGTTGATGGATCTACTCATAGAGATGAGAGGAAACTCACCTTAAAATATGCTTTTATTTTAAGAGGTTTGGCCATTTTATGTTGAAGTAAAAGTAGTCTTGTGTCTTTTTTTTCATGATGGATTCAGGATATATGCTTGCAGAGTTGCAGTCCAGGATGTAATCTAGCTAAGGTTATTCTTATAAAGCTTAAATGTTACAGTACATGCATATGAAGCTATCATTATTTATTACGATAACACTTCTGAAATTGCTTATGTAAGGGACTATAAATACCATGGCAGATCAAAGCTTATTAATACCAGATACCATTGTATTCAAGACATCATTGCACATAGTCAGATTATCTTTAATCAGATCTCCAATTATGATATTATTGCTAATCCATTTACTAAACCTCTTTCTAGAGACATGTTTCTTAGACATGTCAAAGATTTAGGTTTATATAGGATTTGATATGCTTACTTTCTTGTATGATTGGACATCTTTGACCTTTTTTTGCATTAATGAATTATTGAGTATTTTCTTTGCATAATTATATTAATTTTAATTAACATATAATATCTTGTTATATGTGAATGTCACAATGCAAAGATTGGCCCTCTCATACTGGCAATCATCTTATCGCTGAGATAGTAAATAAGTGAGACAAATTCCTATCATTAGATGCATCAATTAGAATGCTCATGATATGCTTGAGCTAGGAAGGAATCGTTTATGTTATTTATACCGCCTTAGTTAAATCTAAGATGAGACTTATTAGTCAAAAGTGGAGTGATCCACATCTCTATAATATATGTAATATAGTCGAACGTGAGAAATTTAAAAAGATACTAGAAAAGTGATTATCTTAAGATACTCAAGTTAGGAGATTTTTATAGCTTTTAAACCAAGGTTCGTATAGTATATGAGCGTGACATGCCTTATAGTGAGAGCTCCACTTTTACATGCAATCATATTATATATGCTTGAACGTTTGTAAAAAAGAAGTGATGGAATATATCATTTTTTTCATCACTATGTGATTCCTATGGATTTGATGAATCCATCCCTTTGATACATAAAACTATGTCATGATGTGAAAACTTGATTTCATTACTTTAGCATGTTATGCGAAGGTCACGAATCATGCGGTCCAGCATAGCATGTCTAGGAAAGCAACTAAGCTAAAATTAACTGACATGAGGGGCTAAGGGAAAACTATTTTGAGTCACACTAATGATTTGTCACTAATTGTTCAGGCAATAATGTTAAATAAAAGTATTTGACATAATTATAAGTACAAATATACATAGTTAGAGATCATGCATGGCTCTTGATATTATATAGAGGGATAAGATATGCTTAAGCTTGTGGGATTAATTAGTTTGGGGTATAAATAAAATATCGAGTTATAGTAGTTTGATGGTGGCTTAATATAACATTCCTCACCTATACCTTTCTTATTTGGTTGCATGTACCATTTTCCATATGAATAACGGAATAAGAGAGATACCTTATCATAAGGATGAGGTTGTGGCTTTGAATGCCTAATATGTACAAGTGGAAAATGTTGATAAATGTCCAAATAGGCATTAGTTAAAGTGATTGAGCCAAAACTTAATAAGATTAAGTTAGAAGAGCCAATTTAATCTAAGACTTTTATTTGATAGAGTTATAATACACATATGACTCTTTTATACATAAATACCATATAATTGATATGAGAGATTACATTCTACTAATTTTTCTTACGTGAAAAATAAATTGATGTTTACTCTATTTGGCACTATTAAAGCCCTAGGAATTTGTAACATGTGTTAATTGGATAACTTTAGTAGCCATTTAAGGAATGGATTTGGTCTCGTTCTAAGTTCATGCATACACATAGGAGCTTCTACTTGAAATTAATAAGGAGATCCTAATAAAATCATAACTAATATGTGTTCTTAGAAAACCTTTTTATTTTCTTTATATTTTATACCAAAAATATGAAGAAGGAATTACTTGAATGAAATACTTTCGAGGATGAGAACTTAAAAGCTCTTGTATATGCATGGTTTCAGTCTTTCAGATATATCATTCCTTTTTTTCTTCTTTTTATTTCATGAATTCAAATAAATCATTTTAACGTGTTATTTCAAAGAAACATGGCTGCAATTCCAAATGTATTATCCCTTGTAATTAAGTGTGATTTTTACTAAGACTTAATATTTGTTAGTGAGTTAATGTAAAATTATTTTAAGAACTTATTTAATATCTTAAATTATAGATTAAGGTGGTTCTTTGGCATGATATTATAACTTTATTGATCAAAGAATATAAAATAGTGATGAGACATAGAGAGATTTTAATAAAAAGATGTGCTAGTAAGCTAATATAAAATTAGTTTTTGAACATCTATAGCCAATAGTGGTAGTTGAATGGATATAAAATGGTATAGATTTGACCAGATTCTTGATCAGCGCTACGCATCAGATCAAGTTATTATTATTATTATTATATTTTTTTTTCTTTTATGGGGGTAATCCTATTCTCATGAATCTGGTCGCAGGTTTACCCGGTTTTACTTGAGCCATTTTTTTCTTTTTTAAAATTGAATATTTTTTTTTATTTTCATCCTTTATAATTCTTGCTTATTAAGAATTTGGTTTTCTAATTTATTTTGCTTTACTTTTTTATAGGGTTATCATGATCTCATGACCTAAATTACTCATTTTGCAAGTTAGCTAGGGTTAGTCTTTGTTGATCTGACATGTCATCATAATGATGTTGTCTAATATTCACCATCCAAGTATTTTAAAAAAGTATTATCGAATATGCATCAGAGTTTGAGTTAATGGTTGATTTCTTCATGATAAAAAACACTTTAGCAATATATATAACCATTAACTCAAACTCTGATGCATATTGGACAACACTTTTTTAAAATACTTAGGTGTCGTTTGGTAATGCGGCTGCACCCGAGGTTATAGCCAGCAGCAGTTTTTTATGTTTGGTTATATTTCAAACCCACTTTTATTTTGGTGGGACCCATCAATTCTAGTGGCCAAACCTGTGGTTTAACAAAAGTTGGAAAAGACAGCTGCCAAGCAACAATGTTGCTTATTTTCCTCTCTTCTGCCGTGGAGAATCTCCACTGTTCAAGTGAAAAGTGGAGACACTCTCTACTGTTCACGTGAACAGTAGAGAGTGTCTCCACTGTTCCGGCCAGACTGGGTTGGGTCTGGTCCAAAATTAAATGCATTGAACCGGGTCTGATCTAGTAAAATAAAAAAAATTATTTTTTATTTTTGTAATTGTGTTTTATTTGAAAAACTAGTGTTTAACATTACGGTCCAGAGCTAAATGTACTGAACCGGGTCTGACCCAGTAAAATAAAAAAATAATTTTTTTTAATTGTGTTTTATTCGAAAAACTAGTGTTTAAAAAAATTAAATTTTATTTTTTATTTTTAATTGTGTTTTCTTCAAAAACTAGAAGGAGATCGTT
>Ga0307515_10017243_pt1 | contig 13166 bp, 12 predicted proteins | sample 17_EM_MG_FD_194513 | JGI IMG/M metagenome (GOLD analysis project Ga0307515, IMG submission 194513) | Populus trichocarpa ectomycorrhiza microbial communities from riparian zone in the Pacific Northwest, United States - 17_EM | ecosystem: Host-associated > Plants > Roots > Unclassified | place...
TGTTCAAGGGCAAGGAGCAGCCCAGCGGCTACACCGAGCCGCTGCTGCACGCCTACCGGCAGGCGGTGAAGAGCGCGACGCCGACGGCCAGCGCCAGCTGAGCACCGCGGTGGCTGCCGTGGCTGCACCGCGCTGGAGCCCCAGCACCACCGTCGCCGCGATCATCGAAGACGGCGGCCGCTACCTGCTGGTGGAAGAGCACACGCTCGAAGGGCTGAAGCTGAACAACCCGGCCGGGCACCTGGAGCCGGGTGAGTCGCCGCAGGAAGGCGTGGTGCGCGAGGCGCTCGAAGAGACGGCGCGCGTCTTCACGCCGCAGGCGCTGCTGGGCGTGTACCTGTCGCGCTTCGTGCGCCCGGCCCGCGGCGAGGACGTGACCTACATGCGCTTCGCCTACTGCGGCACGGTGGGCGAGGCGCTGCCCGGCCGCGCGCTCGACGATGGCATCGTGCGCACCTTGTGGCTGACGCCCGACGAGATCCGCGCCAGCGTCGAACGCCACCGCAGCCCGCTGCTCTTGCGTTGCATCGAAGACCATCTGGCGGGCGTGCGCCACCCGCTGAACCTCGTCAGCGCGGACCCGAGCCTCTACGCGCCCACGGTCAGGCGCTAAAGCGAAGCGAACCAGGCGCGCAGCAGCGCCGAGACACGCTCCGGCTGCTCCATCGTCAGCATGTGGCCGGCGCCGGGCACGATCTCCAGCCGCGCCTGCGGCAACAGCGACAGGAGCTCGCGCGCGTGTTCGGGCGGCGTCAGCCCGTCGGCTTCGCCGCAGGCCACGAGCACCGGGCAGCCGATGCCGCGCAGCGTGGGCCGCAGGTCGGCACGCGCCATCACCGCGCGGTTCTGGCTGACCAGCCGCGGCACGCCGGCGCGCCGCACCATCGCGACGTAGCGCTCGACCAGCGCCGGCTGCTTCGCGTGCAGCGGGTGGAACGCGAACATCACGTTGGCGCGCAGCACCTCGTCCAGGCGCCCCGCTTCGAAGGCGGCGATCGACCGCGTGCGCAGCTCGATCAGCTGCGGCGTGTCGGGCCGCGCGCTGCTGCCCAGCAGGGCCAGGGCGCGCACGCGGCGCGGCGCCTGCCGCGCCATTTCCAGCGCCACCATGCCGCCCATCGAGCACCCCACCGGCAGCAGCTCGCCGGCGTGCGTGGCCAGCAGGATGGCGGCCATCTCGGCCAGCGTCGCGGCGTCGGCATGGGCCTGGGCGAGCTGCGGCGTTTGCGGCCCGCTCCACGTTGCGACTTGATGCGCAAACAGCTCTGCATCGCAGGCCAAGCCGGGAATCAGCAACGGGGTGGCAGGCATCGCGGCAGTATGCTGTGCGGATGAGCTCGATCGCCCCTTTCCACCTCGCATTTCCCGTCTCCGACCTGGCCAGCACGCGCCGCTTCTATGGCGAACTGCTGGGCTGCCCCGAAGGCCGCAGCAGCAGCGAATGGATCGACTTCGATCTGTTCGGCCACCAGCTCGTTGCGCATCTGGCGCCGCCGAAGAACGACGGGCCGCACCACAACGAAGTCGACGGCCACGACGTGCCGGTGCCGCACTTCGGCGTGGTGCTCGACTGGGACCATTTCCACCGTTTCGCCGAACGCCTGCGCGCGCAGGGCGTGACGTTCGTGATCGAACCGTACGTGCGTTTTGCCGGCCAGGTGGGCGAGCAGGCGACGATGTTCTTCAAGGATCCTTCGGGCAATGCGCTGGAGTTCAAGGCCTTCAAGGACCGCAGCCAGCTGTTCGCCAAGTGACAACCCAACTGCTCTTCATCCGCCACGGCCAGACCGACTGGAACCTGGAGCTGCGTTTCCAGGGCCAGACCGACGTGCCGCTGAACGCCGCCGGCCAGGCCCAGGCGCAGCGCCTGGCTGCGCGGCTGGCCACCGATCCGCACGAGCGGCTGTTCTGCAGCGACCTGCTGCGCGCGCGCCAGACCGCCGCGCCGCTGGCCGTGGCCTGGCAGCAGAGCACCGTGGCGCTGGCCGGCCTGCGTGAACAGCATTTCGGCGTGCTCGAAGGGCTGACGGCCGAGGCCATCGAAGCGCGCCATCCGGAACTCTGGCGACGCTGGCTGGAAGCCGACGCCGACTTCGAACCGCCGGGCGGCGAGAGTCAGCGCCGTTTCCACGCCCGCGTGCTTCAAGCGGTGCGCGAACTCGCCGCGCTGGCCGGCGGCGGCCGCCTGGCGGTGGTGACGCACGGCGGCGTACTCGACATGCTGTGGCGCAGCGCGCACGGCCTGCCGCTGGCCGGGCACCGCGCGTGCGAGATCCCGAACACCGGGCTGAACCGGCTGCGCTGGACCGGCGGCAGCCTGGTCGTCGACAGCTGGGCCGACGCCACACACCTGGACGGTTAGCCCTTCGCCCCGTTGACCCTTCAGCGCAGCGGCGCGGCCAATACCATCACCCAGTAGTGCTTGTAGGTGGTGCCCGGGCTGTGATGCCATGCCACGGCCACGCGTTCGAACTGCGGGCCCATCAGGTTGCGGCAGTGGCCGGGGCTGGCCATCCACTGCGCCAGCGTCGCGGCCGCACTATCCTTGCCGGCGGCGACGTTCTCGCCGACATGGCCCCACTCGTAACCCTGCGCGCTGACGCGCTGGCTGACATTCGAGCCGTCGGCCCCGGTGTGCGTCACGTCGTCGATGCGGGCCAGGTGTTGCGCCTGCACGGCTGCGGCCCGTTCCAGCGCCGCGTCCCAGGCCAGCGGCCGCACCGCGGCCATCGCCTGCGAACCGCAGCGCGCACCCGCTGCCCGGTAGGCGTTGATGCGCGCCAGAAGCTCGTCGGTTTCGCGCGGCGCGGTCGCCGCCATTCCCGCGCTCGCAGCCAGGGCCAGCGCCCCGGCGGCGATGCAAGGATTCAGCGTCACTGCCAGCTCAGCGCCGAGAGATCGTTGACGAAGATCGGCATGTCTTTCCACAAGCCCTTCAAGCGCGCGTGGCCCACCGTGATCCAGGTCGGCTGGTACAGATAAACCGCCACCGCATCGTCGGCCACCAGCTTTTGCGCATCGGCCATCAGCTTGTTGCGCTCGTCCTGGCGCGGCGTCGACTGGATCTTGTTCCACAGCGCGTTGAACTCGGCCGACTCGTAACCCCAGTAGTAGCCGGGGCGCGCGAAGTTGCCGAAGTCCAGCGGCTCGACGTGGCTGATGATCGTCAGGTCGTACGCCTTCTGCGTGTAGACGCCCGACAGCCACAACGGCCACTCGACGTTCTCGATCTTCGCGACGATGCCCACCTTCGCCAGCATCGCGGCCACCACCTCGCCGCCCTGGCGGGCATACGGGGTCGGCGGCAGCTTCATCACCAGTTCCAGCGGCAGGGTCACACCGGCCTGGTGCAGCAAGGCACGTGCCTTCGCCGGGTCGTAGGGGTTGAGCCCGGTGGTGTCGATGTAGCCCGGCGCGCCCGGCACGTAGTAGCTGCCGATCGGCACGCCGAAACCGTCGGCCGCGCCTTCGATGACCTGCTTGCGGTCGATGGCCGCGCTGATCGCGCGCCGCACGCGCACGTCGTCCAGCGGCTTGCGCTTGTTGTTCAGCGCGACGATGGTCTTGGCGCGCGAACCGCCCACCAGCACCTGGAACCTCTTGTTGCCCTGGAACTGCTGCAGGCTGCGTGCCGCGGCCACGCGCGCGAACGCGTCGACGTCGCCCGACAGCAGCGCCGCCACCTGCGCCGCGGGGTCGCTGATGAAGCGGATCGTCACGCGGCGCAGCTTCACGTCCTTCACGCTGCGAAAGCCGTCCCAGCGCGCCAGCGTCACCGCCGAACCCTTGGCCCAGTTCTCCAGCTTGTACGGGCCCGTGCCGACCGGCTGCGACGCGTTGGTCGGCGCGCTCTTCGGCTCGACGATGGCCGCGGTGGCCTGGCCCAGCTGGAACAGCAGGTCGGGGTTGCCGTTCTTCAGCACCAGCACCACGGTGCTCGCGTCGGGCGTGTCGATGCGCTCGATGTTGGCGAAGGTGGCCTTGTCCTTGTTCGTGCTGTCCTTGCCCGCCGCGCGCTCGAAGCTGAACTTCACCGCCGCGGCGTTGAAGGCTTCGCCGTTGTGGAAGCGCACGCCGGGGCGCAGCGTGAAGGTCCAGGTGCGCAGGTCGGACGTGGCGGTCCAGCTGTCGGCCAGCAGCGCGCTGGCGCGGCCGTCGGGGCCGATCTTCGTCAACGTCTCGAAGATGTTGTACAGCGTGATCTCGGCGATGGCCGACGCGGCGCCGGCCGTCGGGTCCAGCCCCGGCGGCTCCAGCGTCATCGCCAGCACCGCGGTGTCCTTCTTCGGCTGGGCCTGCGCCGGGCCGGCCATCGACAAGGCGGCGCCCAGCGCCACCACCAGCAGGGTTCGCAGGGTTCGCATGCTCAAGCCAGGTTCTTCTTGAAGAAATCGATCGTGCGCTGCCAGGCCAGCTTGGCCGCCGCGGCGTCGTAGCGCGGCGTGGTGTCGTTGTTGAAGCCGTGCTGCGTGCCGGGGTAGATGTGCGCTTCGAAGGTCTTGCCGTTGGCCTTCAGCGCGGCTTCGTAGGCCGGCCAGCCGGCGTTGATGCGCTCGTCGGTGGCGGCGTACTGGATCAGCAGCGGCGCCCGGATCTTCGGCACGTCGGCCTCGGGCGGCTGAGCGCCGTAGAAGGGCACCGCCGCGGCCAGCTGCGGCAGCTGCGTGGCCAGGTAGTTGGCCATGCCACCGCCGTAGCAGAAGCCCACCACGCCGAGCTTGCCGTTGCCTTCGGGCAGCGCCAGCAGGCCACGCGCGGCAGCCATGAAGTCGGCGCGCGCCTTGGCCTGGTCGACCTTCGCGAAGGCCTCGCGCGCCTTGTCCTCGTCGCCCGGGTAGCCGCCGGACATCGCCAGCGCGTCGGGCGCGTAGGCCAGGAAACCGTCGACGGCCAGGCGGCGCGTGATGTCCTCGATGTGTGGGTTCAGGCCGCGGTTCTCGTGCACCACCAGCACCATCGGCAAGCGGCCCTTGGGCTTGGCCGGCACTGCCAGCAAGCCCAGCACGTGGCCGTTGCCCTGCGGCGAATCGAAGGCCTGGCGCTGCGTGGCGATGCGCGGGTCGTTCGGCGCCACCATCTGGGCGGCGGCGAACTGCGGGCTCAGCGCCGCAAGCAGCGCGGCCGCGGCAGCCGGGCTGCCAGCGAAACGGGCGGCCTGGTCCAGGAAGCCACGGCGATTCAGGTCGCCGTGCACGTAGCGGTCGAAGAGCTGCAGAACCTCGGGCTGGAAGTCGTTCGCGGTCAGGCGTTGCATGGGGTCTCCTGTCGACAAGGCGGGCGGATGTTACGCGCCGGCGATGTCGGTACAAGAGGCTAGCTGCCGGGCTCCAGCCCGATCATCTTGCGCAGCTGTTCCCGCAGCTCGGGCGTCAGCTCGCCGTGCACACCGCGGAACGCCGGCGGTATGTGCGCCGTGGCTGTTTCATCGGCACCGAACACCCAGTGCGCCAGCAGCGCGGCCCAGGCCTCACGCTGCGCGGGCGGGAAAGCCCCGAAGGCCAGGCGGGCGTGCAGCAGCGCGCCGATGCCGCTGCCCGCGCCGGGCAAGGTCCACCAGTAGTTCACCAGCAGGTTCAGCGGCTTGCGCGAGGACACGTGGTGCCACCACAGCGGCGGGATGTAGATCGCGTCGCCCGGGCGCAGCACGGCCTGCAGCGCCGCGGCTTCGGCTTCGGCGTAACGCGGGAAACGTTCGAGGTCGGGCGCTTCGACATCGACCAGGCTGATCGGCGTGCCGGTGGGCGCGTGCCCGATGGGGCCGACGTAGAGATTGCCGATCTGCTGCGGCGGAAACAGCGTGAAGCAGCGCTCGCCAGCCGCGACGCAGGCGATGTTGGCCGACTCGTCGAAATGCGTGGGCGTCTGGATCGCATTGCCCAGCCATAAGCGCGGCGCGACCGTTGCATCCAGCAAGGGCAGCGGGTGCGCGGCCGCAAAGCCGGGCGTCGCGGTGTCGGCCAGCGCGCTCTGCGCAGCCAGCGCCGGCGGGTTCGGGAACTGCGCATACCGCAGCAGCTGCTCCATCACCGCCGACGGCGGCAGCCGGTTGCGCAGGTAGTTGAAGCCGTTCCAGTCGTCGGCAAAGAACAGACGCCGGCCGCGGCCCGGCGGGATCATCAACGCGTCGACCTCGGCGCCGCTGTCCAGCGCCGCCAGGTAGCGGCAGAGCGCCAGATCGCCTTCAGTGGCACGCTGCACCGCCGGCCACGCCGCCACCAGGCCGCGCAGCACGGCCGGGCGGTAGGCGGGCACGATCTCGGTTTCGAAGCGCTTGCTGTCGACGCCGTGGAACTCGGCGATCGGCGCGGTCATCGTCCGCTCAGGATGGTTCCGAAACGTCCAGGTGCGACGTCGGTCAGGCCGTGGCACAGCGGCGAGACGCGCGGACTGCCGGCGGCGCAGGGGCCGTCGCGATCGAGCGACCACCAGTGCACCGCAGCGAGCTTCAGCTCGCGGGCGCCACGCACGAGCGTTTCCGCATCGGCCGGCGTGAAGACGTTGCCCGCGACATCGTTCTCACCCAACATCGCTGTCAGTGCGATTTGCTCGTAAGGCACGCCGTACTTCCGGTGCACGTTGTGCGCCGCCTGCAACGCCGAGCGGCCCATGTCGCAGGCCGAACTTCCTTCGCGCGGCACGCACCAGCGCGCATCCCCCGGGCCGTAGTTCATCACCATCAGATTGATGATCGCACGCTGCACGCCGTGCTCGCGCAGGCTGCCGAGCACACGTTCGCCCAGCGCGTTCAGGCTGCGCTGGCTGCCGTCGGGGCTGGCGTGGGTGGCCACCGTGAAGCTCAGCCGCAGCGCGGGCCGGCTGCGCTGCAGTTCGGCGGCACGGCGCGCCAGTGCGTCGATCTGCGCGGGCGTCTGCTGGCGTTCGATGTCGAAATCCAGGCCGACGAGCCGTGGGCTGTCGTAGCGCGCCAGGAAGCGTTGCATGCCTGCGGCACTGGCGCACGTGAAGGCACCGGCTTCGCCGCCGGTGGAGACGACGTAGTCGACGCCGGCATCGACAAAGGCCTTCACGTTCAGGGCCGCGAAACGCGCGGTGTCGAAGTCGCCCCAGCGTTCCTGTCCGCATTCGCCGGTGGCGAAGGCCCATACCAGCGCGCGCCCCACACCGGCCATCGCGATGCGCGGCGCGGCGGCGTCGGCCAGCCGCTGGCTCACGTCCTTGTACGGCGCCGCCAGCGGCCCAGGCGTGCTGCAGCCGGCGGCCGCCGCGGCCAACAGGCCGCAAGCGGCCAGCGACCTCAGGTTCACAGCTTGGCGCGCAAGGTCAGGTAGTACTGGCGGCCGTTCTGGTAGATGCTGCGTGGCTGGTCCTCGTTGAGCGCGTAGTACTTGAGCTTGGGATTGTTCAGGTTGTGCGCGTCGAACGAAAGGCTCAGGTTCTCGCTGATCTTCATGCCCAGCGAAGCCGCCAGCGACGCGGTGTCAGCTTGGTTGAAGGCGGTGGAGCGGTCCAGCCCGCTGTAGAAGTGCGAGCGGAAGTTGTAGGCCACGCGGGCGTTGAAGCGGTCGTCTTCGTAATAGGCGACGACGTTGTAGGTGTGGCGCGAAGCGCCCACGATGGCGCCACCGCCCTTTTCCTTGGCGTCGGTGTAGGTGTAGTTCACCGAGCCGCCGAAATTGCCGAACAGCGGCTGCTCGGCTGCCAGCTCCAGGCCCTGCGCCGTGCCCTTGGCATTGACCGGCACGGTCAGCAGGTAGTTGCCCAAGTAGATGACGGGCGGGGTGCCGGTGGACTCGGTGAGGTACTGGCGCGCCGACGTGCCCAGGCTGACGTAGTTGTTCAGGTTCATCCTGAACAGACCTGCCGAAAGCAGCGAGCGCGGCGCGTGATACCACTCCAGCGCGAGGTCGAAGTTGGTCGAGCGGATGGGCTTCAGGTCAGGGTTCGAGGCCGTGCCGCTGCCCACGCCGCTCTGCGTCAGCGGTGCCGACAGAGTCACGGCGCCGGCCAGTGCCGAGTAGTCCGGCCGCGCCAACGTCTTGGCGACAGCAGCGCGCGCCACCAGGTCCTTGCTCAACTCGTAGCGCAGGTTGAAGCTGGGCAGCACGTCGGTGTAGGTGTGCTCCGTGGTCTCGGGCAGGAAGGCGCCGAAGGCCGAACCCAGGATCGCGCCAGGCGCGCCGGCCGGCGCCGAGACGAAGCGCAGCACCTCCTCCTTGGTCTGCACCAGGCGCAAACCGACGTTGCCGCGCCAGCCCTGGCCTTCGAGGTTTCCCTGCACGTAGGCCGCATTGGCCTTCTCCTTCAGACCGAAGTCGGCCAGCGGATAGGCGCGCGACACCGGGTCGCGGTTGGACAAGCGAGGCGCTACCGCATCCATCTGCTCGTCGGTATAGAACCAGATGTCACGCGGGAAGTTGCCGCCCAGCCCCGAGGCGAAGTTGCCCGGGTAGGTGCCATAGGTGGTGGGCCAGTTGGCCAGGTTGAACGCATCGTTGGGGAAGCTCGGCCCCTGCGCGATGACGCCGCGTGAATCACGCTTGTGCTCCGCAGCGCGCAGGCCGAACTTCAACGTCGACAACACGCCCAGATCCAGCGCGTATTCGGCGTCAACCTGCGCCCAGTCGTCCTGATCCTTGATCTTGACGTTCTGGAAACCGAAGATCCAGTCGAGCGCGCGTGCCGTCGGCCCGCCAGGTGCATTGGACGGGCTCTTCAGCGAGAAGTCGGCGGCGCTGTCGATGCCGTTGAGCTGCCAGCTCGCTCCGGTGCCCCTGCCGATGTCCCACTCGGCCACGTTCTGCGTCGGCGTCTTGCCCACGCCCTTGGAGCTGCCGACCTTGGACGTGACGCTGAGCGCGTCGCTGGCGCGCCAGTTCGCTTCCAGCGCGACGAATTGGGTGTCGGCGCCTTCGTCGGGGCGGCGGATCTGATCGTAAACGCCGTAGTTCCTGCCCGGCTGACCGGTGAAGTTGGCTGACACCAGGGTGCCGTTGCGCACCGTATAGCCCGGGTCAGGAGCCTGCCCCGCGCCCTCGTTGAGGATGAACGGGTTGTGCAGCAGATAGTTGCGGTTGTAGTTCGACGCCTTGAGCTTGCTGCTGAAGGCCGACAGGTCCAGCGACAGGTCCTTCACCGGTTTGACCTGCACCTCGACCAGGCCGCCTTCGCGCTTGCGCACCTGCTCGAACAGCGCCGCACCGATGCTGCGCGGGTAGTACACGTTGGCCAGGTCCGGGTTGGAATTCGCGATCGCGCTGCCGGCCTTGATCTGGTTGTAGCCCAGGATCTCCAGGCCGTCGCGCCGTAGATGGCGCTTTTCGCTGAACACCTGAACCAGCACGCCGGCGGTCTCAGCGTCGTTCTTGAAGTTGAACAGCGCGTTGAACTGCGGGTCGGTCTTCTCGGGCAGCGTGGCGCGCACGGCGCCCAGCGAAACCTCCAGCGTCAGCGGCTTGCGGAAGCCCAGCGGCTTGCGCGTGATGATGTCCACCGTGCCGGCGACGCCGCCTTCCACCACACTGGCCTCGCTGGTCTTGCGTACCACCACGCGTTCCACCAGTTCAGACGGCAGCAGCGTGTAGCTGACGCTGCGCCCGGCGTTGTCGCTCTGGTTCAGGATGAACCAGTCGCCCGACGCCACCGGGTGCCCGTTGATCTGCGTCATCGTCAGGCTGGGATTCGTGCCGCGCATGCTGACGCGATCGTTCTCGTCGAAGCCGCCTTCGGTGGCACCCGCCGAGCTGATGGTCACGCCCGGCACGCGCTGCAGCGAGTCAGCCACGTTCTTGTCGGGCATCTTGCCGATGTCCTCGGCCGTGATCACTTCCACGAGCGTGTCCGAGAGCCGCTTCTGCGCCAGCGACTTCTGCACCGACGCGCGGATACCTGTCACCTCAATGACCTGCGCCGCCGATGCGGCCGGCGCCGGAGCGGCCGGCGCGTTCTGCGCGTGCGCGGCGGCGAAGCTGCCGCTCAACACCAGGGCGACGGCCGATGCGACGGGGGTGGGTCTGGCTTTCATGGAGGACCTCGTTGGGGGTTGGTGTCACGGACGGGCCGCGGGTGGCCTTGTGTCGATGAGTGCCACTATACTACCAGTTGAGACTGGTCTGCTACCAGTTTCAACATTGTGACTGCCGTGCAAAGCTCCGGACTTTCCCCTAAGGCCCACCAACCGCAGCGGCCGGATGGGCTTCCTGGTATGAGGCTTGGTATGAAATTGGTACTATCCGGGATTGCATGACCGACATCGCTGAATTCCTGAAGTCGCTGGACCCCGACAGCGCCCAGCCGCTGTACCAGCAGCTGCAACGCGCTTTGCGCGACGCCATCCAGAGCGGCAAGCTCAGCCCCGACGACGCGCTGCCTTCGGAGCGCCAGCTCGCGGCCGAGCTGGGCATCTCGCGCATCACGGTGCGCAAGGCCATCGACGGTCTGGCCGATGAAGGCCTGCTTGTGCGGCGCCAGGGTTCGGGCAACTTCGTCGGCGCGCGCATCGAAAAGAACTTCGCCAAGCTGACCTCGTTCTCGGAGGACATGCGGGCGCGCGGCCGCGTGCCGTCAAGCCAGTGGCTGAAGAAGAGCGATGGCCAGGTGACGCCCGAAGAGGCGATGCGCCTGGCGCTGAGCCCGGGCGCAAAGGTCTACCGCCTGCACCGCCTGCGCTTTGCCGACGACGAGCCGATGGCGCTGGAGTACTGCACGGTGTCGGGTAACGCGCTGCCGTCGCTGCAGGACGTCGATACCTCGCTGTACGACGCGCTCGAACGCGCCGGCAACCGCCCGGTGCGCGCGCTGCAACGCTTGCGTGCACTGCTGCTCGACGAAGAGAAGGCGCGCCTGCTCGAAGCCAAGACCGGAGACGCGGGGCTGCTGGTCGAACGTGTGGGTTATCTGCGCGACGGCCGTGCGATCGAGCTCTCGCATTCGTACTACCGCGGCGACACCTACGACTTCGTCGCCGAACTCAGCGCAGGGTGAATGTGAGCCCCCAAGCTCGCTAACGCTCGCTACCCCCCAGGGGGGCCGTCCGCTGACGGCCCGGCAGAGCCGGATCCGTGGCGGGAAGCTTGGTCAGAAGCGGCATTCGCTGGTCAGCGGCGGGGTCGCGGATGGCACGGTGTCCACTGCCGTTCGTCCATGGCGGCGCAGTTCGTTCACCTTGGCGTCCACAGCGGCCGGGCTCAGCACGGTGTCGGCGGCCTGCAGCACCCAGTCCACGTCCTGCACCCATTCGCGCGGCACCGTGCTTTTCGGCAGCAAGCCGGTCGGTGAGAACCACAGGTTGAAGCTGATCGCCATCGGCACCACCGGGTGGTTGCGGCCGCCGTGCAGCGCGACTTCGGTGCCGTCGACGAACCAGCGCGAGCGGCCTTCGTGCACCTGCATCACCAGCGTGTGCCAGCCGGCGAGGCTGCCGAAGGTCTCGCGCTGCGCGTTGTGCGCCTGCCAGGGTTCGACGCGCACGGTCTGCCAGGCGATGCTGTACAGACGCGTGGCCGGGCTGCCCCAGCCGCCGTTGGGCAGGTACTCCCAGTCGATCTCGCTGAAGGTGGGGTCGAAGTCGAAGCGCAGCGGCGCCACCGCGTAGAAGGTCTGGATCACCGGGTCGCCGTCGTCGCCCGCTACCGGCACGTCGCTGAAGCGGATGCGCGCGGCATAGGTGCCTTCAAGCAGCTTGCGTTGGTGGCAGGCTTGCGCCTGCACCGTGCCTTCGGGCGTGCCGTCAGTGCGCGCCGACAGGCGCAGCAGGCGGTTGCCGCGGCGCGCGGGGTCGTCGACCAGGCTCAGCGCGGCCGGCGACCAGGTGGCACCCGGCACACCGGGGTGGCCGGCTTCGTCGCGCAGCGTCCAGCCGAAGGCGCGGAGCGCGGCGATGTCGCGGTGCTGGAAGTCGTCGAAGAACAGCTGCTCGGGCTGCGCCTGTGCCGGCGCCACAAGCAGCAGCGCGATGGTCATCAACAGCGCGCGGTGCATCAGTCGGCCGCGCCGGCCGGCGGCTGCGTTTCATCCCGTAGCGGCAGCCAGCGCAGCAGCACGAACACCGGCACCGCGCACAGCAGCACCCACAGGAAGAAGTGCTGGTAGCCCAGCGCCTTCTGGATGTCGCCGCTGATCGTCTTGAACAGCACGTAGCCCAGCGCCATGAAACCGGTGGCCAGCGCGTAATGCGCGGTCTGGTAGCGGCTGCCGGCGACGAGCTGCATCATGAACAGGATCACCGCGGTGAAGCCGAAGCCGTAGCCGAAGGTCTCCAGGCTCACCGCCGCGGCGATCACGCCCAGATGCTCGGGCTGCCACTGCGCCAGCGCGTAGAACGCGGCGTTCGGCAGGTTCATCGCGATCAGCAGCGGCAGCAGCGCACGTTTGAGTCCCAGCCAGGCGGTGAAGTAGCCCGACAGGATGCTGCCGGTCAGGAAGGCCAGCGTGCCGGCGGTGCCGTAACTCAGGCCGACGTCGGTGGTGGTCAGGCCCAGGCCGCCGGCGGCGCGCGCGTCTTTCAGGAACAGCGGGCCGATGGTCTGCACCTGCGATTCACCGGCTCGGAACAGCACGATGAAGAGCACGGCCCACCAGACGCCGGGCAGGCGGAAGAAGCTGCCCAGCACGTCGGCCAGATCCAGCCGCGGCGCGCTGCCCGTTGCCGGCGCCTTGGACTTGTCGGTGCGCGTATCGGGCAGCGCCCACACGTGGTACGCCGCCAATACCGCCATCAACAGCGCCGCCAGCACGAACACCGTGGTCCACGCCGCGGTGACGCCCAGCGTCTTCTCCAGGTGGCCGGCGACGATCACCAGGCCGCCCACCGCCAGCAGGCGCGCGCCGTTGAAGCAGGCGCCCAGCCAGCCGGCATAGATGGCCCGCGACCTCGCGCTCAGCGACGCGATGTAGAGCCCGTCGCAGGCGATGTCGTGCGAGGCCGAGAAGAAGGAGACGAAGGCCAGCGCCACCAGACACGCGACGAAGAACGAAGGCAGCTGCAGGCTCAAGCCCACGGCGGCCAGCGCCGCCGCGCCGGCAAACTGGAACAGCACCACCAGCCACTTCTTGCTGGGCGCCGCTTCGAGCAGCGGGCTCCACAGCGGCTTCACGGCCCAGGCCAGGCCGAGCAGGCCGGTCCAGCGTGCGATCTCGTCGTTGCCGATGCCCATGCTCTGCAGTGCCTGGCCCGCGAGCACGTTGACCATGAAAAACGGCAGGCCTTG
>Ga0307515_10017244_pt1 | contig 13165 bp, 8 predicted proteins | sample 17_EM_MG_FD_194513 | JGI IMG/M metagenome (GOLD analysis project Ga0307515, IMG submission 194513) | Populus trichocarpa ectomycorrhiza microbial communities from riparian zone in the Pacific Northwest, United States - 17_EM | ecosystem: Host-associated > Plants > Roots > Unclassified | place...
GTTTTTGTGTAAAACCTTTTAAAGCATTAGTTAGTTGGTCTATTAAAGGGCCCCCACTGGCATTCTATATGAAAAGCCAAGAATCTCTCTTAAATGCATCCGCTGTATATATATATATATATAATGTTTTGACCTCAATATTAAAAACGCTTCTTATGTGAGGTCAAGGAGTTGTTAGCATTAACAACAGCTAATCATTACATAACCACTTCAATTATCATGGCCCCTGTTTTTATATATCGAAATTAATATGTATATTTATGGAAATTAAAAAAGAAACCATGCAAAATTATGGTTTTTAAGGATATTTTAACCAAAATTAAGAAATCGAACCCTCTTAAACCTTTGTAAAAGGATATAATTATGTAAACGGAGAGATTTGCAGAATAATAACAAGACAAGAGAAGGGATTTTATGAGAAGGAGCAGTGAGTATGGTGTGCAGGTGGGCATAGAAAAAGCCAAAATGTTGCATAAAGCCGACATGCACAGCGTTACGCTCCAGTTATGCATCCACGCGTCTTGGTACACTCGCTCTTGCCCCTCTACAAAAAAAGAAAGCTAGCTTGCTCTCGGTTCTACTGCTGCCGGTTGTGAATGGTCACTGTTCCTTTTACAGTCACTTGACTTTCCTCTAATGCCCATTTCTTATATATATATATATATATATAAGATTATGGCTCCTCTAGGGAACTAATAATATTCGTGCTAGATGTTATTAAGTAGCTGTGATTTGGATGTTACTTCACTAGGAAAGTAGTACCAGTGGCATGCCACTGAGATGGGAAGATTTATTTTACTCGACAAAGCATATTGCAAGGAATATTGCCTTTTAATTATTGAGGTAACTATAGGTTATAATAATACTTTCTGGGAGGTGTTTATGAGTGTGGTAATAGTTGTTTTTTAAAGTGTTTTTTGTTAAAATATATATTAAAATAATATATATTTTATTTTTTAAAAATTATTTTTTACATCAACACATCAAAATAATTCAAAAATATTAAAAAATTAATATTAAACAAAAAAATTTATTTAAAAAAAAAACACAATTTCAATCCCAACAACACGATTATACTCAACGGTACAACCCTTTTCTCGTTGACAACCCTTTTGAGTCAGGAGATTTGAACTTCAAATTCATCATTGAGCTCATTATATATGTTGCCTTGTCGATGCACTGTGCGTGTCTGGTTATAATAAAGTTGGATAGTAAATTTGCGAAAAGTTTAAGAACAGTGATAGCATTTGTTTTTTTAAATGTTTTTTTATTTAAAAATATAAAAAAATTAAATTTTTTAAAGACTACTGTTAAAACGTGGGATCAAACACCCATGTCTCTTAATTTGCCTTTGTTACTTGAGATATAATAAATCGTAGAAACATGCCTTCCTCTCCCGGCAAGAAAATTGTGAATCGGATTCTTCAGGTACTGTCTGATTACGACCCTTTTCACTTTCATGTTTGCCCTTAATATTTCTCATTTATTTTATTTTTTCAGTAAAGATCGTGATGTATGGGTCAAGATATATATATATATATATATATATATATATATTCAGTAAAGATCGTATCAATAGGTTTTTCTAGAAAATAAGAGCTCAATAAAAGTTGTTTGGGATTTTAACCATACTATACTAAAATAAATATATATTACAATCTCCAAATCGTTTTTAGTTTAGTTTGATTGATTTTAAGTATGGAGACTAATTACAATGTGTTTAGGGGTTGAAAATTGAGTTATTAAGATTCCTATAATGTTCTTTAGTGTTTTAAGTGAAAACAAGTTGAAATTTGGATTTAATAATCAAATATACCTAATTCTTAATTTTTTAAACATTAAAGGTGTTCGATAATTATTGTAATAGATGACATATTACATGTCCAGATAAATGATGTGCTGCCCATTTATTATATAAAAAAAGGCTAAAGCAAATAATATACTATCTATTTGAGCTTAAAATAAAACCAGGTGCGTGGCATTGACCTTCTCAACCCTAAAAAAAATAAATGAACAAAATCTTTTAGATGCACTAAAATTTTGATCACAATACTCTCAATACTGTTGAAAAGACCATGGTGAGATGAATTCAATGACTTCTTGAAAAGTTAACAATGATGACTAGAGTGTATCACAAGTGTTTTCAAAAGGTGGGGGCTCATTTATCTTTGGACGACGTGTGCTCTTCCAAGTGCTAGGCGCTCTCATGATTCACAAGAAGAAAAAAAGTATAAATGATTTTTTTTGATGTAATTGAATTCATCTTATTATTTTTTTTAATAATATTAATAATGTTGTTATTAAAGCTTTGATGTACACTTTTAGATTCTCATTTGTTTTCTCTTTCTCTCTCTCTTTTTTTTTTTTTTCTATCTTTCTTCATCTTTGAAACCTTTTAAAACATCACTATTCACACTATTCACAGGGAATTTTTTTAAAATCACAATTATTATAAGTGATTTTAACCGAAATGTACTATTTTTCAAAAAATTTGAAATGTGATAATTTTTTTTCTTAAATAAAAACTCCACCTCCTCAATGGCCTATTTAAATATTTCCAAAAATAAAATCACATTCAAATTTCACCCACATCTCTACAGTCAAATGCCCTATTTGAGAAACAATCACAGCCGAATGATCCATTAATCATGCTCCACGATTAACCCTCTCTGTCTAGACAGAGAGCAAAACTCTAATCTAGTAGTTTGAAAAATTAACAAATCAGCTGTACTAGTTTAAAGCCCAATCTTATAATGATCCCTTTTAGGGTTGACAGAAAAAATTGAATGCCCGTAAACTCTATCTAAAACTCACCTCATTTGTCCCTCCTTTAAGCAAACCTGACTGAAGGATCAAGTTATATATTATAAAACTAGAGGGATCAATGTGATGATTCTTTAAAATACAGAATCTTAACTATATTTTACCCCCCAACAAAACTTCTCTCTGTGAAGGTACACTCCGTAGTAAAATAATGTTTTTTAGCACACAGAGAGGCCTGACACATTATTACCAGTAGCCGAGAGAGAGAGAAAGAGGGAGAGAGTTTGATTTTTGAATGTGATTGTTATTAGTATATTTGTCATGCTCTCTTGTGTCTGCTAGTGTATACATTCAAACTTGACCTGCTAGTTTCTTAGATTCTTCCTTTTCTTTTATTTTCTTACAATGATTTCGACCGTTTGTGTCAGTTTCTGTATTTTCAAACAAAAGCAGCTTCTGGGCATTCCTCATTCTCAGTGAGTGAGAGTGGGATTCCTTTGCTTTTGAAGATCAAACTGGTTTTAATTGTTCATTCTGGAGGCACTACTCAATTCTAGCTTGCACGAAGTTTGAGTCTTGAAGGCAAAGTTGTTGTTCCTCCTAGCGAGTTTCTGGTTTCAATCGAGAGAGAAACAGCTCTGGTTTCGATAAAGTTTGAGTCTTGAAGACAAGAGTTGTGAGTTATTGAACTTTAGAAGCAGTTCAGGTTTCAACTGAGAGAGAAAAGGGGAGAGAAGTTGAAGATCAAGCTATACAGCTGGTTGTTGCTTTCTGGAGAGATGACAAATTCTGATTCCTGAGGCGTAAAGGTTGGTTCTTGGAGTTGATTTCTTTTGCTTTTTATGATCCTATTTGGAAAAAAGAAGTGATCTTTTTCCCCTTTTGCTTTCCCCCCCCTTCTTATTGGGTTCTCTTATCTGGTTTTTGAAGATCAGTCAGTTCACATAATTAATGGTTCCATTCTCTTACTGTATCATTTTCTTCTCGTAGAGACAGGAGTGGCTTTGAATTGTGGAGGTCTTTGAATGTCGAGGAAGGTCAAATCTAATTGAGGTATATTTATTTTGCATTTATTGATTTGAATTCTTTTTCAAAATAAAAATGAACTTGTAGTGGGGCTGGTGTATTGAATCAATCTTGAAGAATTTAAATACACCTTATGTATATTACAAATGTAGATAGAGACTTGTAACTTCTCTTCAAAGGAAAGTCTCTCTCTCTCTCTCTCTGAACCAGCTAGCTCTCTATTTACGGGGATAAAAATGGCAATACACAGCCTAGAATCCAACTTTTTATCCAAAAATGAAATCTTGACCATTGGATATCAATCAAGATCACCTTAACAAAGCTTAGAAGATAAATCTGATACCCATGTTCTACCTTCTTCATGGTTGAAAAGTAAAGTTTCAGAAATTTTTTCTTTCACTTCCCATTGTACCCTTCAGCACGACGTGGGAGGAAGTGTTTGGTAATATATTAAAATGTTTTTTTAAAAAATATATATATAAATAATATTTTTTTATTTTTTTAAATTTATTTTTAATATGAACGTATCAAAACGATTTAAAAACATTAAAAAAAAATTAAATTTTAAAAAAAGCATTTTTGACAAGTGCGGATGGCCCGTAGTAGTTGTCAAGCACAAGATTGTATTCGAAAGGGTGTTTTGGTATTTGCATAGTGTTATGTCTTAATAGGACGGCAATATTTTTTAGTCTTCAAAAAAGAAAGTTCTTTCAATTTCACGAGTCGATCCATAATAAATTACAACAGCTTCGTGTTTTGCTGGATATGCATTCTTTTAGGTTTAATTTTAGTTGGCATTTAATGATCACTTAAAAAGCCATGGAAATGATTTGTGGGAGCATCTTAAAGGGTACTTTGATTTGGTTGGTCAAGTCTTGTTTTCAGTTAAACAAGCTTTGTGTGATCATGCAAGATTCTCGAAGCCCTTGATGTTAGCGTATTTGATTTGTATTTGTGGTTTATTTTAAAGAACCAGTAACCTTAGTTTATAATTTATGTATGATGACTTTAACTGCCCCACTACCTTTGAATTTTCTAAGCAAATATCATTTCCTTCCTCGTTTCTTAATGCCCAGGTCCTCACTTTAAGGTTTGGTTCTCTTTGTAATTCAGTTATTGCAGCTCTGGTGGCCACTTTGATCCGTACACATTAGAAATCATGGTGGAAGATAGAGGGAAAGAAGTTGTGGTTGATATTCAGTCAGTTGAAGACTGGTTATGTCATGCACAAGAGCTTGTTCCTGTAGCCGTTGACAAGGCCAGGGAGGTTAAGGGCTTTCCTGGTAGATGGAAGATGATAATTTCCAAGTTGGAGCAGATCCCATCGCGTTTATCGGATTTGTCAAGCCACCCTTGCTTCTCCAAGAACTCTCTTTGCAAGGAGCAATTGCAGGCTGTGTCAAAAACACTCAAAGAAGCAATTGAATTGGCAATCTTATGTATGGGTGAGAATTATTGTGGTAAGCTTAGGACGCAGAGTGATCTTGATGCTTTATCTGGTAAACTGGATTTGAATTTACGAGATTGTGGACTTTTGATCAAGACTGGGGTGCTTGGCGAGGCTACTATGCCTTCAGCTGTGGCTGGCTCATCAACAGAACCTGAGGCTGCTATTCACAGCAATACAAGGGAATTGCTTGCCCGGCTTCAGATTGGGCACTTGGAGGCGAAGCATAGAGCTCTCGACACGCTTGTTGAGGTCATGAAAGAGGATGAAAAGACTGTTTTGGCTGTTATGGGGCGGAGCAACATTGCTGCTTTAGTCCAGTTGTTAACAGCAACTTCTCCTTGCATTCGAGAAAAGACTGTTACTGCAATCTGCTCACTTGCAGAATCTGGAAGCTGTGAGAATTGGCTTGTTTCAGAGGGTGTTCTGCCACCTCTCATAAGGCTTGTTGAGTCAGGCAGCACTGTGGGCAAAGAGAAGGCTACAATTTCTCTCCAGAGATTGTCAATGTCAACAGAAACAGCCAGGGCAATTGTTGGGCATGGTGGTGTTCGACCACTGATTGAGATCTGTCGAACTGGTGATTCTGTTTCACAGGCTGCAGCGGCTTGCACGTTGAAGAATATCTCAGCTGTCCCTGAGGTTCGACAAGATCTAGCTGAAGAAGGGATCGTGAAGGTAATGATCAATCTCCTAGATTGCGGGATTTTATTGGGATCAAAAGAATATGCAGCAGAATGCTTGCAGAATCTCACTGCCAGCAATGACAATCTGAAAAGAGCTGTTATTTCAGAAGGCGGAATTCGAAGTCTATTGGTATATCTTGATGGTCCACTACCCCAAGAATCTGCAGTTGGGGCATTAAGGAATTTGGTTAGCTCAATTTCTATGGAAATGCTGGTATCTTATTGTTTTCTACCCCGTTTGGTTCATGTGCTCAGGTCTGGATCACTGGGTGCCCAACAGGCTGCTGCAACTGCAATTTGCAGGGTTTGCACATCAGCAGATATGAAAAAATTGGTGGGTGAAGCTGGGTGCATCCCTCTTCTTATAAAATTGCTCGAGGCTAAATCAAACAGTGTTAGAGAGGTTTCTGCGCAAGCAATTTCGAGTTTGGTATCCCTTTCCCACAACCGAAGAGAAGTTAAAAGGGATGATAAAAGTGTGCCAAATCTAGTGCAATTGCTTGATCCAAGTCCACAGAACACTGCAAAGAAATATGCTGTAGCGTCCCTTGCATCACTCGCTTCGAGTAAGAAACGTAAGAGGTTGATGATTTCATATGGAGCGATTGGATATCTCAAGAAGCTTACTGAGATGGACATCCCTGGCGCTAAAAAGCTACTCGAGCGATTAGAAAAAAGGAAATTAAGAAGTTTGTTCGGTAAGAAATAGAGAGACGAAAATCTACTTTTGTATGACAAGTTCTCTTCCCTTTTCCTTCATGTATTCACCGTTTAATTCTCTGTACTAAACAAAGTAGTCAATGACAAGCTGAGAGCACTCAAAAGTGTGCTAATCTATGCAATCGATGTTCTATTTATAAAAATACATAAGAAACCTCTTATGCGGTTATGCTTCTTTTATTCTTCTTCTAGCTTCCATATTTCGCACGCAGACAGCACTGCAGCCATCATATTTCCGGCCCCATTTCTTTCTGTTACTCAACTTCTCTTTATGTTTGGATAGATCAAAGATCTTCATGCCATAGGCAGACCATTGTAGCTGTCATATTTTAGTTGTGGAAGGAATGGAAGATGTTCCAACCGGTGATTTAAGCCTCTGCAAGGCAACGCAGCTGATCAGCTTCAGGGTTCTTCGTTGAAGTCTCTCTTGGGCTGCCATCCACAACTGGGGGTGTCAAAGATTCCCACAAAGAAAACATTGTCGTCTTCAATAGTTAGGAAATGATTGTGCCCCAACTATTGTGCTTGATGCACAGTGCTGTTAAGACTAATAAGCAGAACCACTCATTGATGCTTCAAATTTGCTGTCAAGGCCCTGTTGCGCCAGAAAGAAACCTCAATCATTTCAATCGTCCATGAAGCAAAAAGGCGAGGCCTTCCTTTTTGTTTTTTGTGATTTAAATTTGTATCCACAAGCTAATCCCAGAAGATAAACGCAGCCAAAGATCCCACCTTTCGAAAAAAATCCCCGTACTTCATTTATGTTAGCTGTGCACCTGTAAAATTGAAGATATAAATGCGACCTTTCCAAGATATGTTGTCGGTTGTAGACTTCAAAAGTAGATTAAAGCACTGATGTCCTGGCCCCACCACCGTGGTACCTTTTTACCCTTCAGCGTCCGTCGTTTAAAATGAATGGGCAGCAGCTAACATGTGATGTATTCGGGATTGCGTGAGAGTACGCGCGGTAATGTTTTTTAAAAATATATTAAAATAATATTTTTTGTTTTTTATTTTTTTTATATTAGTATATTAAAATAATATATAAAAATAAATTTAAATCTTTATAAAACACTACATAGAACACATTCCCAAACACTATCGTCCTTACTCTACCTCTAGTTTAATTTGCAAGCCGGTAAGAAAAATAATTACATGGGAAAAATGTAGTTCTCCGAATATAAATATTTAATTTCTTTAATATATAAATATGGTAAAAACCTGAGTCAATAGCTCCCTACCGACCACTGTCACCAAAATTATATAAAGCAGCCCAACTAAGATTCAGTGGGCTTATTTATTGCCCACAAAGTTTGGACCTTCTTGGGCTCGCCCTGTTGCTAAAGGGCAAAATAAAAATAAAAATAAAAATTCAAGGCTAACTTTATCGTTGCGGGATCATGGATTTTAGTAGAGATGAAGATTTGAGTTGAAATTAGTAGATATTAATCCGGATTTGATTTGAATGTATAGATAAAGGATGAATATTATTAAATTTAATTTAAAATCTATTCGAAACTAATTTAAAATATATATTTATATTATATAACTATATTTTAAAAAAAATAAGATTTATTAATACAACATGATTGATATATATTTTTAATATTAATAGAAAACAACTTATAATATTTATTATTTTGTTATTTAATAAAATCATACATGCTTTAAATACGTATATATTAATTATTTTATTTTTTATTGAATAATAAATTATACACTTGAATCGATAAATAATTTATAAATATTTTATTTTTTTCTGATAAATAAAAATTATGATATAGCCCGTAATTCCCTATTTTTAGTCAGATCACAGCCCCCTCCGATCTTATCATTACCCAGCAATTCCCATATTGGGCTGCGTGCAAAGCCACCGCACTGTCTAAAATCAGCCTACCTATACACATCATCATCGGTCTTCACACAAAATATTTCACTTAATGACACGTACATGTGATCAGAGCCGTAGATGTTGGATAAACCAATTTGAGAGATGGCTCGAACTTCATGCAGAGACAAGGAAGTGAATAAAAAGGAGCCCAACAAATTAATTTTGTATTTTAGTCCTGGGAGAGAGCGCACCAAACATGGCCTTGTCATGGTCTATCATTAGCTGATATATAGAAACTTAAAAAACACTGGTTGCAGCGCAATTGCCAATTCTATCTCTTTAAGAACAAAGTCCCAATGCTTTTGTAGAGAGAGACGGCTAAGGAGAGATTGTGAATTTCGAGGCCATATCCATCTGGGCACTCCCTTCGGTATTACACGCACACACGCTCTCTCTCTCTTCTCTTTCTCCTTAGAAATAGTGAATTTGCGAACCCCCTGTGTTTGATTCTTCATCTGTGCTTTTTCTGTGGTCAAGCTTTGGTCTTTATTTATTAGAGCATGTTCATGTTCGTTTCTACTTAGTTATTTTAATCATTGCAACTTTATTGCTGATGACTTTGAGGTTGCTATCTGTCTTAACTTTTATTTGGGTGTTCTAAAGTTGATTTCTTTTTGTTGCATTCTTGATGTGAATCACTGATTGTCAGGTTCAAAAGCAAATATTGTTTCTTTCTTTGGCTTCTACTGTTGTTGTCCTTTTTCTTCTTTTTTTATATGGGCTCAGCTAGATATAATATTTTTGTTTAATCAGGTCAGTAACATTATTTCAGGCTTGAATTCTTATTGACCGTTTTCTTTTTTATTATTTTTCTCTATACTAGGAAGGCCAAAGGCATACAATCTTTGAATTCACTAGATTCTTAGAATCTTCAATTTCTAAAGAGTTTGGGAACCTGGTCAGTTTTAAATTGAGAATTGTTTCATTAAGAGTTATGTGTGTTTGGTGTTAAAGAAACTATGACAGAAACTAGTGATAGTCTACTGGAATTGTTTTTTTTGCTGTTAAAGAAGATTGCATGGGTTGCTTGTCTATGATATATCAAAGTAAAGTTTGAGGTGCTATAAGTATACGCCTCAATTGCTCTCTATTGTGCGGATTAGGTTTAAAAGATTTCGTTTTGAAATTATAGTCAAGGAATGAGTGTTCCTAATCTGATAACTGCTATGATTTTTATCTTATGTTTATTGGATTTAGACAATTTATTATAGCTCTACTTTGTTGAATTTGTTAAAAGATTGTTTAGAGGACATTTTTTTTTGTAATAAACAGCCATTGGCACAATCGAAGAAAGGACCCCGAGAATTTCTTTCCATAGAGATGATTTTTCTGAGTTTTGTTTTTGCATTTCTCTTCATTTTTTCATGATGGAATGTTTGCTTTGTCCATGTTTAATTATGTTAAACTCTATTACTTCTTGAGTTCCAAGGATAGGTCATTAATTGATTTTGCAGGTTTGATCAAGATAAAAGATGAGTACACTCGATGCAACTAGAGCAGAACTTGCTCTTATAGTTCTGTATCTGAATAAGGCTGAAGCCAGGGACAAGATTTGCCGGGCAATTCAATATGGTTCAAAATTCTTGAGCGATGGACAGCCTGGTACTGCCCAAAATGTTGACAAATCAACCAGCTTAGCTCGGAAAGTTTTTCGTCTTTTTAAGGTAGAGTTATATGATATAACATTAGATATGGTTAAGTGGAATTACATCTGGCTTTGTTTATATCCCTTCAAATCTAGGAAATGTAGAACTTTTTCCTGTCTTTCTTTCTGTAACCAAAAACATGTATAATTGTTCAGTAAATGGAAGCCGAAAAGGTACTTTAAATTGGTTGTCCATTTTTGTTCCTAGAAAGAACTAGTGGAATGAATGAAAATGCTGAAGGACCTACATTTGGCAGTGTTTCATGTGGTCATTCTATGAAGAGGAATGAAAGCTATTCTTCTTGTATTTATGATTTGGCAAATTTTACCATATGCTTCTTGATCTTGTCCAATTGCAGTTTGTCAATGACCTGCATGGTCTTATTAGTCCAGTTTCTCAAGGGACCCCCTTGCCTCTCGTTTTATTGGGAAAGGTAAGAATGATTTGTTAATAAAATGTTTTTGTTACAGTATCACTGTCTTCATGGTGGTGACTTTAACAATTGGATGCTTATTTCAGTCCAAAAATGCGTTGTTGTCAACTTTCTTGTTTCTTGATCAAATTGTTTGGCTTGGAAGAAGTGGCATTTACAAGGTATGAAATGCTCCACTCTATTTAATCTTTTAATGTTTCAGAATGAAATTATATGAGAAGCATTAGTTAGAAACCTGAGAAGTCTTGATATTTACAGAACAAAGAACGTGTTGACCTAATTGGCCGAATATCCCTTTTCTGTTGGATGGGATCCTCAATTTGTACTACTTTGGTTGAGGTTTGTAGCTTTTCACTTCCTTTTCTTCTCTTGGAAATTGAGGGAATGAGCGCCTTTTTGCAAGCTGAAGATGATTTCTATGACATCTTCCACCATTTCCACATCAGGTTGGGGAGCTTGGGAGGCTTTCTGTGTCAATGAAGAAGTTAGAGAAGGAGCTTAAGGATGGTGAAAAACATCATGTATGTACATCATTGTCGTATCAGGCTGATTGTTTAAATGCTTTCATGTAATAAGGCATTCTTATTGGTGGTCCTTTTTGAGCACAGAATGAGCAATACCGTGCCAAACTTAAAAAATCAAATGAAAGGTCTCTAGCCCTTGTCAAATCAGCCATGGACATTGTAGTTGCTGTTGGGCTACTTCAATTGGCACCCAAGAAAGTCACTCCTCGTGTTACAGGAGCTTTTGGAGTTGTTACCTCTCTAATCTCTTGCTACCAGGTATCCATTCTTCTCATGCACTGTTTTCATTGGTAACCGGGAAATCATCAGTATATTACTTTACTTTTTTGAGATTGGCTATGGATTGCCCGCTAAAGCATATCTCCTGCCCAATCCAAGATTCAATTTCGGCTCTTAACCCCCTTTGCTTACTCCCATTGCATCTCCAAATAGTGTCAGTGTAAATTTGATGCTTTTAGTTTTTATAGAGTACATTTTGCTATTACTGAACAACCAAAAAAAAACTGCTTTGCTTTTCATAAACTATATTTAATTGGCATTTTTTAAGTTAATTATTTTTTTGGTCATCATTTCAACATAGTAAACTGTTTTGATAGCACACATCAAATATTTTCTTTAAAACAACATCTTGCCCTGACGTATGATGAGGGGCGGTGATATTGGCAATCAAACCAGTTCTAACCAAATGAGGGAGAAGGGTGCTGTGATGTGTGAGTGCGCTCATCTGAGTATTTGAGTGTCTGAGTGATAGGGACAGTTTTACCATGAATGTGCATGCATTGTATGAAGCACTGCTGGGTTGAACTTGCTTTATTTGGATTTTGTTTCTTAAAATTGAAGTTCCCCAAAGTTTTGGTTGGTGATGCGCGCGCTCTTTACTGATGGATATTCTTTCTGCCATGCAGTTGCTTCCATCACCACAAAAGCCAAAGACAAATTGAAGACACGAGCCTGTTCTGCTCAAGAAGTCAAAAATGTCATCTCAATAATTATTTGAACTTTGTGATAAACCCGTGTTGGTGTAAAGCTTTTTAGCTTCTTGCCATCTTGTGGGTGACCTGGAAGGTTATTTACCTATCTAGTTCTCTATTATTCAGCACCCTTGTTAGTCACAATTCACAGTCCATTACAATCTATCTTGCAGTAGTAATGATAATTCAGCGAATGTAATCTGGTTCGTATTTTACTCTACAATCATATCCGGCCAGCTGACCTGCTAATGTTTGTCTTGGGGAGGGCTCTACACTAAACTAATCACAGATTTGCACATATGCCTAAAGTAGGGTGGCATTTTTTTGGCTTTTCCACATGCGTTCATAATTCTCGTATAAATGATTATGTTCAAGTCAACCTACCTGGCCAAACATCATCATCTAAGCTCGGTGGTATACATTTTATGTTTTGTTTCTGCACCTACCTGGCCAAACATCATCATCTAAGCTCGGTGGTATACATTTTATGTTTTGTTTCTGCTTACTTGGGTGTTTGGTTTTGTTGATGAGGTATTTGTTTCTCGTTATCTTTGTTAGATTGTCCCCTTCTCCATCAGTTAAGATGCTATTATAAATCCTCCATTTTTTTTTGTCACCTAAAGAGGGGTTTTTTTTTTTTTTTGCGTTGGAAGTTTTGCGAGCATTGAAATTGTTGCCCGAAAAAAACCACAGGCCCCTTGGCAGTATGGTAGCGGTTGCTTTTCAAATAATTTTTCGTGCTGAAATGCATACCAATGATATTTTTTTATTTTTAAAAAATTATTTTTAACAAATCAAAACAATCCAAAACATACAAATCATATTAAATTTTAGCACAAAAAAAATTAAAAATTTTTAAAAACACAAAATTTTTAAAAACACAGTTTACACCGCGTTACCATGTTCTTAGTTTTTTTTTTTTTTTTCATTTTAACCCCCCTTTTTTTTGTCATTTTAACCCTTATTTTTTGGGGGGGACATGTCTATAATATCACATTCAAGTAAAACCCTAACAATGTACAGACAATAGGAAAAAAAAACAAGGGATTTTGATAGGC
>Ga0307515_10017245_pt1 | contig 13165 bp, 5 predicted proteins | sample 17_EM_MG_FD_194513 | JGI IMG/M metagenome (GOLD analysis project Ga0307515, IMG submission 194513) | Populus trichocarpa ectomycorrhiza microbial communities from riparian zone in the Pacific Northwest, United States - 17_EM | ecosystem: Host-associated > Plants > Roots > Unclassified | place...
TCATATCAAATGATAAGAGATGAAATTGAAAAATAAAAATTTTAAAAATAATTAAAAAAATAAAGATTAAATTTGATATAAATACCAAATAATATAAAATACTAAGAGATGAAATTAAAAAAAAAATCAAAAGAAAATTCGAAACAAATAAAAAACAATCAAAATAATGAGGGTCGCAATTAAAATAAAAAAAATAGAGATCAACATTTAATTTTGGCTAGTTGGCATGTTTTTCGAGAGAAAGTGAGAGAAATGTGAGAGAAAGATTTAATTATTGTTTGACCGTTATAAAATATCTTACACGCATCTTCTAATTAGATGCGCCTCCACATGATCCGTCGTAAAAGATGGTAGTTGGCTATTTTAGCAGCTAGGAGACATCACAAACATCGTCTAAAGAGTGCAAGTATCTCTTATGTGTTGTATTTACTAACAATTGTTTTTTTAAATTTAATTCATCAAAAGACCTAAATGCCCTTATCCATATGATATTAATATACAAACCATAATACCAAAAGGCCCATAACCTAACCTAAGTTATAGATTTTTTTTAATTCTAAGAGTATCCTGGTAATCATAGTAATGCTAACAAAGATAGAAATAAAAAATACCCTTACCCTAACAATTAAGCAAATTAAACTTTTAATAGTAATATATAAATAAAAAGTTAAATGATCATTTTACCCCATGATATTATCCCTGTGAGCAAGTTATATGATTTTAGCCATGGAGAGCAAAATATTAATTTTACTGTGTAAATCCACTTTCAATCTGAGTGTTTGCACATTGATTTCCTAATATTTTTTTACTAGATTGGGATTCACCCCACACAACCGAATTTATCATTGATGTTCTTCCTCTAAAGCCTAAAAACATTCCTGATTCTACGCCATTGCCAGCAAGATTTTATTTTTATTTCCTTAAATTAGGAATATGTTTAAAATTATCTTTTAAAAATGATTTTGATCTTAAAAAACGTATTAAATTAATATATATTTTTGTTTTTCAATGTAAAAGCATTTATATTTCTCTACTTCTTCATCAAAAAGACCAAGCAAGAAGAATTTGGCCCACCTGACCTTGGCTGGCAATCCCTTAATCGGACAGCATTTCCTGGACCATTGTGATGCCGCACGCGTAATTCCAACTCCTATTCATTGTTTTCATCTTGAGTATTGTAATTTACTCCAACAACAGAATTTCTTGTACAATCAACCTATGTATGGTGTTGTTTCTCCAAAGAAAACAGCACTCCAAAAAGCGTTCTTTCTTTTTTCATCTCAAGGAAAAGAAAAGAAAAGAAAAAAGAGAGTTAACAACAACCAGTCAATGGCCGCTTCTCTCTTCCATCTCCCCTTCCTCTTCGTCTTTCTCCTCCACCCTCTTTCCTCCACAGCTAACATCCACAAAACCAACAACCTTCTCAAATCACATCTCTTTACAGAACCCACTTCCATAACCAAAACACACCCAGCCCATAAACCCCTCAATGACACCCCACCAACTGTTTTCTTTGAAGTTACCAAACCCATAGATGTCCCCAATACTAAACCTTGCAAGCACTTTATTCTCCAACACGACTTTGCCTCTACTTATGGCAAACCTCCTGTTCTTTTAAACTATACCCCTCCCTCTCATTGCCCATCTCAAGATTTCTCCAAGATTGTCCTTGAATGGAAGGCAACTTGCAAAGGGAGGCAATTTGATCGTATTTTTGGGGTTTGGTTAGGTGGTGTGGAGCTTCTTAGGAGTTGCACTGCGGAGCCTAGAGCAACTGGGATTGTTTGGACTGTTCGGAAGGATATAACAAGGTATTATTCATTGCTTGTTAAGAATGAGACTCAAGAATTTGCTGTTTATATGGGTAATATCGTTGATAGTACTTATACTGGTATATACCATGTGAATGTAAGTATTTACTTTTATCCTGCTGAAAAGAAATTGAGTCATAGTGATCATGGTTTTAATAATTTGGCATCTGGGAGGGATTCTAAGGCTGATTTGATCTTGCCCATTTCGCGAAATTTGCCGTTGAATGATGGGTTTTGGTTTGAAATTCAGAATTCTACTGATTCTGAGGCGAAGGAATTCAAGATACCTCAAAATGTGTACAGGGCTGTGTTGGAGGTTTATGTTTCTTTTCATGAGAATGATGAATTTTGGTATGGAAATTATCCTAATGAGTATATTATTGCAAATAATCTCACTGGTTTCCCGGGAAATGGACCTTTTAGAGAGGTTGTGGTTAGTCTTGATGGAGAGATTGTTGGCGCAGTTTGGCCTTTTACTGTGGTTTTTACCGGTGGGATTAATCCTCTCTTGTGGAGACCCATTACTGCCATTGGTTCATTTGATCTCCCCTCTTATGATATTGAAATCACGCCCTTCTTAGGAAATATATTGGATGGAAAGACTCACAAGTTAGGATTTAGTGTCACGAATGCTTTGAATGTGTGGTTTATAGATGCCAATTTGCATCTTTGGCTGGACCATAGGAGCACAATTACAGAAGGGAAGCTTTTGAAACATGAAAGCAAGCCTCTTGCTTTATCTTTGGTATCAAATTTTACAGGTTTGAATGGAAAATTCTTGACAAGTGCACGCAGGTTCATCTCCTCAAATGGATGGGTAAAGTCCTCTCATGGGAACATCACTACCCGTTTTAATCAACACTTTGGTTACCGCAACTTGATGGAGATGGGCAAGGATGGTGATTTGCAGATCGTGAATCAGACGATTAAATTTACTGATAATGTTTCTTTCAGGAAGCCATCCTCTAATGTTAAAGCATTCAAGTCGTTAAAAAATTTCGAGTTTGACATGTACTCTGACTACATGGATCAAGGAAATGGCACTTCCTTGTCGGTGGCAAATGTTACGTTGGGATTCAATGAGAAAAATGTTAAACATGCTGGTTTGGGATTTGCATCGAACATTCTCAGAAATCTGCAGAATGGGCAGGGTGTTATGGTTGTGAAGAATAACTTGGTTCAAAGTGGTATGGGGAGCACACAACAGGAATACACATACAACGGTAGTGGCTTCTGCTATTTCAGGAACATAAGCAGCTCAAACTACACTATTCTAGATGACAATGTTGGAAATACATGCAGTGAAAGGAATCATTCTCATCTAGGTTTTGGACTTGGCAGATGGTGGCAATTTCCAGCTCGAAGGGCTTCTCTAGCATCTGAATTACTGAATAAGTATCATGATGGAGTTTGATCGTTTTATCGAGCGTGTTTCATGAGGGGATGCTCCAGAGGGTTCGTCCATGTAAGAAAACTGTGAGCCAATAAAATTTTATGTAACTTTTTTTCTTTTAATATTTCAAATAGAACATAATTTGTGTTACAGTTTTAGGAGAATTTACAGTGAGATGAGCCTTGGTTAAACAAGGCACGATGCTGGTATGCTGTAAAACCTTGTCTTGTGGTGGTCTTCTGAAGCAATCACTACTGGTAGTGTTTTAGGTTAGTAGCTAAGTAAGATAGATAGCTCTGTTGGATTTCATGGTGAAAATCGAACTTTGACACTTCACCATGGCAATGACAATTGAATTCAGAGCAAGGGTGTTATATGTGGAGCTAAAGTTGTAGACAACGTGCAACTCGAAACATATTCCATAAACTTGGAAAATGATGGAACACTACTGGCAAGTCATCATTAAAAGCCCTTTCCAGGCTTTACGCGTCGAGGCAGGCTTCTGTTGCTCTCCCTGCCTTTCATTTCCCGTACTTGCTATATCAAATAGTGGCAGTGTCTTATTCCCCAATTCGTAGGATCTTCTCTTTGGGAGCTCCTCCCACTCGTTTGTTTCCCAGTAGTTTCATCACTTCATCAATAATGCACCGATTGGATGATAGTTGTATGGGATTCTTGATAGGGCACACCTTGCGGGAGCTATGACATGGCATTGGAAACATTGCTGTTTGTCTAGACATGTTCCTTGTTCTCGTGTTAACTCTGGCCAAGTTAGAGAGGCTCTTGAAAATAATTGGGTTGTTTTGCCTTTCATATGAATCACCATTGCATTTCAGCTATTTAGGGCTTCAATTAGCCATTGTTTGCATCTCAACCCCATAAGCATAATTTGGTAGTAATTCCTTGCAAAGAGCTTTGCAGTCTACACATTTTTCATCGCCATAGCAGTCTGGTGAATAAAATTTCAAGTCAGGGTATGATCTTGAGTCTGAATGTGGATCTTCAGTGTGAGCTATACTTCATTCCAGCTGAAAACGTGGATCGGATACGGTTGCAGTAAGAATGTTTGGTGAACAAGAGCGACACGTTAAGGACTTGGATAAGTTGGCTGCATATACAGTATGAATGGATCTGCATTCTCTCAATGCAGACACTCTGCAGAAAGATAAGTTGCAGCTGATACTTGATGTTAAATAAGCTAAATTGAAGTGCTGGATCCATTCTTTGATGCTTGAAACATAATGAAATTTGTTCCTACTTCCTAGTGCTGTCCTTTCCTAATAGCAGGATTGAGATCTTCAAGTGGTTTTGCTACATGGAAAAGGAGAGATGGGGTCGTGTCAAATTGGTTTTGCTACAACTTGGAAATGACCTCAGTTCCCACCTACGATATTTTAAAAATCCACAGTTGAGAAGTGTGGTATTTTAAGAAATACACCCAAATAGGCTTAGACAATAACCAAAACATGAGAGAGAAAAGAAAAAGAAAAGAAAAGAAGAGAATGAAAGAATGAGACCTTGAAGGTATATTGAAGATGACATTCATGATATTATCGTGTTGTAGAAAACATCTTAATGATCTTAATTGTTTAGATTTAGCAGGGTAAAATTAAATATAAGAATTGTTATTTAGTTTTATGGTAATTAAAAACCATAATTAGTTTTTATATTTCTAGTTAAGGGGTTGGTTATGTTAAAGTAAAGATAAAAATCATCATAAATCATACTACCTAAGGTAAGTTTCCTTGTGTTTATTTTTAAATGATAAAAATACATATTGTGCTCTTGCAAAGTATTTTACTTAAACTGACATGTATGAATTTAGAATAAAGAAATGCTAAAACTTAAGACAATGATTTGGAACTTGGCCTAGCGACAAGACTTAATCATCACTTTTAAAATACATGTGTTGGACTCGAAAAGATGATGAATGATAAATTGGGTTTAAAACTTATTTTACTTAATTATATCTAAATAGGCTTAAAAGTCACCACTTGCACTCAATAGATAGTTGTGAAGTCACACTAACTGAACCCAAATTTGTCCACAATAGTAGGGTTGAACATATTGTAAGACCTAAATATTCACAAAAAAATGACTAAATAATATTTATAAGAAAGTGTTTTTTTTTAATATTTTTTGTTTTTTCTCTCTTTTGCAACACTTTTATCCTTTTCACATTTTCCATTTCTTTTTTATTTGGAGAATTGCATTGATTGTCCAAGAGCTTCTAAAACATACCCTTAGTGTGAGGGATGATCTTGTTATAGGTTACTATCAAAAAAAGATATTTAAGGCTAAAAATAGGACAATAATGAATGAACTTTTGTTTGTTAAAGTTATAACAAAAATAGTCTTTTTTATCCCTAACTCAAACTTGTTTATGTTGAAAAGTCTTAGCCTTGTTCAAATATTATTAATTAGAAAAACTATGAGGTTAACCTTTGAGAATAAATGGTAGGATCATGACTTGAATGCACACTATTTATCATTATAAGTCATCAAATCATTTAGTTTCCACTGAATTATTTCAAGCAAGATTTTTCCTTTAAAGGTTTGTTGGGAGTGAAAAGGGCATTACAAGGTTCAAGAAGAAAGTTCGAAGTAAGAATTCACCTTTCTAAGGCTTATTAAAAAAAGACAGTACATTTTAGGAATTAAAAAAGAAAAGATAATGTGGACTATACCTTTTAAGTTTATGAGATTTTGGGATTCATAAAAAGAAAGGTTTTCTCCTAAAATTAGCATGACATGTCTTGAAATTTGACTAATTAATTTACTATTACTTTCACAAAAATATCTCTTGATTTGAAAAGAGCAATTAGACCAAGAAAACAAAGACAAAATTGATTAAAAATGCAATATGGTCCTAAAAAAACATAACCCTAAAACATATAAAAAAATCCAAGAAAAATAAAATTTTTGATGACTTAGTTCATAAAATTAAATAATAAAAATGGGTTGACAACATAACCCTCATTCCATATCATATCAGTTTCGATTTGCCAAACATTTATAACTTGGTGCCATACATCAAACGTCTCTTTCATCATCATCCTAGTTGATCACTTACTATGTCATTGATGGACTGGCGATGATATGATATGTACCATTATTCTTCACAAATGAAACATGGCCCCTGCTGACCAACTTTCAAACTTGATACCTGAAATTCTTATGGTCTTCAATTAAATGGCCTACAATCCCATTATGATATTCACACTTCACATTGAATTATACCACCTACGATATGAGATTCATCATGAATGGGATGATGTGTCTAGTATCCATAAGCTATTGGTAAACAATGATAAGCTATAAAGATACATCAATATTGGATAATGACACTTAAGAGGTTGATGATGTTGTGACTCTCAACAATACTTGAGGCGACTAGATAGAATGTTTGTGGTCATGATTCTCAGTCTAAAAGCCATATTTTTATTTATTATTTGATATGACACCAAACCTCATTGTTAAATTATTGATCTTTCTAATTTCAAGCCTAGCTCAACCCTTTATGTTATGGTCACCGCATCCATAAAATAAGTTGATGAATTATCAATCAAGTACTCATAGTATGAAGGCATTAAAGTGTCAATAAAAATGGAGGTGAGCTCTTTTTTTGGATAGAGAGGGGTAAGTTTGCGCTACCATTTCGTGAAACCTTATAGCATATTCCTTGATTAATTCCTTATTTATTTTCTCCATTCTTTAAAAGTCAAACTTACTCAAAGTCACCTTTAAGTTAAGTCCAATCTATTTAAAAATGGTATCTATTAGAGTTGTCTATATATTTTATTTTAAAGCTATCCAACCCTATATATTAGTTAAGAGTAGGTCCAACCAAGCTTTATTAAAAGTAATGGATTAATATTTTTTTTTATCATGAATAAATTTAGTCATTTTATTGTAGTACACTTTAAGGTGGGTCTCTAAATATTAGCTTCTGTATACTTAATAAATTCAATGCCTTTGAATTTTCTAGAAATGCTAACATTTAGTGCATGATTCATTTCATCAACAGAAAAAAAGATCATACAAGTCTTCTTTTCTAATGGTCTCTTGTCCTTTTATGGTTATGTTGTACACACCATTTTCTCTCTTCAAATGATAATCTTTCATGTCTGATCAGGTTGTTAATCTACTTTTTAAAGCCTCGACAATTATCAATAAAATACCCTACAACTCTTACATGGTACTCGTGCTTAAATTCTTATTATACTATTTTGAAAAAGACGGTTGGAAAGGTTTAAGTGGTTGAGGTGTTATCCAATATACATTTATAAGATGTTAATAAAAGGAACTGGAAAAAAAGATGACTCGTGGCATTTTTCTTTATGGCTTGGACCATGCTAAAATAATGATGGAGGTGTTTGTCCTTGAGGAGAGAGTGCATCATATCACGAAATTGCACTAGTAGTTTGTGATGGATTTTTTGGCACGACAGTAGGGACCTTTAATGATCTTGGAGAAACAAACGACAAGTTATGATTAATTAAATATGCATTTAAAGTACTCTTCTCATGAAGATGCATAAGAGGACGGAGTGGAAGAATTAGATAAGTTGTTTTGTCCAATATAGGAGGGCAAAAGGATGATCTTGTCGTAGTGGACTTTTTTTGTGAAAGTCTTTCATCAAGCTATTTAGAGTGAATAGTCTATTTTAACAAGCTAGTTAGCCAAGTCATTTCATCCTTCAAGGAGTTGATCTGATTCAACCCGACTTGAGTTCCCTCTTTATCTTCCATAACTTACTCTTATGTGGGATTTTGAAAAGAATTGAGCTTCTAAATTATACTTTGTGTTTATTTCTCTTTTTTTAATTATAAAAAAAACTCAAAATTATCTTGTATAAATATATATATTCAGAAATGACTTTTCTTTATCCAAAAAATGTGAAAAACATTCTAAGCCTTAACCCATATGAATTGAGAAGAAAACTTTAAAAAATTTATTCATTAAAAAACAAAGTAATATACAAAACGGTTCATTAGTAAGCTATGAAGTCATGGTATTTTCTTGCTCATTCCATGGCATCTTCCTATCGTCTAAACTCACCAGTAAGTATCAAAAGCTTATAATTATTAAGCTTCTTGTGATGTCACCTTTACTTCTTTTTTTTCCAAGAGTTTACCCGCTTTGATAATAGGATACAAATGTTTTAGATTAGATATTCCATATTGAAATCTTCTTACTCAAACAATCCCCCTCTATTTTTTTTCAGTGTTTATACTCTGTTTAAAATTGTTCTTGAGTACACCTTACCATTTCAATCATCTTGTTACCTATCTTATGAAATTTTATGCTCATCAAGCTTACCCAATGATATTATAATGAGACATCATAGGAGAAGGTTCTAGCCATTATATATAGATAGGTTGGCTAACCTAATGGTCTCAAAGGGTTCTTTATTGCTAAACAAACCTTAAAAGTCAAACTCGAGCTTATAGGGTGCAAGAAGTATAGACCATGAAAATTCACATCGACTACTAATCGTGACCTTCTTAACTTTTGATGAGAGTTTGAGGTTTCATGAGTGTTAGTCTAAGGTGAAGCCACATTGAGACACCATAATTTCGAATGCTAACTTAAGGCAATGTGTGTGCAAAGAAGGTGTCGTTTAGTGTGTGCATGGCACAAGTCCATATCAAAAAATGCATGAAATGAAAGCATATAAATAGACAAATGGAACATTTAATTAAATAATTCAGGTGAAAAACACAAAAAACCACAATTAAGTAAATTATTCTTAAACAAGCAAACAAAGCCTAGCCTTTATTAAGTCCCTAATATAGTCATCATTCTTTTGCAAGGAACATGTCATCGGTCTTAATCATTTAGATTCAATAGGGTAAAATTAAATATGAAAGTCTCCACCTAGTTTTATAGTAATTAGAAACCTTAACTAATCTTCAAATTTCTTGTTAAGAGGATGATTATGCTAAAGAGAAGATAAGAATAATCTTAAAGCATCCCACTTAAGGTAAGTTGCATTATGTTTTTATTTTAAATGATAAAAATACATATTGTGTAATTATAAGAAATTTTGCCTAAATTGACATGTATGAATTTAGGGTAAAGGATTACTATAACCTAAAACAATGATTTTAAACTTGGTCTAGTGATAAGGCCTAATTCTCACTTTTAAAATACAAGCATTGGACACAAAAAGTATGGTGGATGATAAATTGAGTTTAAAACTTATTTTACTTAATTATGCCTAAAATGGGTTTAAAGGTTACCACTCACATTTAATGAGCCTTTATAGGGTCACCATGACTCAGCATAAGTCTAATCATAGAGTGTGTTTAGTACTGCGGTAGCGGTTGTGGTTGTGGTTTGAAAAAAGTTATTTTATAAAAAATACTTTTAGTTGAGGTTGGTTTGATATTTATATATGTTTGGCTAAAACTGTGGTTGAATTTGAGGTTGAACAAAAAATAGTTTATGTGTTTGGTTAAAAAATTGTTTTTCAAATTGAGGTTATATATATATATATATATATTGATGGTTTTAAATTTAAATATTGTAGATTTAACTATTGCTATTACATCATGAAATAAATAATACTTTATATAAAATATTTTTTATTGTTCCATTAAACTATCTACAATTTCATCACGTATGAAATACATCCGACAAGGACTACAGTTTTCTTGGTTTCTTAAGAGCGCAACAACATTGGGTAAAATATAATCTGAAACAAAATTAGGATTGCGATCAAATTCTGCAAATGCTACGTCATCAATCGATCTCCGTCTAATTTATTTAGTGTCATTGAATAATGTTTAACACTAGTTTTTCAAATAAAATACAATTAAAAATAAAAAAATAATTTTTTATTTATTTTACTGGGTCGGACCCGGTTCAATGCATTTTTAGCTTTAGACCGGACCCGGTCCGGCAGGCATGTGAACAGTGGAGGCATGCTCCACTGTGCAATGAAGGCATGCTCCACTGTTCAATGATTTCTCCGCGCGCAAGAAGCAGCAAAATACAACTTTTGGTAAACCTGCGGCACAACTTTAATAAATGGTGGGTCCTACAAAAAAAAATTGTGTTTTTTGCTTAATCAAACAAGAAAAACTATGGCTGCGGGTGAACCGGTTCACCCGCAGCCACACTACCAAACAACCACATAATGGTAGGGTGGAACACATCGCAAGACCTAAATATTCATAAAAAATGACCAAGTAATATTTTTACAAGAAAGTGTTCATATTTTTTTTATATGAAAAATAAGAAAGTTTAAACTTCACGAGGATGAAACCTTATTAAGGATTTTTCCTTTCTTGGATTGATTCTTCAAAAATAAAACTTTATCTTTTAAAAAACTACAAAGTTTTAATCTATTGTGAATATAATCTTTTTAAGGATTATACCATCCATGAGTTGCTTTTTCGATATAAAGAAGAAAATTTTTTATTTATATTTTAAAAAACCACCCAAGTATTTACTTTTCATGAATAGAACCCTTTTAAAGATTAAAGCTTTTATTTAACTCTTTTTTTTTTTAGTCTATTTATAACTCATGCTTTGCTTATCTTTCCTACCTCTTCTTATCCCTTTTCTAAAAAACTTTTATCTCTCAATTCTCTGATCCCATCTCTTATTAATATTTTAAAGTCATAATTATTTTGGAAAAGGAATTAAATTTTCATATTTATTTTGATCCTTATTTCTCTGCTCAATTGCCATTTTGCTCACTATTTCTTATTTTTTTAATTTTGATTTTTTAAAATATATTGGAAAGATGGGGTAAAAATAAGTTATAACACATCAAAAAGATCTTAGTAAGATGAATTCAATAACATTAAAGAGGGTCATCAAAGGTGACTACAGTTACCACATGCATCACCTAATGGCAAGTGATGGTATTAAAGGTGTTGTCATCGGTATGCCTCTAAGGTTTCATTCATTCATTGTTTCTTTCATTTTCCTTTTTTTTGTTGTTACGGTTGTTGTGCAAGTTCATTTGTGTGTATTTTTTAAAATATCACATTTCCTAACGATAGTTTTTAAAAATATTACAGGTGAGAACTATGATTTTTACAAAACTGTAATATTTACCATCATTTTTTTATATATATTAGAAAGGAAAAACACCCCTTATTCTTTAGAAATTCCCTAAATGTATCATCAGTTATTGCATCCAAAGCAAAAGTATTCATACATTAATTTTTAAGGATGTAAGAAGATAAATGGAGTCATGTCATATTTAGTTAGTGGTTTTTTTAAAAACTCACCAACTTCTTTAAAAATTTCCTAATTGTCATATTTGATCCAAAGCAAAATCACTCACCACATAAAAGTAAACAAAGAAATTCAAAAGATAAATTAATATCTTTGCATGCACTTTTAGATTTAATAACTAATTTATTGAATCCATGAGAACTTAACCAATATTTCAATAACCCCTAAAAAATTTAATCCGTGAGAATTAATGGTTAACATTCTGGTATAAATATTGGACCTACAAATAGGCTGACATTTAAAACCAGAAGTTGACTAGAAAATATACAAGTTGTTTTTCATCACAATATACAAGTTGTGGAAAATTCTTTTGTCTTTCAGAATAGGTGAACCCTGTCAAGGCGCCTACATGGGTTCTTCCCACAAGAATTTATCTGAGCATACAAGCTCATAATGAATTCAAAATGCTAGATTTATTCATGTGAATAAATCTTTATTTTAAGCTATAGATGGATCATTAGTTAGGAACCCATCAATACATTTAAGCCATATCTAGACCACACAAAGCAGATTACCTCAAGGTAAGGTACGCTACGCGTGTTAATACCTTCCACAGCCACAACCAGTCCCCTATCTTAGAATTTCATATAAGACTAATTCATCCAAGTCTCCTAGTGATCTTAAACCAAACAACTAGGTAGTGACTTCTTAATCCCGATGCTACAATTCCACACGCACATGTGCGACACAGGCCATAAAGAATAATATGACATTTTTATTAAACCTGATTCAGCGGTGTTAATACCTTCTTTAACCACAACCAGTCCCTTACCTTATAATTTAATATAAGCCCAGTCTACCCGGGTCTAATACCTTAGAATTTTTATTAGTGTTAGGGGTGTTAATACCTTTCCTAGCCACAACTAGTCATTTACCTTAGATTTTCATATAAGACCAGTCCATTTGGGTCTCCTAGTGATCCTGAACCAAACAACTATGTGACAACTCCTTAATCCCAATGCCGTAACTTCGCATGCACACGTGCGACACAGGCTATAAAGAACAATTTGACATTTTTATTAAACCCAACTTAGCGGGATAACCTTAAATTTTTTTTATTCAACTCATTGCCTTGCCTAGGTTTAAAATTAAACTATGTGAGAGTTACTTAGATGTTTTCCAGTTGACTTGGCCAGTCCACAGGCATCTTGGCCGATTGGTAAAAAAAGTTTAAGGATAAAATTGAGAAAAAAAAAGGATAAAATTGAAATAAAAATATCTCGATCCAACTTCTTGTCTAACCCAAGTTTAAAATTAAACCGTATGAGAGTTGCCCTGATGTGACCAAGTCAACTTGATCAGTCCAAAGACAACCTAGCTGATTGAAAAAAAATGTCTAAAGATAAAATTAAGAAAAAAAGGATGAAATTGATAGGAAAAAAACCTCTCAACCTGATTTCACGCCCAACTTAGGTATAAAATCAAACCATGTGAAAGTTGCATTAACGTAATTCAATTGACATGGCTGGTACAAAGGCAACCCAAATTAGTGTTAAAAACGTTTAAGAATGAGATTGAGGAAAAAAACGAAATTGAAACAAAAAAAAAAGGGATGAAAAAAAAAGGTTGAATTAAAAAAAAATGGAGCTGAATAGTGAAGCCCATAATGATTCTCATGTTTTTTTTGTATATAAGTAATTAACATTAACAAAAAAGCTAAATGATGTTGTGAAATTAATGTGGTTATAGACTCATAAAACTATGC
>Ga0307515_10017246_pt1 | contig 13165 bp, 10 predicted proteins | sample 17_EM_MG_FD_194513 | JGI IMG/M metagenome (GOLD analysis project Ga0307515, IMG submission 194513) | Populus trichocarpa ectomycorrhiza microbial communities from riparian zone in the Pacific Northwest, United States - 17_EM | ecosystem: Host-associated > Plants > Roots > Unclassified | place...
CCTGGTTGATGGGTATGGGTCTTGGTTTGGCCCACCAAGAGTCAGAGGGTTGAGTTTTTGGATGGGTCTGGAACAAAACCAACCCGTTTTTGGGGTCCAAACCCAGACGGCTGGCAGGTTACCCAGACCCGTTGCTAACAGTACCCTTGGATTGTAACTCTCAATTACAAGAGTTCTTATACTATGGTAATATACTTTGCCTACTCTATAACTATGATTCCATGGATGGCGTTAGATTTAGAAAATATTGGTAATGAGATGTAGTTGGATTTATACTTTAACTCAAAGTTTGTAATGAGAAACAAAATAAAAAGATTGAAGTTATTTCAAAAGTTGTCTATTGCCTATGTATACAAGAAAACAAATAAAGACAAAAGAAAAGAATATCCTCCAATATAAACAACCTCTCTTTATATAATGTTTATCTGTTACCCCCAAAATATCATTTATACTCTGGTATTGTGTCTGAATTCTCAACCATGATCTTTTACACCATTAAAAAAACTCTTACTGAAACAACCACACCATAACATTTGACCATACAATACATTTAACCACTTTGTTATTATACTAAATTATCCTGCCACTACAATATACACTTCCCACACCACTTTTAAGTTGCATGACATTGATCTATTCTAGTATTAGCAACTGTTCCGGACCATCATTTCAGGACAGGTCAGGGTCCAAACCAAACCATTCACAAATTGGCAGTTCCGGTTTTCGATACACCTGAACTGTCGATTCGTGTACCATTCGATGGAAATTTCCCAACCTCTCTGCATTGCGCGGATTGTGAGCTGCTCACCCAGCAGGTTCATCTATTGATTCATATTAAGCTCTCGATGTGGCAGTTTGCTAATAGTATGTGATCAACATCACATGTTCAACAGCCGATAATGTGTTTTGCCATGTTGTGCTGTTTGCGATATTGATTATTTTGCAATCCACGTTTCTCGTTTGATATATTGTATGTTGGCCGATCAAGGAGGTCAATAGATCTGTTATGTTCTCGAATATCCACGCGATACCTTGGTTACCAATTATGCAACACCAAAATTTGTTGACACTCCATTGATGCTCATTTTCAGAATCCGGCAGGGAGTGTATCGCTGGTGTTTTTACCCCTAAAGGCTGCCAATATTGCATCAATGGATGTCTGCAACCAAGTGGAACTTAGAATACCCAAGATGCAAAACTGAAAATTGTTGACACTCCGTTGACGCTCATTCTCAGAATTGGGCAGCGACCGTCTTGCAGTCTCTTTAGCCTATACAGCTGCCAATATGTCAGTTATGCATAACAGCGACCAAATCATGATTCAATTACCATACTTACAAGACCAAAAATTGTTGATGCTCCATTGATGCTCATTTTCAAAACATGGCAGTGACTGTGTCGCTTTCTCTTTTGCATATACAGGCCGCCAATACGTTGGTTATGCATAACAGCTAGCAAATCACTGCTCAATTACGTTACTTAGCAGACCAGAAATCGTTGACGCTCTGCCATTGAGGCTCATTTTATTTGGTAGCGGTATTGTCACTAACAATATTGCCAATAAAGGCTGCCAATACTTCAATTATGGGTTAATGTTGTCGCACAGCCCTTGGATTGCGCAAGATACAAGACCAAGAATGGTTGATGCTCCGTGGAGGCTCATTGAAGGTGGTAGCGACATCATCACTAACAATATTCCCAATAAAAGCGGCCAATACTTCGATTATGGGTTAATGTTGTTGCACACCCCTTGTATTATGCAAGATGCAAGACCATAAATTGTTGACGCTCCATTGACGCTCATTTTCAGAATGTGGCAGTGACTGTGTCGCTTCCTCTTTGGCCTATAAAGTCTGCAAATATGTTGGTTATGCATAACAGCGAGCAAATCGTTGCCCAATTACCTCACTCACTTGACCAAAAATTGTTGCCGCTCCATTGACGCTCATTTTAGGTGGTCGTGGCATCATCACTAACAATATTGCACATAAAGGCTGCCAATAATTTGACTATGGGTTACTCCTGTTGCACAGCCCTTGGATTATGGTAGATACAAGACGAAAAATTGTTGACACTCCATTGACACTCATTTTAGCTGGTAGCGACATCATCACTTACAATATTCCCACTACAGGCAACCAATACTTAGATTATGGGTTAATTTTATTGCACAGCCCTGGAGTGATGCACCATGCAAGACCATCAATCGTTGATGCTCGATTGACACTCATTTTCAGAATGGGGCAGCGACTGTGTCGCTCTCTGTTTTTCCTATTAAAGCTGACAATATGTTGGTTATGCATAACAGCGAGCGGATCACCGCCCAATTTCCTGACTTACGAGACCAAAAATTGTTGATGCTCTGATGACGCTGATTTTAGGGGGTAGCGGCATCATCACCACAAATCTTGCAAATCAAGGCAGCCAATACTTCGATTATGGGTCACTCCCGTTGCACAGCCCTTGGATTATGCACAACGCAAGAACACAAACTGTTGACACTATGCTAACTCTCATTTCAGTTGGTTGCTGCATCGTCAGTACCAATATTTCCAATACAGGCTGCCATTTCTTCGATTATGGGTTATTGCCATTGCACAGCGCTTTGATTATGCAAGATGAAAGAACAAGAATCGTTGATGATCCATTGATGCTCTTTTCTACGATGGGGTACCAAGCGTGTCACTTTCCTCTCCACCTATTGAGATGACCAATACTTTAACTTTGTAAGGGTGTGACGATGTAGCCCTTCGATTGCGAAATGTGTAAGACGGAAAATCGTTGACACTCCGTTGACACTCCATTGACGCTTAACATAAATACATCCCAACAGTCGTCGTATCGCCAACAATTGTATATAAATAATGATGTAGCCATTATTGACAGCCAATGTATCATTTCTATGAATACCCAGTTGCATCCACAAGGTTTGTGGCCTATGAATTTGTCATTCACCGCTACAAATGTCATATGAGCGATGGCTGACATAGTGCTGTCACATTCTGGCACTGTCGGCCGGCAATTAACCACATGTAGATCCATCCAGTAATTCTTGATTAATACGCCCCGACTTGCTAACCTTTCTTTATCCAGCACCTTCTCCTCGATTACCATGACCTACCATATGCAACTTTCAAAATCTTGACCATGTGCACCAGGTCTGAGAGCAGAGTTATGCAGTTGGATGTATGGATGATTGCAGCATGACAGTAGTCATTCATACAGATTCGCATTACGCATTGACCACTCCTTCTATGACTTGTCTGACATCACTGACTCAAATTTTGTTGGTAAAATTTGTGTCTAATTTAGTGTTTGCAGTCTTGCTTAACCGTAACAGGCAAGATGATATCAGGTTGATTGATAGGCAATCTTCTCGGTTCAGAGTCTAGAACTATTGTATCACCCATATGACACTTGCGCATGCACTGATGAATTTCATGTCTCAAAATTTGGTCAGTGAAATCAAGCAAAAGCTGACACATAGCGAAATAGGTACACCAATTGCTTTTCATGGAGATACGTTGTCGAAAATCACAATTTGCGCATCTGATCTGCTGATGAATGAGCCGTTACCATTTCTTCATTCGAATTAGATTCCTACATTGTAATTAGCTAGGGAGGCTATATGCAAGGGTACAAGCAAATGGGTTTAACAGGTTTCAATTTCTTAATCGGTGACAAATCGGTTACTGCGACAGGTGGGAGAGATTCTATGTCAATGTGAGAGTGTTGTTTCCCAGAACCTAGCATCACACGACTACTTCCTTACTGAGATGTCCCTTGCAGCATTTGCCATTTTCCAGGGATGAGATCAAGTGTCTTCAAAAGTTCTCCAAATGTTGTCAGTGCAGCACCAGTTGCAATCTCATCCATTTGTGGCTTGACAACTGCCGGAACATTCAATGTGGCCGTCCAGTACTTCATATCTTACACATGATGCAAGACCCAAGATTGTGGATGCTCTGTTGAAGCTCATTTTCAGGATGAGGCAGGGAGCATGTCTCTCTTCTTTTCGAGTATAAAGGCGGCTAATACATCAAACAAAGACAATAGGGTACCACAGTGAATATTTGGCAATTAACAGTAGGATATCTGAATGTGACCATAAATAGAAAAACCCAAAAACCAGAACCGGAGATTGGAACCGACTGGTTTAGCCAAACTCGGCACAACCAGTGGGTTCAAGGGTACAAGTGTGAGGAACGCCCACCAAGACGCAGTGGGTCACGCTTTTGAACGGGTCTGGAACCAAACCGAACCATTTCTGGTTTCCAAACCCAGACCGCTGCTAGGATGCCCAGACCCGTTGCTAGCACCACTACTTCCCGGTCGAGTAGTCTGTTGCTGCCATCACAATTTGCCGGCGATAATCCCGAGAGTCTCCTTATTCTGTCATAGCATTAGGCAAGGGTCCGGGTAACCTGCCAGCGATCAGGTTTTGGACAGCAAACCAGAATCAGTTCAGTTCCTGACCTGTCTCACAACTCGATGCGCTGCCTTTTTCCAAGCCAAACCTGGACCTGTAACCATCAACCAGCAGGTGTTGCCGGGATCCCCTAGACTGGTAGGTTCCGATATCCGGTTCTGGTTATCGGGTCTTTCTGTCCATGGTCACATTAGTATATCCTACTGTCAATTGGAAAATATTGACTTTGGTACATCATTGTTTCGTTTTGATGCATTTGCCACCTTTATAATGAAAAAAAAGAGTGATAGGCTGCCTTCCCCAGGCTGGAAATGAGAGTCAATGGAGCGTCCACAATTTTCGTCATGCATCTTGGGTAATCTGAGTGGCAATTGGTTGGAGACATTCCTAAACATGGTATTGGCTGCCTAGATAGGCAAAAGGGAAAGCAACACACTTCCTGCCTCATTCTGAAAATGAGTGTTGGCAGAGCATCAACAATTTTTGGACTTGTAAGTGAGGAAATTGATCAGAGACTTGGTTGCTATAATGCATAACGAAAGTATAGGCTTCCTTTATGAGCAAAAATGCTAGCAATGACATTGGTACCATCGCCTGAAAATGAGGGTGAAGGGAGCGTCAACAATTTTTTGTCTTGTAATCCAAGTAATTAAAATGTGATTTGGTCATTGTTATATATAATCGAAATATTGGCCGCCTTAATAGGCACAAGAGACAGTGACACACTCCCTGCCCCATCTTGACAATGAGCGTCAATGGAGTGACAACAATTTTTGGCCTTGCATCATGGTTATTCGGAGCACAATGTGGCTGTTATTGTCTATATACCAAGTTTTGACCAGTTTTATAGGCTAAAACACTCATGAACACTGAGTTGCAGCTTTGAAATTCAATTAAGTTGTTATTGTCCAGGAGGCTGTCGCAGGAATATCTCTTCCTTATCTGCCTACAAAGGGTGCCAACTCCTTGTTTATAGAGGTCTGTGATCAAGCACCACCTAGATTACCCAAGATGTGAGAGCAAAAATTGTTGACACTGCATCAACACTCTTTGACAAAATGGGGCAGGGAGTGTGTTGCTTTATCTTCTGTCTATAAAGACAGCCAATAGTCTAACAATGTATCACAACAACCAAATAGCATTTTAATTACCTGACTTACAAGACCAGCAATCGTTGACGCTCTGTTGACCCTCATTTTGCCATGGGCATAGCAGCAATATGCAAACATTTGATTGGGTACAATATATCAGTAATGGTGTTTTGCCAGCAGTTCTATCGTTTTCATGTACTTTCTCCTTCATCACTACATTGTTCTTTGATAATACATATATATATATTCTCTAAAATATACTTTAAACTATCTGCGAATTGTAGACAATAATACACTCAAAATCCTGTTTCTTTCAATCAATGCTCGTCAGTACTTGCAGGTTCACTCAATAGGCTGCACTCGTCTGCAAAATGGACGTCAGCTGCACTACCACGCAGCAGAGAGTATACTAGCCAGTGGACCTTCCTTTGTCAGTCAGCAACTCTGGAAAAAAATCTTTATTGCGCTTGCAATCCATGGTGTATGCATCAAGATTGAAAAATTGAATGTCTGGAAGAGGAGTATGTATATACACATATCCAGGTGGCACACCTTCCATTTGAGGATTTTGAGCTCCCTCATTGTCACCAGGTGGCGCAGGTGGCGTTCCGAGCAGAGGTGGCACCAGTTCCGGGGCAGGTGAACCCATTCCTTTGCGCCTCCAGCATTTCTGCGGACTCTTTTCTGTGCCATTTGGCAATGGCAGGCAGCCGTCCATCTGATTTTGACCAACCATGGCCAGGTGTCTTTTCATCGCAGCCATTACCTTCCTTTGCCCAAGGAACTCAACTCCCTTCTTGTTCTCTTCTCGGACTGCGGCGCAAGGTTTCTTGATCAAGTATTGCGTTTCCTCTACCCCTGTGCGCAAAAACCCTCCTTTCCCCATTTTAGCCATATTCAAGGTAAGGAGCATGTTGGACTGTTCTATCTGTACCTGACCTCCTTGCCTTGCCATATTAGCTGACATGTTCAAAACCCACAAGAAATTGGTTACTGTTTCTAAAAATGAGATGTGGCCATTACCGTTACCATATAAGATTCCATCACCTCCTCTAAGGTATTTAGAGCCAGTTTCGTCCACTCGCAGGGGACCTTCAGCACTAAATTCTTCCACAAAAATCCCAGAACTGGCAACTTCATGATGTTCCATTTCGCAGTGTGTGTGGACAAATCCCTGTGTCGACCACGATGTTTTTCTATTATGCGCAGCAATAAATTGGTTGCGTAGCTCTCTACCTACACCAGCTGTACATTATATAGATAGTGGACGGCTGTCTACTGCAATATGGATACAGTCACATCTTATCGCATGCAGCTGTTCATTATTGCCGCTTCTGGTTTTACAGACCATTTTTAAATGTTTGTCCTGGGTCATATTTTCGGTGGGTGCATTGGCAGTAGTGTTAGCAACGGGTCCTACCACATGAAAACCCGGACCGTTGCAATTGGGCCGGTTTTACCTCCAAAAACCTGGCATTTCAACACCACAAGTTTGGCTCCAATTGAGTATCTGAGTTCTGATCGTATCATGACACGATCGATACGTAAATTGTGCAGTTTTATGCGCTCTGTCACCTCCCGCTTTCGGATTTGTGATCAGCCCAATATTGGATGAGTCGCGATCGAAAACCCGCGAAATTCGCGTGAAAATTGCCGTTATTTCACAGCGATTCTATGAACATTGGTCGGATGACAATTCTGAACACGGGAGATGAAAGAGCGCATAAAACTGCACAATTGATGTATTGACCATATCACGATACGATCAGAACTCAAATACTTAATTGGAGCCAAAGGTGTGGGAACCGTATATTTGGAACCGCGGTCCGGTTCCAACCCGGCCAAAAACTCACAGTTCTATGTCCGGTCCGGGGAACACACCCGCCAAGACACAGCAGGTCGGGTTGTTGGCCAGGTCTGGAACCGAACTGAACCGAACCGCCGGCCGAAAACCGGACCGCTGGTGGGTTACCCGGACAAGTTGCTAACACTAATTGGCAGTGTCATGGTGGACTGACTGGTGTCTGCATTGCTGTGTGTTACCGCTTGTGGCATGGTCGATGCAGCGCCTGTCAGTCGGCTAGATTCTGATCTACTCTCACCTTGTAGAGGTGTGTGCAGAGCCATGATTTGCTGTTGTGGAAAAGAAGAGGTAGATGATCATGAAACAAAATGGGAAGTCCTGAGGAATATATAGTCAGCATCAAGTCAAAATGTAATGAGTGATAGCCAATTTGCACTTTCTACTCAAGACAAATCCTACTGCGTATAGCTGCAGGTTGCAGGGGTTTCTAACAGTCCCGGGACTTGCAGTTAGTCAGCCCCATGTTGTCTGGTCATTTACAGGGTTAAATAGAGGTGAACAACAGCTGAAATCTAATGTTTGTAGAATATCAGAAGGACATTCTTCAATGGAAAGGAGGTCTGGTGATGTTTGTCTCAAGACTAGTTTTAGCAACGGCTCTGGGTAACCCACCAGCAGTCTGGGTACTGACAGCAAAGACTGGTCGGTTCAGTTCCAAACCAGTCCGAAAACACGACACACGACTGGTTGGCGGGCCAAATCCGGACCCATACCCGTCACCCCACTGGTTTTGCCGAGGTTGATTAGACCCATCGGTAGTAATCACTGGTTCTTGCTTTTGGGTTTTCTATTTCTGGTCGCATTTAGCATATCATACTGCTAATCGCAAAATATTGAAGTTGGTACATCATTGTCTTTTTTGGATGTACTGGCTGCATTCATAATCAAAAACAACAGAGATACGCTCCCTGGCCAATTATGAACATGAGTCAACAGAGGGTCAACGATTCTTGGTCTTGCATCTTGGCCAATCTGAGTGGCGATTGGCTGCAGACATTCATAAAGAAGGTATAGGCTGCCTTTATAGGCAAAAGAGAAAGCGACACGCTCCCTGCCCAATGCTGAAAATGAGCATCATCAGTGTATCAACAATTGTTGGTCTTGTAAGTCAGGTAATGAATCAGAGACTTGGTCACAGTAATGCATAATGACCTTATTGGCCACCTTAATGGGCAGAAACGCTAGCTATGACATAGCTACTATCTTCTAAAAATGATTGTCAATGGAGCGTCAATAATTTTTTGTCTTGTAAATCAGGTAATCAAAGAGTGATTTCATCATTGGTATACATAAATATAGTAATGGGCACCTTTATAGGCCAAACAGGCATTCTATCGTCTTCATGTACTTTTTCCTTCATCACTACATTGTTCATTAATTATGCATATAAATATATCCTTTACAATATACTGTAGAGTGTCCGCTGATGGGAGATAATAATAATACTCAAAAATCCCATTCCTGTCGGTCAATGCTCATCATCATGGTCAGGGTCACTAAATTTGCTGCTCTCATCTGCACAATGGAGGTCGGCTGCATTACCACATAGCAGATATTGTACTAACCCGTGGATGTACCTTCATTAGTTAGCAAATGTGGAATACAATGTTTATTCCGCTTCCAATTCTTCGCATATGTATCAAAATTGAAAAATCAAGCATTTGGAAGAGAAGTACGTATATGCACATCTCTGGGTGTCACACCTTCAATTTTGGAACTTTGAGCTCCTTCATTCTCACCAGCCTGTACAGGGGGTATTCCGGGCGGAGGTGGTGTCGGTTCTGGAGGAGGTGCACCTGGTCTTTTGCACTGCCAGCATGTCTGAGGATTCTTTGCTGTGCTATTTTCGCAAGGAAGGAAGCCATCAGTCTGATTCTCATGAACCATTGCCAGGTGTCTTTCCATCGGAGCCTTCGCCTTTCTATGCCGAGGAAACTCAACTCCCTGCTTCTTCACTTCTCGGACTTTGGCGTGGGGTTTCTTGATCAGGAGGTGTGTTTCCTCCATCGTCGCACACGAAATCTCTCCTTTGGCCATTTTGGCCACATTCAAGGCAAGGTGCATGTCAGACTGTTCTAGCTGTACCCAACCTCCTTACCTTGCCATAGTTGCAGACATGATGAAAGCATACAGGAAATCAGTTGCTGCTTCTGAAAGTGAGATTCGGCTATTACCGCAACCATATACGACTCTGTAGCCTCCTCTCTGGTCTTGTAAGCCTGTGTTATCCACTATTGGAGACACTTGTCATGAAATTTGTCAGCAAAAATACCAGAATTGACAACACCATGATGTTCGATGTGGCGGACTGTACGGACATATGCCTTGGTTCAACACGGAAGTTTCCCATTACATGGAGCAATAACTTGGTCACATAGCACTCCACTTACACTAGCTTTACACTATATTATGAGTGACCAGCCAGCTAGCATGATATGGATATACTCACATCTGATCGGATGTTGCATCTTTTTCATATTGCTTCCAGTTTTACGGGCGATTTTAGAATGTGTATCCTGGTCCATATTTTTGATGGCTGCATTGGCAGCGTCGTGGTGGACTCCTTTGTGTCTGCATTGCTGCCGCGTCTCAGCAGTGGGCGCATGGGGTAAACCACCCGTCGTTCAGCTCAATTCGGATCTGCTCACAGCTGGCTGAGGTATCCGCGGAGCGGTGAGTTGCAGTTGTGGACAAGATGAAGAAGATGACAATGAAAAGACGTGGGAAGTCTTGAGGAATATATAGTTAGCTTCAAGTCAAAATGGAATGAGTAGCAGCCAACTTGCATGTTCTACTCAAGATAAATCCTACTGCGTATGGCTGCAGGTTGGTGGAGGATCTAACCGTCCTGCGATTTGAAGTAAGTCAGTTGGATGCTGTTTGTGTGTTTACAGCGATACATTGTGCTGGACGATAGCTGAAATGTCATGTTTCAAAGATATAACAATGGCAATCTTCAACAGAAAGATCGTCAGGTGATGTTGATCTCACGACATCCCCAGGATGTTACATGAAACAGACTCTGACCATCAAGTCATGTGATAACGTTAGCATTACTATTCCCAATGAAGTGACAGTCAAAACACAGATTTTGCTTTGTTCAAGTTGATGAAACATACCAACCTAGACAACAACGATGCATCTTACATACTGTTAGCAATGGTTCCGGACTGTCGCTCAGGTTCCGGGTCCAGGTCAAAACTGAACAGTCGCCCAATTGGCGGTCCGGGTCGTTAATACACCCAAACCATCTATTTGGGTACAGTTTGATGGAAATCGCCCATCCTGTCTGAATTGGGCGGGTTGTCAGCAGGTTGTCCAGCGGTTAGTGTTAGCAACGGGTCCAGGTAACCGGCCAGTGATCCAGGTTTGGACCTGATAAACCATTCAGTTCGGTTCCAGACCCGTCCAAAAACCCGACCCGCTTTGCCTTGGATGGGTTGTTACACAGACAGGACATAGAACAGTGGGTTTTTGGCCGGGTTGGAACTGGACCGCGTTTCAAACATTATGCTTCCTACACCTTTGTGTGGGAGGTTTGGACGTGTACATACGGTGCGGCTCTGTGCGGCTCTGCTGTAGCGCACTGACCAGATTACCGGGCGCTGGCACAATCGACCTCAGCGCCGCTAGCTAGCCAATGGACTCAACCTTCTCGCGACCCCTCACTTGGTAGCAACTTCTCAATTCTTCTTTCTTGGGATCATGCAACGCTCAGCAGCTCTCAAATCCCGCGATGTTGTGAGGGAGAGGTGCGCCCAAAGATTTGCTGGGCATTGTTTTTCAATGAAGCTCGACGCAACGAAAATTCCACGTGTACAACTGCAAAGACAAAGCAAAGTTCAGATCCCGCACCTACTACGACAAACGGTTGAACTTCGTGTTCAACAACTAGAACCTTTACACTAAGTATTCTGGCTGGCCGTCGCTGTGTTCCGGCCTGGTTGGGCATACCCTTTCAAAGTTGCAGTGAGAACTTTTACTACTCAGAATGGACGGAAAAAGCTTCGGCTGGCCTCTCCCGGGAGTTGTCAATGATGACGGCCTGATTCAATATTGTCAAGGAACAGCTCGCACGCATCAGAATGCGGCCGATGCCGACGTTACGGCTGTCACGGCGCAAGAGGGTACGAAGGTACTTAGGAAATATAGAAGAAAGATAAGGAAGGTGTGGAAGGAATTGTGTTACGGAAAGGCGGAGACGTTGGAAGACGCGGAGGAAGCGGCGAGATGGTGGCGGTATAATTTAGTATAGATAAAGAGATGAGTTGAGGTGTTGCGACGTCAGGAGAGGTGGCGTGGTTGTTACGATAAGGAATAACGGAGTGGTGTGTAAGATCATGGGATGAGATTCGGATGGTACATCGGAGCATGAAGAATGGTTCGAGGGTGGCAGACGAATTGTATATAAAGAGAGTGTTGATAGTGTTGGAGGATTTCCTTTTCTTCTCTCTTTACTCGTTCTCTTGTATAGCAAACAATAGTTCGACTTTGGAATTTATCTTGATCTTTGTTCCTCGATACGCACTTCGAGTTCAGTCCAGCAACATTCACATCACCTGCGTCCGACCTCGCCCGTTACACTAGAACGAGTCTTTCATATACGCACCTGATAGCGGATGTTTTGTCAACATTGCCTGACTCCTTGTTTTGATCTGTGTTGGTACTTCTTTGAAGAAACTGACAGTTATATTTCGATTTGCGGCTACTGCAGTCACGAATTGACATATTTGAATGTGCCTGCATCCCTCGAACGGTTGTAGGTATTGTCACGAACCCTGTTCCTCCTCTTGTTGGGTATATTTAGGACCTGAACGATATTGGATTCATATTTGCGACGATTGCGTTGATATCCGCAGACAGCTTACCGGATTTAATATCCGAAATTACCCTTATCGATCACCATATTCGGATGCGAGAATACGACAGTAACTGTACCTCCCGAACGAATTGGTTTGATCTCGCCGGAATACACTGTACTTTGTCCGAACCGGAACCCTTGAACGCCTTCGAAAGCATCGAAGGATTATTGAATACTGAGGTAGACGATCTTTGTCTTCCTGCTTATTTTTGGGAACAATCAGATATCCCATCCCCCTGGAACCTTTATTGGACGGAAGCCGCCGCCTACGGAGGAGGTTTACAACTTGACGATTTAGTATTTGGGAATAGTTGGACTAGGTACTGGGGAGCTCATTCCTGGTTTAACTGTGAAGAAGATACCCCTTGTTGGTGCGAGGGACACGATTGTTACGGAACCCACGAGACCGAAGGACACGCACCAGCAGCAGCAGAAACAGCAAAGCCTCCTGCAATTCCTTTGATTGTTGTCGAACCACCGACATCCACCCCTTCCGAAATCGACCAGTTTAATTGGCACTGGTAGATGTGCTTGATCCGCTGTAATGTCCACATCGCAGGAACCCCGAGCGGCCCTGGTGTCAGTACAGGACCAGGTAACTATCAATCGAATTCTCGACATAAACCTCGGAGAAACCACAGACACAGAAAGCATCGAACTACTGATGGTAACACAACAGGTCCTGAGCAGGGTGGCACAATATTCGCAACCGGTAAGGGAAATACAACAAGTGTGCAGTCACCCCGCGGAGATCGCAGATCTGCGGAACCAAATAGTTATCCTCCGTGCACAGACCCAACCCCCCCCGCTCGTGTGCGACCATACCGAATACGAGACACGATTGACGACCCTCCGGAACGAACTGGAGGTAGCCCGACAAACCCCCCGGACGGCGGGGACAGACGAGGATCTGAGGAGAG
>Ga0307515_10017247_pt1 | contig 13165 bp, 1 predicted proteins | sample 17_EM_MG_FD_194513 | JGI IMG/M metagenome (GOLD analysis project Ga0307515, IMG submission 194513) | Populus trichocarpa ectomycorrhiza microbial communities from riparian zone in the Pacific Northwest, United States - 17_EM | ecosystem: Host-associated > Plants > Roots > Unclassified | place...
CTACCTAGCCTATTATAGGCCTTAGGGGTAATAGTAATTAGTTCTATATAAGAAACTAAAAAGTACTTTATCACCCAAAACTATAATCTAAAATCTATAATAGATAATAGTGCTTAAGAAGAATAATAAAAGACTATACTCTTTGAAATATAGAAGAAATTATTAAAGTTTTATAAAATTAAAGAGTAAAGTTAGAAAAGCTATAGTATAATTTTAATAAAAGGTATTTTAGATAAAATAAGTGCCTAGTATATACTCTTTAGTAAATATAAAATATAGCCCTATTAAGAGACTATTTATTTATAGAAAATAAGTAGATAATAACCTATAAAAGATTAGTTAAAGATTAGTATTAATATTTTATTAATTTAAATTATATTACTTAGATATTTTTAAAGATTTAATAAGGCCTATAGTTTACTTAGTTTATTTATTTATATTATATTTATATAAGGGTTAAATAAAAGCTCTCTTTTCTATATAATTAGTTTAAGTAATAGTTATTAACTAATACTATTAGTTTAAATAGGAGTATTAAAAGTTAATTATTTAATGGTATAAGAAGGCTAGTAATTAGGCTATAAGTCTATTTAGGAAAATAATAAGGCCTTATTATTATAACTATTATAACTATTATAACCCTACTGCTTATGCTAAATATAAAGCTATATATATTATATACAGTTATAAGATCTTCTATAATAAGGATATAAGGTACCTTTTTAGGCCCTAGAATTTATATAATCCTCGCGAGATTTAACTAGATTATTATTTCTACCGAAAAGATACCGCATAATTATTAAAGAATTAAACTCTAAGCTCTAGCCTCCCCAACTACATAATTTCCAAATTCCCCAGTGTTTTTTTACTAGAAAAATACTAAACACCACCCCTTTAAAAGAAGTGGCCCCTATAAATAAGCGGATCTTCCTTAATATTAATAAGATTTTGTTAAAAATTCTAAAGAAAAACCCTAGAGGCCTAGATAAAATATTAAAATAATAAACTCTTTATAAAAATAATAAAAAACCTACTAATTTAATATTTTTACTAACTATTAGCTGGTTAAATGCATTAAATGGTCTAAATAAGTAACTTAATATAACTTTTAAGATATCTAGCCATTTAAGTAGGAGAGTTGGTATATTAAGCTAGGGTTCTTCTTAGTTAAAGTAAAGAAAAAAGGGTTGGATTTCTATAAAGCTATTAAAATTAAGTAGTTATATTTTAAAAATTTAAGATCTTACCTCCAATTTAATATGTTTTCTAAAAATTAAGCATAAGTTTAACCTTTCTAGTAGTAAGGTTATAGATTTAAATATGCCGAACTTTAATATGCAGAACCTTATTAAATCTAAGAAAATAGATAAAAGCTATTATATATATAAGGCTTATTATAATTTACTGATAAACACCTCCTTAAATCCGTCCTCCTTAACCTATAGGAAGATAAGATAACTAAGATATATATTTAAGATTTACGTTATATTCGTAAAGCTCTTAAAGCTTTAACATAGTAGTTACTTTTACGCTTTCTTACATTTCTCCTACACAAGTCTATAAAATAGCGTTAGTTATAGTAAATAGTAAAAAAATAATGGTATTACTAAGAAAGAAAATATACCTTTCGTCTATATAGACTTCTTATATATCTTGCCATAATATCTAAAAGTATTAGGTTTCCTATTTATTCTCTATTGCTTTTGTTCGGGTCACGGTAGGGGGGTTTTTGGTCTCAATTGTTCTCTTCTCTTTCTTCTTTCTCAGAGGATCGTAAGGATCGCGGTGCCTAAATAGGGGGGGCTGAGGTCGGACTATCTATCGGGCCGTAGGTGGTCAGGTGACCTACGCTACGCTATACGGCCCCTGCCGCATACGCTCTACGGGTAACACTATTTACAACCTCTACTTATACAGACAGCTTTTCTTAGAAAATCTATTACTTCTAAGATAAACCTTATAAGCATAGAAATAGGAGACTACTATACGCATTTTTTGCGCATGTGACTAGGTTCTATTCTCACTTTCTTATAATAACTAAGAAGATAAGCTAGGTTCGGCCTTTTTATGGACAGACTAAATCCATAGACATATTAATGGTAGAACGTCTTTATTTAGCTTTTTAACAAACTTTTTAAGCTTTAGGGCTTCCTTTTTTATAAATCTAATATACTTTTTAATTTGCCTAGAATTACCTTATTAGATATAAGTATTTTTAACTAAATTTTTAGAATATATAGGAAATATACCCTATATAACCTAATAAAGTTATAGGTGCTAATGTACCCTCTATAGCCTTATATACAGTTTTAAATAACTTATTAATTCTAACAGAATTATTAGTTTCTGCTACTAAAATCTCTTATTGCTTATTAAGTTCCTTATTAATTTCGGCTTCTTCTATAGCTTTCTATATAGAATTTAAGGGAATTTTAGTATCTAATAACGAAAGAAAAGAGTTAATTTAAGAGAGATAAGACATTTTCTAAAAAAAATAGAAGTAATTCTTAAATTTTCTAAGGCTGGTAGTATGTAAAAAATAATTAAAAGGTTTTTAGTAAAAATAAGGTGCGGGGTAAGTCCTTTATTAAAGAAGTCTAAAAAATAATTAGCGTTTATAGAAAAATATAATTAATTAATTTAGGCAAGATAAAGGAGAAACGGTGCAGTTTCTTAAAGAATCCAATATAAAGGATGTTAATCCTCTAAGAATTTACCTATATTATATAAATAATCTTTAAAAATATTAAAAGATGCCTTTACTTTTTAGTTCCTCCAAAGCCTACCCTTATACTCTTTTAATCTCTAAGAATTCCTCTAATATATCTTAGCTATATTAAGAAAAAGACCGCGCTTTACCTCTATAAGCAGAGGTTACTATTTAAAGGCAAAATTTATTTAATTTTAACTTAAATATTAAGACTACTGGAGATTTTACTTTAGTGCAGCGAGGTCTTTAGGAGACTTTTTTAAAACTTATATAAAATCTATCTTAGTCTAATACCGTTTAGCACCTTAACTAACCTTAAGTATTAACCTCAATTTTCCAGTTAAATACCCTAAAATCTTCCCTACTACTCTAAGAAAACCATTACCTATTTAGGGAAATTACTATAAACGGAACACTACTAAAGTTCTTAAATAAGGATATTATATAGCCGTACGGAATTATTAGTTATACTAATAATATTTCTTAATTATTTTATAATTGGCACTACTCTTTACTTATAAAAGTAAAAGGTATTCTAATTCTATTAAAATATTGGGCTTAATTATACCGTAGTATAGTAAAAGAGTCTTAGGAAACCTTAAAAAAGGGCTATTTAGAGTAAAAGGTATTAATATATCTAAGTTATATTAAAAGCCCTACCTATATTTACTAATTATACTTTATTTTATAGACTATTATATTAATATATAGCATGTATTCTAGTAAAACTACTTTTTAGAAGGACTTTTCTATAGTTAATAAGAGCTTTAAGTAGAGTAGGCGTATAAAATGGATAGAAATAGTATTAAAAGCTTAGTTAAAATATTAAACAATTAATATTAAGGATGTTATAAGGGCAAGAGCTAAATATTAAGAAAAATCGCTGGGTTTTAACGAAGTTTTTATATATTAAAAAGGTTTAAAGGTGAAGGTATATAAGAGTAATTACTAAATTGCTCGGAAATACCGAGAACTTAAAGGGGAATTTTAGCCTTAGGATAATAATGATCTTAATTAGCGCAATAAAACAATAAAACTTTTTTACGGTTTTTCCTCTTGTTTTTTCTAATAAATTATAAGTATATATTTAGAATTTATAATAAGATTTAGTATCTACTATGTTAAAAAAATTCGTGCTTATAGCGCATACCTAATTTTAAGATTTTCTTAGAAAATTTAGTAAATAAGGCCAAATTCCTAGTAGCACCCCTTAAGAATAGTTACCTTTACTATATTTAGACCTCTACTAAACTATTACTAAACGGTTACTAGACGGTTACTTTTTAGTCTTAAAGAAGCTTTAAGCTAATTTTACTAGTAATTACGTGCCTTTAGAAACCTGGCGCTAGGTTCTATTATAATAGTCTATTAAGTACTAGAAAAAGGACTAAATAAATTTTTTTTTATAGAAAATATATAAAATGCGATATATTATCTTATACTTTTAAAGTAAGTCTAACTCCGTACCCTATCTTATATTAAGGCGTACTAGGTATTTCTAGGTATTAACTAAGCCGTATATAGAATTTTGCTAACTTTTCCGAGAAAGGGGCTTATCTTTAGTAGCAACGTTAAGATTTGGCCTAAGCGCGCGTGGCCTAGGCGGTCTAAGCCCGCTTAGACGTCAGACTGTTACTTTTCCGGTTTAAAGGTTTACTTCCAATGATATAGATCTTGTTAAACCGACCTAATATCGAGTTAATCCAAATCGTAAAGCAAAAGAGCCCCCCCCCAGAGCCGTGGCCTCTACCTGTTTTTAACCCCCTTTATATTAATAATTTTAACGATTATAGCAAGCTAAATATACCCTCGGGCGTTAAGCAGAACAATCCTTTCGCGATATTTAGTTAATTCTTTACGGATAAGGTTATGGAGTAGCTAGCAAATTAGACAAATAAGTACGTAGAGCAGCAGCGAGAGGGCAAGGAATAATGCCTATAGGCGTAGGTATTATTACGGACGCTTTAAGTACGATGTTACGACTACTTGGAGAGGAGTCAGAAGAAGCTAGTTAGTTAATTTAGGCACGGTTTAGAATGGAGCCGGTAGAGCCATGTAATGAGGAATGGTAGCTAAGGTTATATAATATAATCTGCATAATCTATAAGATCTATATAATCCGTAACAGAGTAGATGGAGCATACGTATACTATATATAAGGAGGATTTTATAGGAGTACGGTTGTGTATTTAAGGACCCTTAGTCCCTACCTAGATAGTTCCTTCCTTATAGTAATTCTTAGAATATAATTAAAGTAAATCTATTAGGCAACTACTCCATTAAGTTATTACGTTGTTAACTTTAATATACATTACCTATATACCTAGCCTATTAACGAGCCTACCGTAGCACTTGCTATAAGGTTTTATTACACAATTACTACTAGGTTATAGTATTAAATATAGAAAGTTAAACAATATGCTACTAAAAGCAGCCACTATAACGCCATTAACGGCGGCAACTACTTTAAGGTTAAGTAACGACACTAGTATAGCAAACACTGACTTATAGTAACCTGTAACGGTTAGATAACTATAAGAGATAGGTAACTAGTTAATAACAAACAATACGGCGCTAGAAGAAAGGGTTAATAGAATAGGAGCGGCAAAAATTAAGTTACTATTAATTAAAAGGTACTTAGGAGAAAAATTAAAACTTAAAGGATTTCTTATATAGATATACTTTAAAGTCATATAAGAGGGAGCTAAGCTACTAATATTTATGGATCGGATAGTATATACGGGACTATTCCTATTAGGGAAAGCACTTAAGTAGTTTAAGCCTTACCTTATAGAGATATAGATAAATGGAATAACAACCACTAATTAAGAGGTGCGGTTTATATTCTTAAGCTAGGAAGGATTTGCGGAGTAACTTATATAAATATTTAGAGACCTAAAGAAAACAACTATAGTAGAAAGGAAACTTTAAAATATTACGTAATAAACCTTAGCGATTAAGTATATAATATAGTTCCAGATATTAGCAATATAAGTTAAGTAGAATAATAGGGCGCTTATAATACAGTATAAATAGGGACTTAAGGCTAAAGTTTAGGACGTAATTATCCTAATAGAAGACACGGACACCTTAAGAGGATTAATAGATTAAGTAATTAAGATTAATAATTAGATCTACTAAAGGGAATAAGCTAAGAAAGGTTAGGATAGAGTTCTATAGTTATATAAGGCGTAAAGTACATAATAACTAAAGCTAAATTAGAAAATATAGTATAGCGTAGAGCTAATAGACCTAAGTAGTACTAAAGAAGCCTATAAGAGAGAGAGTAAGAAACTATAAAAACCTAAAAGTTAAGGATCTAGTAATTATACGACTAAGGAGTAAAGGTTAAACTAGGGATCTTAGTAGCAGAAGAAATTTAGGCGGACTCTATAGTAAAGTTAATAGTTTAAAAATAGAGCTTATATAAATTACGGAAAATAAGGTTACTTTATAAGGGATTATAAAGATAGTTAGAGTTACTATATAATAAAGGGAACTAGACTAGTAGAAGACATATATATATAGAGGGATAATAGTATACTGCGAGGAACAAAAGAGTATTTAATTAAAAGTTTTACGTTTTTTTATAATAACGCATATTAAATTTATAAAGACGCTAAGTATAGTATAAGCTATTAGCTATAGGAGCCAAAATCCTTAAAGTATAGAGGAACTAATAAACTAGTTTACAGATTAGATATTAAAGATAATAAGTTTAATATAAGCGAAACATTTTATAATAATAAGGTAATAAGAGTAGCTTACTAGGAGTATACGGACCTTAAAGATATTATAAAAGAGGTAGAAGATAATTCCACTATAGAATAGGGAATATTAGTAGGGATTAAGACCCTACTAGATACGATGTCTATCGCTTTATAAGATATAAGAGAAGTAGGATAGTAAACTACTTTGGCACTTAATAAAGGCAAGAAGCTAAAGGCTTAAGATTCTTAAAATAAGATAAGAGATGACTAAGATTCTTAAGATAAAATAAGGCAGACCTAAGGACCCACAATAGATAGAAACCGATAGAGTAGGGTAATAGCTTAGTTTAAAGATATATAAATAAGCTTAGGATAGAGTTTTCTACAAGTATAAGACTCTTAAGACAAGATAAGTAAGATTTAAGACTTTTAAGATAAGATAAGAACACCTAAGCCTAGTTAGACTAAGGCAGGAGCAAAGCTTAAGTTAAAAGCAAGCTTAGGATTAAGAATTTTATAGAACCAAGACCTTAAAACATAAATAAGGATTATTAATAAGATTAAGAAGTAGGAAGACTTTAAGGATCTACTTATAAGGTAAAAACTAAAAGAAACCATAATAGAATTTAGAGCAAGAATTATTATATAGTAGTAACAGAAGTTAGATTAGAGAACTAATACGCTAGGTTATATTAAGGACAGAGCACCTATATAAAGAATTACTAATAGGCTTAAAGCAGGCATATTAAGAGCTAAGTAGCTTACTAAACTAGAAAACGAAGAGGATCTAGGGATCCTTATTAGGTTTGAAGAATAATATATAAAGGGCTATTATAACGTAGTAATAAGAAGATACTTCCTTATAGACAAGCCGTATACACTCTAGCAGCTATATTAAAAGTGGTATAAGTAAAGGCATAACAACAAATAGGAAGATTTCTATATATAGTTGGATAAGAAAGTTATCTAGGACCACCCTATTACGGAAAAGGCAATAAGTCATATTAAAGGAGCCTTAATTATAACGTTAAAGGATCTAAAGGAATAATTAGAGGACTAGAGAAGCAAGAGATATATCTTAGTACCTACAAACAAAGTTATAGCGTTTAAATTAATATAATAGAGGTTTAAACTTAGGGATAAAGATAAGCTAAGAGTTAACCAAAAGCACTAAGTATATTATACATTAGTATAGATTATATGCGTAGATAATATATATAATATACACAGAGCACCTAAGGATAAGCATTAGAAATACCCTATAAGAATATATTAAATAGCAGAAGAATAAAAGTATAAAAATGCTAAGTATATATATAGCTAGCATCTAATAGAAGTTTAGAAGTTAGGTAACTTAATACTTTAACTAGAAAGATTCCTTATAGAAGAATGCCTAGATAAATAATAGTGGTGAGAATGCCTAGAGAATACGTATTAATAGTATATTAAAGAAAAAAAAAGTAAACTAAGTATTAACTAAAAGTGGACTAAGTATAAATAGGATTAAGCAGCTAATAGTTAGGAAAAGTAGAGTCCTACAGGACTAGAGGAAACTAGTAGTAGAGCCTTAGACCCTTAAAGGAATTTAAAGACAATACTTAAATTTATAAGTTAAATAGCAAGATTAACAGTTTAAAGTATTAATAGATAGTGGAGTAATAAGGAACCATATCTTGCTAGCAGCAGTTAAAAAAATAGGATTACCATATAGGAAGAAGGAGTACCTTTACCTATTAGTAAAATTTTTAGAAGATCTAATAACCTATAGAGGAGGCATTATTAACCTTAAAATAGGACCTATTTAGTTAACTATTAAAGGGAGACAAATTAAGATGTCTTTTAATATATTACCATTAGGGAATAATCAGGCAGTATTAGGAATGCCTTAATTATAGAAGTATAATCTAAAGATTAATTGGGTTATAGGTTAGGTCGATATTAGGGATACTTAATAACGCAAAATATAATAATAAACTAAGTTAGTATGGTACTAAGTTAGAGCGATATATAAAGAAACTAAGTAAGGCTTAAGTTACGTACTAAAGAGATACTATAAGTATGGCAAAAAACTATAGAGCCTAAAAAGTAAAAAGCTAGTAGATTATGCAGCATAGGATTATAAGATAGAGTTAAAACTAGGAACAAGTCTAAGTTCTTTCTAACCTATAAACTTACTAAAGAAGAGTTAAAAGCACTTAAAGAGTTTATCTAGGAAAACTTATAAAAGGGATACATCAGACTATTATAGTTATTAGTAAGTTATCTAGTACTATTTATACTAAAGAAAAATAGAAAACTTAGGTTATATATTAACTACAGATAGTTAAATAGCATTACTAGAAAGGATAGGTATTCTTTACCCTTAATTAGCGAAATCTAAGATAGAATAGGTAACGCGCAAATCTTTATAAAGATAGATCTGAGATAGGCGTACTATTAGATTAGGATTAAGGAAGGCAACAAATAGAAGGCAGCCTTTAGATTAAAGGAAGGACTATATAAACCATTAGTTATATAATTCGGGCTTATAAACGCACCAGCAATATTCTAAAAACATATTAATAATATATTAGGAGAACACTTAGATAAATTAATTATAGCATATTTTAATAATATTATTATCTACTTAATAAATAAAGAAGAGTATAGAGAATACGTTAAATAGGTTTTAAAAAAACTATAAGAAGAATAAATATTAGTAGCAATTAAAAAATATAAGTTCTCTACTAGGAAGACTAATTTCATTAAATTTATTATTAAACTAGGCTAACTTAGTATAGATCTAAAGAAGATTAAGATTATAGTAAATTGGTAAAAACTAGAGAACGTCACTATAAGGGATATTATTGCGGACACCTTGGGTTGCCCTTAGGACAACCCCTAAACGCCCCTTAGATAGTTACCGGTCACGTGCTAGAGGCATATGCCCGTAGTATATAGTCTCCATAATCCTAGAGGCCTTACCTCCTTAAGGATTTATCTTTCTTACTAATCTATCCTATTCCACAATCGTGTCCTTATAGCCCCCTATCTATAAGATCCCCTTACATTTAAATCCTTCCTACTCCTTTTTAGAAGGGTAGTCGGCTTTAAGGACTAGATTGTTTATTTACATCTTTTATTTATAACCACTATCCTCCCTTAAAAATCTCGTAATAACTAAAACAGAAACTCCACGGATACCTTATGGAAAGCTATTACGTAAAGGCAGGAAGGTCCCTCTAATAGCGAGAGATTATAATAATATAACCCTCTAGGTAAGACGGCTAAATAAGTCCTAATACCTAGATACTCTAGGAGCTCGAAGACTCTCGCATACCTATAGTTACCGCTAAGGAAAATATAGACACCCTCTATAATAGTCGCAACGCTACTAGAAAGTAACTAAAACCCCTCTAGCCCTACCTAGGCTAATCGGAAGATTAAGCGCTAGAGGTAACTCTAAGATCTTCCCCTAAGCTAGAAATATTAGAGGAATACACTAATATATCTAACTAGGAAACTAACCGGAACCCTCTTAGAAGACCACCGGCCTATAATTAGTATAGTAATAGTGTATAAACTACTTATAAGCTAAGCGGGCTTACCCCTTTAGGTAATCTAAGCTAACTACTAACTTAAGACCCAAGCCTCGTTAGGAAGCCTATATTAGCTACTAGTACTAATACTGTTAGATAACTCATATAGAGCTATTTATTGATGAAATGGGTTAATTAATTAATGATCTTAATCGTGTCTTAATCGTTGCTTAACCTAGGGCCCCTAGGCTTAGACGAAGATATTTACAATACACGTGACTTGTACACGTCCTACGCTTCCGAGAATACAGATTATCTGACACACCCCCTTAGCTTCGACCTAGTCGAGGACGAAGCTAGCCACCTTCTCGTGTCCGTCTATGCGTTAAATAAACCGTAATCTCATCTAAATCCTTCCGTCTCGCCCTAACCTTCTCCCTTAGGTCCTCCAGTTGCTTCTCCTCATCCAGCCGCTCCTTAATATCTACCCTTCTAACTAGGTTAACGAAGTTCTAAAACCTCTGCTTGGGTAGGGCCTTCATAAGTCTATCGGCGATCATCTCCTTCGTCGCTTTTTATTAAAATACCACTCGTCTCATTGCGTATTCTTAACACAACCAGTATTAATAGATGTCAACGTGTCGGAGAGTCGATGATCAAGGGCTCGTTTAGCTGTAACGTCATTGCTTTAAACAGCCTGCTAATGAAGATAGCTTCTTTTACGTATCCTACTTATTTGCTCTCCATGCGATCGGTCCCCTGAATAGCTTTATAATATATCCTTATAAGCTCTTTCTATTGACGGAATTTTCCGTAAATGATGCGTCGCTGGCATAGAAGAATGATTGTACTTCACTTCTACCGTCTCTTCCGTCGTCTCGTCCTTTGTTGCGTATTTCTTTATCTCTCCCTCTACCATTCATTCCTTCCTTATCTCCTCTATAGTAGATTACTCTGCTCCTCATACTATATAGGTACTAGTCTCTAATATAGCATCATAAAAGCTGCTTCTTTTGGTAGGGATATAGGACGGACTAGTAGGTCTATATTAGGGGACAGACGCGTCAAACGGATCAATCGGTAATTAGTAGGGAGGAGTTCCAATTCTACTATAGGAGTATCTAGAAGACGCCCTTTAAGATCTATCTTATACTGGTTAGCTATCTTCTTAATATAGGCTTCCTGGGATAGCTACAGGAGCCTCTAGCTACGATCGCGTAGTACATAGATTCCTAGGAACCATTTTAGCTCGCTAAGAGTACTCATCTAGTATTCCTTGCTTAGCTTCTTAATTGCTTCTTAAGCTTTCTTCTTATCTATCTTTCTATAGCAGAAGACGATGTTATTAACAGACGACTTTATTAAGATTATAATAGACAAACGCGTTAACTGTATCTTTTTGTGTCGTCTCTAGGTCGAATTTTACGGTAATGGCCATTAGGGTCTAGTATGTCGTACTCACCAATGCAGTAGCTCTTATAGGTAGGTCTCAATAAGCTAAGGGTCTACTATCCCTTTACGTGCTTTTTCAATAATTACACCCCCTAAGCGTTCGGCAGTACCGTTCTAAGCTTAGGTATAGCGCCGAAGGCTCAAATATAATCTCTTAGCGCTTCCTCAAGGTCATCTAGTCAACATGGAGGTTAAGATAAGGTTTATCAATATTCCGATCTGAGAACCTTCGTGAGACCTTATAGGTCCTAGATGACCTAGACGCAGATACCGTAGTCGTATATCACCTTTCGCATCTAGACGAATGTCTCTTAACGATACTCTGCGCTTCTGTTAGCGGCGTAGCAGTCGGCTTATATTAAACGCTAATAGACTCCCTGGTTGGACGTGTTTTAATAGTTTATTATCCGTAACGTTCTTCCATTTGGCATAGGATTGTGTTATCCTTTATTGTCCTAGTAGTACCCTTATTTTTGAAGTAGACGGAACGACACTAGATTCGTGTTAAAGTCCGTACAGAAGGCAACGTCCTTAAGACATAGGACCTCCTTGCTTTCGTCTTATCGTTATTAAGCTTCATCTTCTTATTTACGTCTAATTTTGGCAACTAGATTAGCAAGATCCTTATTCTATTCTACTTTCCTTAGTGCCCTTTCAATACGAGTATCTCCGATTATAACTCCTATAGGTCTCTTATCTTTAAATAAACACCAACAGTCCCAAAGGGAGTGTCCTTATATTCCGCATACTAGGCACTTAGGTATTAGCTTCTTGTAGGACGTCTCCTCATCCACCAGTGTCCCGGCTCTCTTTAAGCGGCTCTTACATACTAAGGCCTTTCCTCTTCGTAAACCTTTAGTAGTATTAGAGTAATCCTTAATGGCTTACTCTACGAAGTCTGCATTAAAGGTACTTCCTCTTATAGTAGCATTGGCTTTCTCTAAGGGTATTCTAAGTCCTTCTTGCAGCTCCTTTACTACTCTGCGGTATTCGGAAGATCTTAACTTCTAAGGGTTATTTAACTCAGTAGTATACTTTATACAGTAGGCATTACTAAAAGGTTGAATGACTTCTGCCAATTCTTAAAGCCAGATTCCATCAGACATTTAAGGGATCTTATACTTCTCTCCTAGTACTATTACGTGTTCCCATTAATCTAGCTATTAATTCAATTTTAACAAGTGTGTGAACCCCTTAAGGGCTTCTATATACTGGTGTTGTACCTTCTTCCTAACGAACAACGAGGTAGGTTCTGTGTTCTCCTTCAGTCGAAATAACCATTCTTTAACTGTCAGGGAAGGGTCAAGCAGTAGCTTCTTCTAAATCGATACTGTGGACGTAATCTAGGTGCGGATCTGTCGAAGATGATCTTCCTGTCTTAGGAAATACTTCATATCCTGGTCGTAGTATCGTCTGCTGTTCTCATACGCTCTCTGTTGATTCGTCGAGAGCTGTGCATATGAGGTTGCATTCTCATTGAAATCTGTGACTTCTGGATAGGCTGGTTCTTGTAGTAGACCTCGTTAAGGTGCTTCCTTGTCTGGGTCAACGTGGGCCCAAATTTGCTGATCCACGAGGGCTCGGAGTTGCCATAGCCATTGTTCCCAGTCTTCTGGCTTATTGAGGATGATCGTGGTCGACGAACTCGACGTCGGTGGAGTCATTTGACTGATAGGCAGATGGGAATTGAGATGGAATTCGTCGTCAGGATCGTCCTTGTCGCAGGATCGTCCTTGTCGTCAGGATCGTCCTTGACGATTGAGGTGGAATCTCGT